>Ga0265298_10000160_pt1 | contig 103100 bp, 50 predicted proteins | sample AusTroGonzalo_MG_3_FD_193486 | JGI IMG/M metagenome (GOLD analysis project Ga0265298, IMG submission 193486) | Bovine rumen microbial communities from tropical cattle in Woodstock, Queensland, Australia - Gonzalo_01 | ecosystem: Host-associated > Mammals > Digestive system > Stomach > Rumen ...
CTTTAAAAGCGCTTCAGAGCACAATCTGAGGCGCTTTCTTTTTTTATAAACTCATCCAGGAGTGGAACTGATTCCATCCAGGGCGCTTTTAAATCCGGCGGCTGTGGCCGCCACCTTGTTTTAGTTTCCTTTCGGAAACGGGACGGCCTCCGGCCGTTCTCGTTCGCATACTCACTTCGCCCCAATACGTTGTACCTGCGTGATGTGTGTGCGTAAACAAAGAACGCGGGGATGGGTGTCCTCGCGTTCTTGGTAATTTGAAAAAAGTGCAATTGGGGACTGTCCCCAATTGCACTTTTTTTATTGGGCAGCGCGGTTGATGGTGATGTTACGGGCGCCAGTGGCCTCAGTAGCGGCGTTGCCGGTTGGTGAGGGCTGAGCCTGCTGCGGAGTAACGGTGCGCTGCTGCTCTGATTGAGTAGCGACGTTTGCGCCGGTATTAGCAGCACCTTGGGAAGTGGTGCGCATCGGGGCAGGGGTTGCGGATGTCGTTGACGTACCGCCACCAATTATCACCTTGGTATCCTTCTTGACTTCACCACTTTCACCGCCACCAAATACATTACCGAATATGTGACCATTCTTGGCCTGCACATTGGTCCAGATTGATGAGGCAAATAGGTATGCAGAACCCAGATTCAAGTTGTCTATGTTACCTCGGCTAGCTCCATACACATTACCTCCGTAGCCTGCTGCATAACTATTGGCATGTCCAATTGTACCACCGTCTATCAGCACATTTGTGCGTGATGATGACTTAGAGTTTGCAAAAGTAGTTTGTGGCTCTTTTTGCTCAAAACCTTGTCCCATGTCAGGAGGTCCGATGGTCGCCAATGAACCGCCACCATATACATTCTGGTTAATTACTGCGTTCGTATTGATAGTGACAGATGTATTACACGTAACTGAACCCGAAGAGAAATTGTAATCTTTTATCTCTTTGTTTTCGTTATCTTTCATAGGTGCACCATATTCATCTTGTTTGACATAAGTGCCAATTCCTGAACCGGCGCCGAATACATTTCCGCGGCCTCTCCAATTGAGATTAGTTATATTATCGCCAAATATGTAGTTGTAAGGCTTGCCTCCATTATCATCAACATACTGAATTCCGATTGTTGCTTTGTTGACAGTTACATCTGTGCTGCGGCGCACGTGACCATCCTGACCACCGCCATAGACAGACCCCAGTATAGTGGGACCGCTACTGGCTTTACCTATAGTGACAATAGACTGGTTTACATATCCAAGGAAGTAATTAGGAATGTACATGTATCTGGGTGATACTCTACCTGTGGGTGATGCTTGACCACGACAACCTCCAAATACGTTTCCTGTAGGCAGGTTATCTTTCGTGGCTGCCTTGACTGCCTTGGCTTGTGTAAAGTCTGTTGCTGTGCTGGGAAGTATGTAACCTACCTGGCCTCCTTCAACAACTACGTTTGTTATACCACTACTCATGAAATGATCAGCAAATGTAGTAGGCTCATTGCTACCACTTGTTGTCCAAAGGTTAGCCTGTTTATTGTCTGAAGAATTATTATCAGGACGTTCTCCATAACCGTCAGCAGAATAGTCATCCTGGCCACCGGCATAGTTACCTTTACCAACGGACCCCAGGTTTCCACCACCGAATATGCTTCGCAGTACATATCCGTCTTCCATTGTCACATAAGTATTGCCATAAACCTTACCGGCTGTAATACTATAAAGCTTCTCGCCAAGTATTCCATCTTCTGTAAGATAATAATTGTTTGTGTGGGTGTTGAAAGTTGAATAGTCTTTTACTGTGAGCGGAGTAGCATTGTTGATATCATACAATCTGCCTTGGTACTGGCCCTTACCCTTACCTCCGCCATAGAGAGCATGTCCTACTATGCCGTCAACAAGTGTAAGTTTAGTGTCGCCATTGACATGTCCGTCTTCTGCTCCTCCATAAACTGAACCGGTTATGCAAGGAATATCACTTATTGTATAATAATCATCTGCATATTCGTTATTGCCTTCAGTTCCATTTTTGTTGTATACTGCAGCAATAATCAACTTGTCTTTATATTCACCTTCATTATCCCAGACATTTTGAAGTTTAACGATATTCTCAATATTGCCAGTAAACGGTAAGTCGATTGTAACGTCTGTTTCTCTGACATTGGCAATCTTGGCCTCATCAAAGGCGCGTCCTGATTTAAGATAGTTGATAATCTTTTCATCATCTGTAGTGCCTGTTATACTATTCCACTTTGTTTGATCATTCATCAGTTCAGTCCAGTTGACAGTGATGTCTCCTTTACCGCCGCCAAATACATCACCGTTGTCATCGCCATTGGTACCCAATCTCGTATTACCACTGATAGAGACTGTAGCCTTACCTGTGTTTTCTGAATAATTGAATTCAACAGGCCAGCTTAGGCCAAACTGGTAAAGCGAATGGTCATCAGCTGCGGGTTGATTATGTAATGTCATAGTAGCTGTACCAACAGAGCCCATCTTGCCGCCGCCATATACGTTGTGGAGAATATGACCGCCGGTGATTGTGACGGAGGTATTACCCAGGACATCTGCCTGATCACCGCCACCAAATACGTCGTTGTTGATCTTGGTTGTAGAAATGGTACCTGAAACTTCAACCTTAGTGTCATACTTGACATTACCAACCTGACCACCACCGAACACATTGCCATGAGTTGTACCGCCATTGATTTTAGCTTTTGTGTAGGTGTCTGTGGCGAACAATCCGCGTTGAGCCTCTGAATAGAGAGTCGTGCTTCCCTTGCTTGCGCCGAATACATTTCCTCCATAGCTAGTAGATGCAGTACCAATCTGTGCATTACCTGAAATGATAACTTCAGTATTATATTTATCATGAGTTATCTTGCTATTGTCACCACCATCTCCTAGTGGAGGTGGACCTACACTGGCTATTGCACCTCCACCGTAAACATTGTTATAGATGGTAGTGTTTCCTTTGATATCAACTGTTGTCTTACGGGTTACAGAACCGGATGAGTAGTTATATCCTTTAACATAACTGTACACTTGTGTGTCTTTATCCTTACTCCACATCTCATATAAACCTATACCGGAACCTGCACCAAAGACATTGCCTCGGTTTGTCCAGTGAGCGTTCTCAGTTGTAGTTTGGTCACCCAGCAGAGCAATATTGGTTGAATTGTATTCGACACCTATAGTAGCATTGTTGATTGTAACTTTTGCATCACGACGTACGTGACCGTCCTGTCCACCTCCATATACTGAACCGTAGATTCTAGGAGAATGAGTAGCGTCTCCGATGGTCACTTCTGTCTCATTTACATATCCCAAGAAGAATTCCGGTATATACTGGAAACGTGGTGATACATTACCATTAGGTGCAGACATACCGCGACATCCACCAAATACGTTTCCGGTAGGCAGGTCATCTTTAATGGCCAGCTTGCTGACTTGGGCCTGAGTCATACCCTCTGGTTTACTAATGCTGCTGCCAGGGATGAAACCTACAGTACCGTCAGTTATGGTTACACTGGCTTTACCACTGTTCTTGAAGTAGTTTGCAAACGTACCGGGTGTATCCGAATTAGTCCAAAGATAGAGGTTCTCTGAAGTTGACGGCATCTCGCCAAATCCTACAAGTGCATAATCATCTGCTCCACCAGAGTAGTTGCCTTTACCAATGGATCCCAGGTTACCACCACCAAATATGCTTCTCATTACCAGACCGCCGTTCATGATGATATTGGCGTTTCCATATACCTTACCTGCAGTCAGGCTGTATATCTTTTCACCCAGCAATCCGTCTTTTACTACATATTTATCATACTTATCTGCTTCTTGGAGGCCCTGATTCTTAGTGTCTATCATGTCGTTGTAGGCACCATAATTCTTAAAGGTCAGCAGGGTAGTTTCATTTATATCATACAGTCTGCCCTGGTAATGGCCTTTACCCTTACCTCCACCATATAGAGCATGACCTATCAGACCGCTGTTCAAGGTGAGGTTAGTGTTACCAATTACATGGCCATCTTGTGAACCACCATATACCGAACCCATGATACCTGGGGATGTACCGATAGTGGTGAATGATCCGTGCGTATCATCGTTCACTTTTGTATAAGTGGCATCATATATGTACTTGTTCTTATATTCACCATCATCAGTATCCCATACAGACTGAATAGTCATCTTTGTCATGTCAGGTTCGGGTATGGTAATGGTGACATAAGTATTGTTTACATTGGTCTGGTAGGCTTCCTTATAACGATACTCGTTCATGTAGTTCATGACTTTCTGGTCTTCATTACTACCTGAAATACTGGCCCACTCAGAAGAATTCTTTACATCATTCCATTTGATTGAGATGCTACCCATACCACCGCCGAATACATCACCGTTGTCATCACCTGATGTACCAATACGTCCTCCGGTTATGTTGACGTGGGTGTCGCCTGTGCCTGTTACATATTCCAACTTGACAGGCCAACTCAGTCCAAAGTCGTAGTATGAGTATTTAAGATTGGCGTTTGATGTACCATCCTCTTGAGTTCTATGCTCAACCGTCTTTGTCTCATCAATAGTGCCTACAGAACCTTGTTTACCACCACCATATACGTTATGCATGATGAGTCCGTTGGCAATATCAATGAAGGTGTTGCCGGTAATATCGGCGTTATTACCGCCTCCGAATACGTCGCCGGTGATGGTGGCTGCATTACGACTATTGGCAGTTGGTTCCGTATAGACTGGGCTTCCATCATTATCCCATGCCTTTATCCACTTACCTGTGCCAATTTCCACATGCGTATCACCATCAATGTTGGCCATATTTCCGCCACCGAATAAGTTGCCTATAGTACCTATGGCAAGTATGGCATCATTATTATCGGCATAGCCTGTAACAGTATAGGTGTATCCACCATGACCATCATCTTTTGTGTGAGTGGCTACTGTAAAATCACTTGGCGCATCATTTACATAACTGGCTTTTACGACACCTTGTTCCATATTAACATTGATGTACGGATTGCCCACCATAAGTGCCTTGAAACCGCCACCATATATGGTGTCAATCTTTGTGGCAGAGATGATATTGATACGCGGATCGTTTTTGGGGTAGCCATAGAGATTATTGGCAATCAAGATCTCATTTTTAGCATTTTCTGAATCATTTTCATGTCCTGTCAGGGCAGTTGCTACGGCATTCTCATACTGTGTCTTGGTACGTGCATTATTATTATTATTATTATCGTAGCCATAAATAGAATAATCAGCCAGATAACCGCCTCCATACAGGCTGCCAATGACGATTGGCTTACAACCGCTCTCCTCAATATTGATTGTGATGGCACCATTGATCTTTCCACTTTCATTGTTACCGCCGAATATTTTTCCGTAATGACCATTCGTTATAGTCAGTGTCACATCACTGTGTACATCGGCAGCCTTAGAGGCACCATATAATACATCCGTATAATCCACACAGTTCATGGATAAGTTGGTTGCACCGTCAATAGATGCATTCTTACTGCCTCCGTACGTTTCATCAGTAATTACAGGACACCCTATTGAGGTATCATATAGAGACAATGCCAACTTACTTATATTACCTTTCTGGTTACTACCGCCATATGCAGTGTGGATGCGACCGCCTACGATGTCAGTTCTGGCTTCACCTTCTCCGTACAGGTAGTATAATTGCCTATATTCCTTGGTGGAGGCATTATTGTTCTCAATTGCCTTATACGGATCAGCTTGTGTGCCGGAACCGTGTGTGGAACTGTTATAGCCTGATTCACCGGATATTACATAGTGAGAGTAGTTGTGGTATCCTACGTTAGCACCAGGGTTCTCATACCATTTGCCGTTAAACTGGTAGTTGTCATAACCGTTACCTCCGCCAAATGACTCATGTATTTCATATGCACTATTTATGGAAAGTGAGGAGGCCGATACTGATGCGGCATTACCGCCACCATACACTTCCTTGATACTGGTTTCTGCACAACCTTCTATAATTACATTAGTACGAGCTGCCTGTTTCAAGAAAACATCTGTGGAGCTGGCATCCGTAGGTTCGTATTCAGCCAGGTTACCGCCGCCATAAACAGCCTGCACATCATACTTCTTGTCAGCAATGGCCTCAATCATGCCGGCCAGAGCATTCTTCTTTTCATCTGCAGTACCACTGCCGCTAAGCACTGCTGTGTATGATGATACGTCAGCACCTACCGTTGTAGCAAGCTTCGTGAGGTCGTCAGCATCAGTATTGTCCGAGTAGTTTGTAATTGTATATTCAGACAATTTTTTGAATTTGGCATACTTTGTTGCAATATCCGGTTGGTTTTTATGCTGCGTAGCATACACATGCACGGTCACGATACCCTTAGGCGTACCGTTCAGGTCATTACAGCCGAATATGCGTTCCAAGGTACAGCCAGTAGAAGCTTGACCTTTGTTCAGTTCCACAGTAGTGTTGCCACCTATGTTTGCAGGGATGTCCCAGCTGGAAACAGCATTTTTAGTTCCCTTACCACCACCGTATGCATCATGAGCAATGGCTCCGCCTGTCAGGTTGACCACGGTACTCTCCTTTACCTGACCCATCTCACCACCGCCATAGACACTACCTGCGATGGTGCCGCCAGTCACGTCCACCTTAGTCCAAATCGTGGTGGCATACTTGGTCGGGTTATATTGGCTGGCTGCAGAGTTGTTTGCAGAATTAACACCACTAAATGTACTTGTGAGGAACGAATAGGCTGGACCACGGCTGGCACCATAGACGCTACCACCGATGCTACCACCTTTAATCTCAACCATAGTTAAAGACATCGAACCATGGGCACGAGATGTTGCCTCATCATAAGCCGTAGTTGTGTTATTGTATTCATTGTATGGCTTGCCATTCTTGTCGTTTTGTACACCTGTATAGGGAGGACCTACTGAGGCTAGTGCACCTCCGCCATAGATATTACCGGCAATAATAGTTGTAGCTGGATTACCGCTAACCTCAACCAATGTTGTACATGTGACAGAGCCGGAGGCGTTGTTGCAATATTCAATTGGATTATTTTGGGCATCTTTTGTTCCGGAATCATATTTTCCAACACCTGAACCGGCACCGAAGACATGGCCGCTTCGAGCTGTGGTTTCATAATCTCCCTGACCAGAAATATTTCCTTTGAATATCTTCACTTCAGTACTGTTACGTACATGACCGTCCTGACCACCGCCATAGATGGAACCCTCAATGGTTGGACCTGTAGCGTCAAGTATAGTTTCTTGGTTATCATTTATATAACCGCCGATATTGATAACAGCCTTGTTTACATAGCCTAGGAAGGTGTCAGGTACATACCTGTAGCGAGGTGAAAGTGTACAGGTTGCTGCTGCTTTACCACGGCTACCGCCAAACACAGAACCGTAGGGGAGACCGTCATTATTTATATATTTGTCAATATTAGCTTCAACAACAGGCGTAGTCAACTCAGGGCCTACTCTACCACCAAGGATAGTGACAACAGACTTACCACTGTTCAGGAAGTAATATGCATAATCGGGTTTGTTATTTGGACCGATTTCTATATTAGGATTGTAAGTACTTGTCCACAAATTACCATTTTCAGTTGGCAATTCACCATAGCCAGCAGTAGAGTAGTCATCAGCACCACCTGAGTAATTACCCTTACCGACAGAAGCCATGTTACCACCTCCAAAGACGAACCATCCAACTTCACCACCATTCATAGTGACAGAGGTGTTTCCATACACCTTACCTGCCGTCCAGCTGTGGATGTCGGCGCTATATTCATCTTCTGTCACATTTGCTGGTTTTTCAATATACAGTAGATTCCCTTTATAGGTACTTATACCCTTGCCACCACCGAATACACTGCGAGCAATCGTACCGCCGTTGATGATAACGTTAGCATCCTCATAGACGTGACCATCATCACCACCGCCATATACCGTTCTGATTGAAGCACCGCTACCAATAGTGACTTCCGTCTCACGCACGTTGGCGCAGAAGGCCTCCGTATAGCGTTGCTGTGTGATGTCCTCGGGGGTTGTTTCTGTAGCACCAAACCAAACCTTACCTTTACCTCCACCAAATATATAACCTGTTTCTGTTTCGCCAGTGGTGATGAAGGTGCCACCAGTTATATTTACTGTTGTCTTACCTCCTACTAGGGCAGAATTTGGCTTATTCGGAATGTACTTAAACTCGAATGGCCAACTGAGACCGAAGTCATAAAGGGCACCGTCGGCTTTAGTATTTGAATGTTTAATGATATCCTGATATTTATAATAAGAAGTGACATTGTCCTTGGTGTGACTGACTATCAGCTCTGAAGGCTCGCCTGTCCCAGAGTCGACTTTATCAACCAGATAGTTAATGATACCCACTGATGCCAGTTCACCACCACCGTAAACATTCTTATTCAGTGTACCGCCAGAGATATTGATTTGCGTGTTTCCACCTATGGAACCTGCCCATTGCATAGGCGTATAAGCGTATGTTAATTCACTGCCATTCCAATGAACAGTAATCGGAGTAGTGCTCGTATGGTTTTCACTTCCGTAGCCACCACCAAATACGTTGCCGCCAATGGTACCATTTGAGATAGAAATAGTAGCATTCTCACGTACTGTACCGAACTCACCACCACCATATACATTTCGTCTAATGCTGGTAGATGCACCGCTGATGCTGATAGATGTGGTTTTCACCTGAGCCAATTCTGGCCATACTGGGTTGATAGTATTATCGATGAGCGTGATACGTCCCATTGAACCACCAAATACGTTTCCGCTGTATTTTTCCTTAGAGTAATCGGAGTCAGCAACAGGAGATGCATTACCGATGGTACCACCGCTGATTGTAACTGTAACGTGTCCGTATGTCTTTGGATTCTGACCGGTTTCATCTTCTTGGAACTGACCATATAGTTCATGGTTCGGGTCAGTGAAGTAGGTACCAACTGATGCCAGACGTCCACCACCATAGACAGAGCCAAGCATGGTTCCGCCCTGGATGTTAACCGTCACATTGCCACCAACGGTACCGGATGTCAATGCCTCACCACTGAATCCACGACCGCCGCCGAACACATTACCATCCACGTATGAAGTACCCCAGGTTCCAATCTTCAGATTGCTTTGGGCTGTAAATGTCTCACCAGAATCGTCTGTGTCACCGTCGTCATTAAGGTCTATCTTTACGGTGCCACCGATATTCGTCTTAGCATCGTTAATGACGTGTCCATCCTCACCTCCACCAAATGTAGAACCATAGAGACGTGCATTGCCCGAGATGTTCACTTCAGTTTCAATGACATTCGTCCAGGTGTTGAAGAAGATACGCTGGTCTCCTTTACCTGCACCAAAGAGGTAACAGGTTACGGGGTGAGCTGCTATCTGCTTCAATGTACGAGGTACACCGAGAGTACCACCTGTCATGTTGACGGTACACTTACCACCTGATCTAGGTGTTAAATTGTCCGCTGCGTATGTACCCACATCGGAATGCTCGTTACCACCATAGACAGAGGTCAGGATATGACCACCTGTGATGTTGACGTATGTGTTACCACCTACAGCACCGGCTTTACGGTGCCATCTGCCTGGAGCATACGGATCCTTACCTGAACCACCTCCAAAGACATTACCATAGAACGTGTGACCATCTGAGCCAGTCGGCATACCACCATCTGAATTTTCTCGCTGATCTTCTGGTTTAATGACTGAATATGTAGTAGAGTAATCGTACTTGTAAGTACCGTTTACATATACTGCAAATGGATCATATGGTGCAAATGGTGATTTATAATCCCAGCTAGGACATTCCAAACTAGTATTATCATCAGAATGAGTATAATTAGCTTCCCACACAGTAGCTGCGTGACGACCTCCATCTCCTGTTGCATTCTGTCCCCATCCAATCTGACCGCCAGCAATGTTGACATGGGTGTCATTCAGCACACGGCCATTTTCGCTACCGCCATAGACAGAACCTTTGACGAAGGCGTTCCCGTCGATAGTAACATAGGTCTCATCGGCAAGAGCCTGCGTCTCAATAAACACCATGTATGCGGCTTCGCTTACAAAATAATCATCTCCATTAACCGCTACACGTTTTGGACGATGGTCATCATCGTCTGCTGAATAGTCATAAACCTTTGGCAGGAATCCCTTTCCGGCACCGAAGACATTTCCTTCGAACGTTGGCATCGTCATGGTAGTTGCTGGACCGATTTCTGCATTGCCTAAGATACTGACAGTACATTTTCCACCATCTCTCAGTTTATATGGCATACCATCTGGTAAATCTTCAGGTGGTGCCTCAGTAAGAAGATTACCATTAGTATCTTTATTGTTTACATTCTTAATCCAGAATCTACCAATGGTAGAGATTTCACCACCGCCATAAACGCTATTCCTTACCTTGGCATTTTCTTGTACGGTGACTGTTGTATTACCACGTAACAATGCTGCGTATCCATGGGTCTCAACACCCTTTCCTCCACCGAATACGTTGCCCTTAATTTCCGGTGCACTTGTCACTCCTGTTTGAGGTGTAAGTCCGATAGTAACCACTGAGTGGTATTCAACGCGGCCTACTTTACCACCGCCATAGACACTACCGTCAACCGTACCGTTACCGATGCGGACATGCGTACCAAGGTCATCGTTTGCATGGGTTCCGTCATTTTCGTTAGCTATACCTACCATGCCTTTGTCGCAGAAGAAATTGTCATCAATACCCTTGCCGCCTCCGTATACATTACCACCTATAGTGACATGCTCAGCTCCTTCTGCAACGGCTTTCCACACCCCCGCAGTCTCCTCTGTGGCACAGATGTTGACAGCAGTATTACCTCTTACGTCAGCCAGGTTACCGCCGCCAAAGACGTCACCTGTTATGTGGGCACCAAGTACAGTAGCATTGGTGTATGTTATATTTGTAATCTTTCCTTCGCCATCGTAAGTGACTTGATCTATGACTGGAACTGTGGTTGATGTTCCAATGTTGACCGTTGATTTGCCTCTGACTACGCCTTGGTTACCTCCACCATAGATAGAACCAATAACACCGACAGCGTCATCAATGGAGCCGTTATGCACATTAGGCAAATCAGAGTAACCAGTCGGAGCCTCTGCACCAGCCCAGCGGCCTTTCGTCATATTGATATTTACCTCAGTGTCTCCATTCACGTCGGCCTTGAAACTTCCGCCATAGACTTCACCTATGTAAGTGGCTGATTTGACGTTTACAGTTATTTTGCCGGGTGTTATAATTTCTGTGCCATCCCTTTTGGTTCCAGGATAAGGTGCTTCATTGCCGCCACCCAAAAGACTTTCTATGATGATGGGGTTACAATCGTCTCTCTCTTCAATGTTGACAGTAATATTTCCACCTATACTGCCGGTTCTGTCATTACCACCATACACATACTTGAAAATGCCTGAAGAGATGGTCAAATTAACATCGCCGGCGATATGGGCATTGTAAGAACCTCCATAAACATACTCTATTTGTGTATTTACTGTCTCGCCTCCTATTGTTTGGGCACCAGAAGTACAACCAGAGATAATCATATTGACATCAGTAGCAACATCCGCTTCATTTCCTGCTCCATAGATTCTGGTCAAAACCAATGGACAGGTAGATTCATCTTGTCTCGCCAGGTCTACCGTTGTACTTCCACAGACACCTTTTGCGTCACTACCGCCAAATACCTGACCAATCTTTCCGCCCTTAGGAGTCATTTTGGCCAGGCCAATGACAATGGCGCCTTCATTCTCAATCCATACGCCATTCTTTTTGATTAAATCACCACCGTTTCCACCGCCAAAAGCGTAACCTATATCATAGCAGCTATGAATGGTGACATCAGTAGCAGGTACAGATGCAGAGTTGCCGCCGCCATACACTTTCTCTATACTTGTTTCATCGCATCCTTCAATATATACAGATGAGCCTTTTCCATCTGCGGGTAGATAGTCAGACAGGTTACCTCCTCCATAGACGGCCTGCATCTCATAAGGATATTTTCTGTCTAGGGAACCATGTCCCTCAATGATGTGGTTGTCTGCATCAATCTGTCTTGTAGAGTAAACTTCAACCTTAACATTACCTGTCGGGGTACCATTCTGATTATTACATCCAAAGACACGACCGGTGAGAGGGATGATGTATTCTTTTCTATTATCACCCTCTCCATACGTTACCTTATCTGTCCCTTGGGTAAATGCAACACCAGTGGCGCTTCCAATAGCAGCCGGGTCATTGACCGTTACCTTTACGTCACCATAGACCATAGCCTCAACGGCTGATATTTCGGGTTCCGTACCAGAGGCAGCTTTGTAAAGTCTTCCCAGACCTCCACCGTATGCATTACCTATGAGTCCACCCGTCAAGATGACATTGGTCTTATATTTTGTACCTTCAGTAACATCGTTCATACCGGTTGCCCACGTACCTGATACCTTTTTTCTGTAATACGTCGTTCCAGAAGCGGCCGTTCCTGTTGTAACTAGAGTATAGACTGAACCGGATTTTGTATAATAACCGCCAACAGAAGTCACTCCGACCGTGAGACCTGTAACCTCAGTATATTCAGTTGCTCTGTCACTGGTCCAGTTCGCAGTATTTGTGTTGGCAAGTGCTCCACCGCCATATACATCTTCGTCAACAGTACCACCACTTACCTTGACTTCTATACTTCCAGCCACATCGGCACTAAGTCCGCCACCGAATACATTGCCCATGGTACCGCCAGAGATATTTACTTGCAGAGGATGGCTTTCATCTGTATAAGTGTATGCTGCCTGATTGCCGCCGCCATACACATTACGTATAGGTAACGGTATGTTAGCAGTTGGGTTATTGGTCCCTTGGATGTTCACAACCACTGTACTTTGTGGTGCGCCATTGATGTTATTACAACCAAACACATTGGCTGCCGTACCGCTGGTTACAGTCACCGTTACAGGGCCGTTTACATTGGCTGCAATATCAGAATTACCCAGACCGCCTCCATAGAGGTTGCCATTGATGGCGGCACCTGCCAGGGTTACGTTGGTCACATATGTATTTGCAGGAGCGCTGCCTGCTGCATAACTCGTATTGGTCTGCGCCAGGGCACCGCCGCCATAAACATCCTGTTTCAATGTGCCGCCATTCAGGGTGACAGTTACAGCGCCATTAACATAACCGTTCTGGCCACCGCCGTAGGCATCACCCCATACGGTACCGCCACTGACGGTCAGGGCAGAGCTGCCCACGGTTGCCATGGTGGGCTCAGTAGCATCACCGCGTGCTGCGGCAAAGACGTAACCTCCGCCACTGCCTTCTGCACCAATAACGGCAGAACCGGCGATGGTGACAGATGAAGTGCCCGTTACAGAACCCATGGAACCTGCGCCATAGACATCGCGTACTACATGTCCGCCGTCAATGAGCACCGTAGCGTTACCGCTTACGATACCAGCAATGGGATTGTAGGTGTTACCGTTTCCATCATGTGGGTTTTGTATTCCTGATGGATCAGAATAATATTTGTCCGTACCACAGCCTCCGCCATAAACATTACCGCGGTATTCATAAGCAGCGCCGCCGTCGATGGATGTATCAGTAATACCCACCATACCGCTATGTATAGTTACCGAAGCATCATGATAGGTATGTCCGTTCTCACCGCCTCCATAGACAGAACCCTTGATTGATGGGGTGGTTGTAACTGTGCCTTGGCCTGTTGTGCCAATCACCACGTTGGTATTATATACCCAGGCTACATTGTCGTAGATGGTATTCGGGGCATCGATATCACCACGTGACGCACCGAAGACCATACCATTGTTATGACCATTGATACCAATGGTACCGCCGGTTATGGTGATATTGGTCGTACCACCATCAGTGTAACCGTTGATGGCTGCACCGGCATCATCAGTGGCATAGGTATAGTTTCCTACTGAACCGTGTGCACCGCCACCATAAATGTTATGGTAGATGGAGGGTGAGCTCAAAACTGTACCAACAGCAGTTTCCGGATGAGCTGTATGATAGTCTTCGTCAGCGATGACTTCCTCAATAGTGATGTTGGTATTGCCCTTGACAAGTCCGGCACGTACGTTGGTTGTGTTACCCTTACCTCCGCCATAAACATTACCATAAGTTTCACCGGCATTAACACCAGTTATGTCACCGATGGAGCCACCGCGAACGGTGATATTGGTATTGCCTGTAACCTGTGACAGCTCACCGCCACCATAGACGCTCTTTGCCACGGAACCGCCACCCATCACGATATTGGTATTGCCTGTTACCATAGCACTTTCCACATCATCACTCTTACCCTTACCTGCTCCGAACACGTCGCCAGTGATATAGGCAGGCTGTACCGTTTGTGGTGTACCTGTAAAGGGTGCGCCCATGCTAGACTGTACTGCAGCGGTTTCTGCTGTACAGATATTCACATGGGTTTTGCCAACAACACCGGCTTCATTACCACCGCCATAGACATTGCCTATAGCACCGATAGTGTTGGCATTATTGTCGGCGTTGCCATCGTTGTCGCGGTCTATTTGTGCGGCATACGCGCCGGGGATCATATTGATGTTCACCGTAGGATCGCCATACATGGTAGCCGTAGAACCGTAGCCGCCACCGAACACATTGCCGATGCTGGTGCATGAAACTACGTTCAGCACGGGGTCTGCATAAGGAAGCCCTAATGCGGCTTTTTGTTCTTCTGTTAGTGCTTCATACTCAGCTTGGGTTCTTGCTTCCAAAGTACCTGAAACATCCTTATAGCCGTAAACGGAGTAGGGGGCCAGGTTGCCACCCAGGTACAGATTGTCAATAGTCAGAGGTTCACAACCCGTTTCTTCAATAGTAACGGTGATGGGGCCTTGTATTGAACCGGAGGTATCATTACCGCCATAGACTCCACTGAAATGTCCGCTGGTTACAACCAGGTCCACGCCACCTTTCACATGGGCATCCTTGGCACCGCCATAGACATTTTCCATGTTATCTACGCAACCCAGGATCATTGTCACAGCACCATCCTGTTCAGCCTTATTACCGGCACCGTAAATCTCCTTGATGTCACGGGTGGAGCAGCAGTCGTGTCCGGTATAATCGTCGGGCTCCGGCATAGTCATCAATGTGCCGCCACGCACGTTACCCTTGGTGTTACTGCCACCAAATACATTCTTGATATAACCGCCCACCAGTTTGGTTACAGCCTTACCGCTACCGTAGTTGGTATCAATGTCATTCAACTTATAGATACCTACATTGGCACCTGGGTTATCCGAGCCGGCTCCATTTCCACCACCAAACACATATTCTATGATATAGGAGCCCAGGATGCTCACATCCGTAGCAGGCACGGCAGCAGCATTACCACCGCCATACACATACTGGATACTGGTTTCATTACAACCCTCAATCAACACCTCGGCATAAGCGGCATCATCTGTCGGGACATAGTCGGCCTGGTTGCCACCGCCATAGACGGCAGCCAAATCGTAAGTGGTACCTGTGTAAGGCCTATGATCACGGTCAATAGGATTGCTCTCTCCATCTACTATTGGCTTATCATTGCCTACTGTCCTCTTCACCCAGACCTTTACATGTCCGGTGGGTGTACCCTGCAGGTTGTTGGCTCCGAAAATCTGGGCCGTTCCGCTGTAGGTCCTATCAAACTTAGTGCCGTCAAGGGTTACGTTGACGTCAGTGGCTGCCGTCTTTCCTGCGTCAGTCTGATAGCCGCCACCAAAGGCGTTACCCCAAATGGTGCCGCCCAGCAGGTTGACGTTAACGGCTGATACGCTGCCGTTCTTTGAACCGCCATAGACATTGCCGTAGATTGATGTTGTACCTGAAGTCTTGAGTTCAACTGTTGTCGTACCTGTCACACTTGTCTGTGCACCCAGGCCGCCACCGAACACTACATCGGGCAGAGTGGCCGGTGCAGATGCAAAAGCTGTACCTATCGTTCCGCTATATAGATTAACCTCCGTATTTGCCACGGTGGCATGGGTGTTACCACCACCAAAGATGCCGTATGGCACAGCGATGCCATACTGGTTAACGGTAGCCTTTGTAGTGACGACAGCATTTTTCTCTGTCGGGTGTTCAGCATCATACTCACCCATGCCACCGCCAAATACATTACCCGTCGTGCCGTCAGTAGTTGAGGGAGTCATTGTACCATTGAACAGGTTGACAACAGCCTCATTGACAGTACCATAAGCGGAACCGCCATAGATGTTACCATTCACGATGCCCGTGCCTTCGTATGTGCCCGGAGTCTCGCCTTCTTTTCCAAAATTAACGGTGGCTGTAACTCCTACCTGCGTAGTGGCACCCTTACCGCCACCAAAAATATCTTTGGTTACTTTACCACCAGTCATCTTCACTTCTGTGGAGCCGTCTACATCAGCAGTGTTTCCACCGCCAAAGACGTTCAAGACTCCATCAGAATGGGTTGCCTCAATCTTTACCTCAGTGTCACCTTTCACTGCCGACATATCACCGCCGCCAAACACACCGCCGGTGGTTTCTGTGACATTTCCATCCTTATCTAAAATTTGACCTAATACCTTTGTATTTCCCTTAATCGTCAAGTCGGTCTTGCCAACTTGACCTAAAGCGGTCAAGTCTGCATCGGTAAGTACATAATTGATGGTTATACCATTTTCAATAATAGAAGTAGTACCATTGCCACCATTAGAAAGATTATCGGCATGCTTCCATTGATACTCCGTAATGCCAGAGAACACTCCTGGCTCTAACATACCAGAATTCTTGTTGTAGTTAGGATTAGTTGTGAAACCAGCATCTCTCACTTCAATGGTCGGCAGGGTAGCAGAATAACCACCGCCAAATACATTGCCATTCACCGTACATCCGTCAAGCACAGATTTAGCTGTACCTGTTACATTGCCAAGACTACCGCCACCATAGAAGTTTCCGTTAATGGTGCAATTGGTTAGCGTAGAGTTGACATCATTGCACTGAGCCAACGAGAAGGTAGCATATTTCACATAGAAGCGGCCTCCAGTCAGACCACTACTCCACACAAAAAACTCGTAGTCGAAATCTGTGGCTACACCTTTTCCTTTCATCCCATAGGGAGCAGCAGTTGAGGAACCATCAAAGTACTTGCCACGATCTTTAACATAATCATCATCCCAGGAGGACCAATTTACGCTATTATTATCCTTATCATAAAACTTCACTCTGGAATAGGAGTTGCCCCCGTAACCGGCACCAAAGAAAGTTCCGAACTCACATCCCACAGCGTTGGTGGTGACATTTTGATTCGACTGCATGTTACCAAATTTGGGGCCACCGCAGAAGAGTGTCACATGGCTGTTGTAGATATCAGTGGTTACAGTACCTTTGATAGGCTTGTTGTCATTAATACCGCCGCCGAAGAAGTTGTCGATATCGGCATTATAAATTTGCCAACGGACATTGCCGTTGATCTGTTCCTGCCCGGCTCCCGCCGCCTCACCAAAATGTCCTCCGCTGACGTAGCACTCGGCATTATCGTTTTTTACTGTTGCATTCGGATTGTAGATGCCTGTAAGATAAAAGGAATTGTAGTCGCCGCCCGTCACCGAAACCGGTACATGGGCAGTAGCAGCGCTACCATCACCATGTATACCTATGTTGAACTCCTTGAACCACACATTGCCACCCACATGGATATAGATGGTACGGCCATTGTGAACATCCTTATTTGCAGATACAAGCTGTTCGATTACACCCCCTTGGAGGATAAGTGGGGAATGGTCCAACATATTGCCATTATCAACTTTATCCTCATATTCCAACTGGCTGAAATACATTAAAGCGGTATTGGTGATTTCGAACCAGCCTATTGGGTGAAGAATTGCAGTATTGCAGATATTACTTGCACCGTTGGGTTTCTGCGCTTGGGCTGTGCCGATGACATTGAGGAAATCAAAACGGATAGGTGCTATTCCTTTTTTGCCTGTGTGATGATATATGAAACTGTAGTCGGGCTCGTGGTCATTGTCTTCATCCACCGACATCAAAGTGTATGGTTTGGTGCTCACATTGTTGGGAATACTATTCTGATGGAAGTTACCAACCAATACAATGGCATTGTCATAGACAGTCGGACCAAAACCACCAAGTCCATTGGAACCAGTTTTTGCAATATAGTCTCGGGCATCAGCGATTGATACCTCTATACGCTGATCATGGAATGTTGTACGTGTGCCGCTCGTTACGACCTGAGTTCCCATTGCAGTCACATTAGTCTTGGAACCATAATCCCCTTTATATGTCACATCGTAATACTGGTCAGAGAGGTAGATTGCTTTGCCCCAATAGGGCTCAATGGTGATAGAGGTTACGCCGTAGGGGACATCAAAATATGCACCCTGTGAGAAAACACGGCCACTGATGGTGTAAAGGTCCTTGTTAATACTTTTGCGGTCGGCGAAATTGTAGTTGGGATAATCAAAATATGATGCATTACTACTATAGACCTTACTATAATCATAGTGGCTCGCGTTGTAGGGGTCAACAAAGCCAGCAGGCGTTTCCATCGCTACAATCTTCCAGCCTGTCACCACGCGGTACTCTGTGTAGTTGCCGGTGCCATAATCATTATAGTAGGGCAACTGCACCTTATCGTAGTTGAAGTTGAAACGGTCAAAGTCCTTATCAGTGCGGGTAAGTGTGATGGTAGTATTGATGTTGGCTCCTGATGGTGCGGTCTGTCCGCCGCTTGTGGAGTTTTGAATTTTTACTGATAATGTTTTTCCCAACTTTCCTCCTTTGTTGCGACCGATGGCAGTACTATCTGGCGCATTTGCGATATCAGGATTGATGATGGAAGGATAGTAATCCTGTGCCTTTAGTATAGGGTAGGGCTTTGGATTCGTTATGGTTCTGTCTGCTGTTTCTAGCACCCACTTCGCCATCTTCTGATCAGCATTATCGGCAGAGCCGGTAGCATAGTAAGCAGCTAACTTCTTGTTGCTGTTGAGCAACAGGCGGTAGAACTCAAAACGGTTCAGATATTTCTCTTCGACGGCTAAGGCGCAGTTGTAATTTGTGATTGCTTTCGTCTTCAGTTTATCAAATGCGTAGTAGTTGAAGGTATTCAGACCACTGTTATTTTGCAAATTGTTTATGACATTACCTCCATAGACCGGCGAAATTTTATTGCCGGCTGTGATGTCTCCATAGAACATGCAGTTCATCACCATTGTGTTAATGCTGGAAGAAGTGGTCGTACCATTGTTATAGCCCACAATACCTGAAGCGTAGATGTTGCTAGCCGTACCACCGGCAACATCAGCGTAGCTGTAGCAGTTGATGACGCGAGCAGTGCCGTCAAGGTATCCCACTAAGCTGCCGCAATGGTTGTTGCTGCTGGTAACCGTACCGCTCAGAATACCGCAGTTGTAGATATGGGTGGCACCTTTGGCTGTTCCGGCAATGGCTCCTATGTAGGAGCTCCCACTAACGGAGGCTGTTCCTATAATGACGTTCTTGATGGTAGCATCCTCAACATAATCAAAAAGAGGTTTATCCCATGTGCCTGTGATAGTTACCAATTGACCGTCAATGGTTCCTTTGAATGGGTTGCCAGAACTACCAATTACACCCTCGGCTGTTGATGCTCTATCTCCTGTAGTAGAGAATGTGCTGGCAAGCGTATATGAACCTTCGGGATCTGTAATGTCACTCAGGGATGATATCGTTGTTTGTCCCCACACGACATTGAAAGATCCGCAGAGAAGCAGCGTAAGCATAGCTGCAGCCACGCGCAGGGCGTGGCGTGCGGTATGTGAACTGACTGATATGTTGTTATTGCGTATATTATTCATTGCTACAATCTCTTTATTGTCTATATTCTTGCTTTCAGCTCTTTCTCTCAGACACATATTCTTTCTCTCCTTATATATACAATCCTCTATTACTATTTTGTTACTGCCACCTTGTTGTGGTTCACAATGTAAACGCCACGGTTATTTACAGGTATCTGAACCTTGGTGCCGGGCTGGATGGTGAACTGCTTGAGCAGATTGCCGGCCACGGTGTGGACGGTTACCTTGGTCTCATACTCCAGATGGCTCTCTATGCAGATGTTCATATCCTGGCCGTAGATAATCAGACCGCCCTCAGCTGCGCGTTCCTCAAGCTGATCCTGATCGCCGGCATAGCCTATGTAGAGCGTGCTGGCCATTGCCTTGGTGCCGCTGCTTGAGCGCATGTGTGCCTGCTGGCCGCTTTGTGTACGCTTGGTTATGTATGCGCGGAACGGCACGGTCTCAACGTCATTGGTCTCATGATTCTCAAACTTGGTACCCGTAGCATCTAAGAGCCATGTGGTCAGGCCAGTTAGGCCGCTTTGCTTCTGGTATGTGGGCTTGAACAGGTAAGTGTCATTTTCAATACCTGTCTGCGTATTATAGTCCTCATCAGACTTGGATATGCTTATGCCCTCTGCCGATACAAACGTGATGGTCTGTGCATCTATCTTGGCGGGTGCGCTAGTGGCAGTATTCTTAGCCTCAAATACACCGCTCATATCAAACTCATAATACTTCTCTCCCGGGAATCCTATCAGGTACGGGTTAGCAGCCACAGCGAACGGATAGTTGTTATATGTTACAGGATCCTTGTAATATACCTGATAATCATCATCATTCTTATCCTTGCGGTCCTGGTTGCTGTAGTAGTGTTGCCACAGGAAGTCATTATCATAATTGATGTTGGCGCCATTGCCGGCCGATATGTCATCAGCCGATGCTTCGCTCAATGACTTGAACATCAGCTTGTTTATTGTGGTTTCAGTGTTGTTGCTCTGTACAGTCTCTGTCTTAATGACATCGGGTGTACGAAGCCAGTACTCATGACCAATCTTGCTACCCTCATAGAAGTGTGTTATCCAGCCCTTCTGGTTGGTGGTAACAAACTTAGCGGTGAACGGCAGGCTGATGCTTTCCCAACCTGTGCCGGCATTCTCAACAAATACCTTAGGCAGACGCTGGTACCACATTACCTGATCCGCACCCATAGTGTACTCTATAGGAGCGTTGAAGTCCTCATAATCCACCAGGAAGTGGTCACCCGTGGTGACATAATTACCTGATGTATTCTTGACTACCATATGTCCGTGTATATTGCGAATATCCTCAGTTGATACAGGGAGTATGTTGCGGTACTCATTGTCATAGTTAGTGGGTGTCTCGTTTACAATCTGCTTTGCATACATGAAGTAATCAGGCTCCTTGAAGTAGTTCTCAATTACAGTCTTGGAGTCAGTATCAACATCGTTCACGTATGCCAGCAGGTTCTGGGTCAGACCATCAGTACGCAGACTGGTAATACCGCTGTAGTCAAGCAGCGGGCCGTAGAACTTCTTGCTGTTAAGACCCTGCTCGTAGTCAGATGCGGTGCCTGTTACATCATTCTTTCCGGTCAGGTCAAATGCGGTCATACCCTCATAAGCCTTACGGGTGGCATCGGTCTTTGATGTTGCTGCCATTACAGCATCAGGATTGAAGTGTACAGTACTCATCTTGCTGTCACCAAAGTATGCCGGAGCACGATATACGCGGTTGGTAGAGCCGTCATAGTGTGATGGCAGATCCTGATGCGGGTTCATTACATCATAACCGTATGTAAGCTTCTGGCCAAAGTAGATGTAATCATCAGGCCATACAGGAGCCCAGACGGTCTTTTCTGTCTCTGTATTGTTTGTGGTTACGGTTATTACTTTCTCACGTTTATCCTTGCTTGCGGGTATGCTGCCGTCAGCGTAACGGTAATCACCGTCAGCGTAGCGTTCCTCTACATATCCCACATCACCATATCGTGCATCTATAGGATTGGGATAATAGCCGGTCTTAAGAGTATTGTTATCCAGATATTTGTAATCATTGCCTGTGTTCTGCCCCTTAGCGTCATAGTAACGTTTGTTCAGGTAGAAGCTGTTCAGGTTATATGCTAACTCACCATTATAGAATGACTCCTCAGACATAGCACGTGCATATCCTCTGTCTCCGCCTGATGTTGTAATACCGTCAGCGGTTGTGTTGTTGTAGAGAGCGTTGTTCTTAATAAAGTAGTAGCTGTTTACTAACTGGATGTCACTGCCGCGTGACGGATTGCCGAATACTGCGTTGACCTTTTGTGCGGGCGGGGTAGTGGCATCACTCAGAACCCAGCAGCTCTCCACATAACCGCCGCCGGTCTCTGCTATACCGGCACCGGTAAACGTACCGGTTACGCCCAGGTTATAGACATCACCGCACAACTTACCAAACAGTGAACCGGTAAGTCCGCTTATGGTATAGCCGTCACCATGCAATGTGCCCTTGAAACATGGATCGTTCTCTCCGGTTCCGCTTGCAATTGATGTCCATGCGGCAGGAGTACCGTCAGAATTTACATGATCAATATTTGTACGCAATATGAACTCAAGGTTCTTGGCGTACTTGACACCTCTTGTGGTTTCCTTACCGTCATCAAGGGTTATTGTCCTGACATCAGTGTTCAACAGTGCATGACCGGTCAGGTTACCTGATGATATCAGACCGGTTTCCTGGTCAAATGTTACATTGGTGCTGTTGCTGTTGAGCAGGCTCAGATCAAAGAAGTCCTTGAGCAGATCAAGTCCGTTCTTGTTATACTCACTGTAGTCATTGATGTAAATCTTACTGTTACGGTTCAACTTCTTGCGGTCATAATCCACGTACAGATGGTGTTTCTTATCATCCATAACCTTCTTGAGGTCATGATAGTTGGCCACGCTGATAGGAACATGGTTGGAGTAGGTCTTACCCAGGTAAGTCTTGGTGTAGAATGCCAGGTAATAACCATCCTGATACCAGTAGAGCGGATCTGTTACAGGTGTATACTGGATACCGTTAGTATGGTTCTCTGCATATTTTTTCTCTTCAAACAGTTCCCAACCGCTTTCCAGTACTATATAAGCGCCGGTTGTGTAATCTGGCTCTCTCAAAACCATACTTGTACCAGGTATAACAATATCAGGTGTGCTGATATCATCAATAATAGGTACACCACTCTTGAATGTGATGTGAATGTTCACTACATGACGCTCACTGACAGGTGTGATATGCAATCCGGACGCATCGCTCTCCTCATAGTCATACCTGTAAACTACTGTGATGACTTTCTCTGTTGAGAGGTCATTGATGTCAGAATTACGGCTCACATAGAGTGTGCTGGTCTCCAACGGTGATACTCCGTGTATGGTAAAGTTCTTCTGGTAGTTGGGCAGACTGCTGTATCCAACAGTATTGTTATCGCTTTCTGCACCTATTATTGTACCTACCTTAACCCAAGTCTTACCTTCAATTGTTTCTGTACCACCATCTGATTCTTCTGAAATGGCTAATGCAGTAGGAACAACGCCTTCACCCTTCTCATTTACCTGATATCTCTCGCGGCAGTAATAGAAAATCCTGTCTTCTGAAGAACTCTCAAAGGTGAGGGTGGTGATATTATTCTTTTCATCAGAAGTCAGTTTCTGATAATCATCATAGCTTACAGTTGTTCCGGTTGCGTATGGAGTCTCCACATGGATAAAGTCATTTTTAACGACATAGTAGGTGGTCTCTCCGGCCTTGACTGTAATTGCTGCGTAGTGACGCTGCTCATTCGGCAGTTTCTCATATTCAATACGGCTATAATTTGCGTTGTTAGTTAACGTTATGCCGTTATGAGGTGTCTCATCAGATGTTCCATTATATGTAGCCGTATAGTCAATAGGTGTAGCCAGTGAGTAAATCATGGCCTGCTTCTGGGCTTCAGTTGCATTTGCCAGGTCAAAATTAACAGGCTTACCATCATACTGATACTTTTTGCCTGAGGTTCCGCCATAGTCGGGATCAATAAACAGGTCAAGAGCATCATAATTAAAATCAAAATTACTGCGGTCTGTCTCAGACATTGAACTCCATGCTTCCAAGCCGCGGTAGTTCATACCTGTACTATAATAGCTACCCGCATAGTCACCTGCCTCAGAACAGTAGTAAGCTGGAACAATCAGTTTATTAATATCCTCGGCAATCTTTATTTCTGTAGCGGTGGCTCCGGCCTTGTTGAACCTGTTATAATACTCAGTCTTCTTGGCCTCAGTCATCAGCTCATTTACATAGATGAACTCTGTAGCAGAGAGCTGTATGGTTGCGGTGCTGACATATGCCGGTGCTGTATAGCCGCTTATGCTTTCACCGATAGCAGCACCGGGATAGTAGTGGACGTTATCATTGCTGTATTCATCAGTAACCAGATAAGCTGGTACAAATGCGGCCTGGCCGGTTGCAGGAATATCGTTGGCATGTAATTGTCTCAGCCCCTTTATGTCACCTTCATCTTCATAATCGTTGTCACCGTTGGCATCATATCCCTCATAATCAATATAGGTCTGCTTAGGAATGATGTTGCTTACGTCATAATGCTTCTGGCCGTAAAGACCGCTTACGGAAGGATGATAAGTAGGACCGTCTTCATAACCGGTGCCACCAGTCTGGTTCTTTTCACGGCTTTCACTGTCGACCTTTGTGTACCACTGATCCCAAACACCAGGATTAGTTACGTCATAAGTCAGGATGTAACCGTTCTCATGACTAAGGTTATTTGAAGAGCGGAATACGTAGTCAAATGTAAAGTCCTCATCTGGAGTAGCGTATGTAACCACATTGTCAACCTCTTTCTTTTGTAAGAATGCTGATGGATTGTCGGTAACGAAATCTTTAAGTGCATTATAATCTTCCTTAAGCATTACGCTTCCGGAGGGATAAATGTGATCGCCAACCTTGCAGTCAGCTATGGTAATATATGTATCCTCAACAAACAGATTCCTCTCTGATGTGGGCAGCTTGTACCAGTCCCAATAACTGATTGGGGTGTTCAGCTGGTATGTAACATCATTTATAACCAGTTTCTGTTCACCACTCAGCTTATTTATGGTTGTGCCATTGTTATTAGAATAGTAAGCGTATAAGTTGGGCTGAACATCAACCAGTGTCATTTTTCCGTTTGATGCCGCATTGATGGTGATAGGTATCCTTACGGTTTCACTGTAAGCGTTAGGTGAACCGGTATATGCTGATATGTACTGGTCATATACATAGACCTGTCCGCTTACGAACCAGTAGTGGGCAGGCATTGCAAGATTGCCGCCTTCATTGTAGCAGTCATCAATAATGGTTTGTGATGAGTGTATGAAGTTTCCTGATGTCTGCCATTCCTTTTTATCAGACTTAGAATAATCAAAGTCCCATTTGGTGACAGCATTTTCATTAAGGGCTGTCAATGTGGTGTTCTGATGTTCGGTTCCGCTGCGTACTCCGTGCTCGTTCTTGGCATAGACAAATCCGCCGCCTATACCGGTCTGAACGTTGATAAGGTCAAGTTCCACTACACCGGTTATAAGGCCCCAATCTTTCTCATCATCGCCGGCGCTCTTTTCAGAGATCAGTTCCAGATAAACGCCTGATGCCAATGCCAGTTGGTTATGGCAGTTACCGTTGTTGCGCGTGCGGTCATCCTTGTGCGCCTCTTTCCATGCATAGAATGTTTTTCCGTCTTCTGCAAGTTGGGAATTGTTAGAGGTATTTGCAGAAGTGGTACGTCTGGTGTGGAAATCAACATCACTGGTCAGAGAACCTAAGTAGTTTACAGTATTGTAGATTCCAAAATAGTTGCCGTGAAGTACGTTGTCAGCGTCAGTATCTCCCGCCGGACTGTTAATCTTGTTAAGTGATACCTCACGCACACGGTTTATGGTGTAGTTATGGTAATCGGCAGTCTCAGCAACACGGTCCTGGGCACCTTTCATTACCATGCGGCTGCCGAATACACCACAGAAATCAGCTCTCTGAATAGTGTTCATTATACGGCCGGCATAGGTGGAAACAACGCCATTCGCCTCCCAATAGGTTGAACTGGGCTTACCGTCAGTTCCGATCTTGTCAGTTCCGGCAAACAGGGCAATAATTTCATCCTCCGGTAATGTTGAACCGGCTGAATATGTGGTCTGTTCGTTGTCTGTAAGTTGAACCCTGGCTTTATACTTCAACTCATAGTAAGCTTTTTCACGGGCAGGCAGCAGTTTATAGTTCGCTGTGGTAAGTTCCGTAGCAAGGTGGAACTTGTCAGAGCCGTAGTTGGTAATGTTCAACTCACGGTAGCCGTCAACAAAGGTAAGGTTACCGTCACCATACAAACCGCCGGTATGACCGGTACCTATAGTTATGAAGTCGCGGTTATAGACATCATGGATAGAGGCAGTGGCATTACCGAATACTGTGGTTTCATTGGCATGCATGGAGTTGCTTCCCGATGCTATGTTACCGCCGGCAAACACCGCATTGTGAATAATAACTCCGCGCTCCTGGAATACGTTTTCATTATTCTCTGTCACACTCTTTCCTACATCTACATTATCCCATCCTGCAGGCCAGTTGTCTCCGCTTTTTGCTTGGAGGGTATTCAGATATGCGGTAGGAACATAGTCGCCTACAGCATAATCCTTATTGTCATATGTGATAGCTGTATTCTTTACCTGGAGCCAAGGTTCTACCAGAACCTTGCAATCCTCAGTGAATACTCTTTCTATCTTGGGATTTTCTGTAGTACCCACATTGACTGTAAGGTAATCTGTACCGTTTGACTGATAGTAATAACCTTCATAAAGTCCGTCATAACGTTCACCGTCCTTTTGGCCTATGCGCAGTTGACCGTTGTCCATGTATGCACTATAGACATAACCTTCATCGCCGCCGCCAAATACGTTACCGTCACCCAGAGCTACGCCTTCATCAGTACCTATCTCACCGCCGTAGATACAAACTTCAGTCTGTCCGAATACGTAACCCTTTGAGCTGCGGTCCATGGTCACTAACTCCACAGGATCCATCCAGCCCTCATTGCGCCAGTTGTCATATCCGCGACCGCCTCCAAACACGTTGCGCATCACATGGCCGTTGTACATCTCTATGTGTGTCTTGCCGGCTTTGTATATCTTGGCTTCGTCCCCGTTTCCGTTTGTAAGCTGCCAGTCAACATTTGTAGCGTCAGCCTTTACGGTACCACGCCCTACGGGAGCTATCTCGCCTCCGCCAAACAGACTGCCGCGAATGGTGCCGCCGTACATCCTGACAAATGTGTTGTCAACATAACTGTTGGCCACGTAACCGCCTCCAAATGCGTTACCTCCGTACTTGGCAAGCAGATTGTCGCCCTCTGCAGCATCATCAAGTTCCTCTACATACTCATAAACAGGGGATTGGGCTGTACCGGTGTTCTTGTATTGATAACCTATGTAACCGTTGTTTATGGTCAGGTATGCGGTTCCATATACGGCACCGCCCTCTCCACCGCCATAAACGTTACGTCTGATAGATGGGATGCCGTTTACATGAGTGGTTCCATCCTTCTTGCCTATAACCACATGAGTCTCTCCAAGACGGTCAGTATATGCTCCGTTCTTATAATAGTCTGGAATTTGCTCTTTTACTATGGTCTTGCCGTCATTATATAATATTTTATCGTTATTTTCTCTGTATTCGGCATATCCTACACTACCGCGCCATCCGCCACCATAGACGTTACGTACTGTACCACCTTCTATGTACGCATTTGCGCTGGCGATAAAGCCCGTGCCATACTGGTCCGATACAGGACCGCTTGTGCCGGCTGCGTAAATATCTTTATTTACCACACCGCCCAGCAGGGCAACATATGTGGAACCTGATACAACGGCATCCTGACCATAACCGCCTCCGTATAAGTAGTTATTAACAACAGCACCTTCTTTTACAATTACATTAGTATTATATCTGTTCTTTCGTCCCGGATCATTATTTTCACGTTCATCCATCTCGGCCTCTCTCACCAGATATGCAGCCGGTACAAGAAGGCTTGTGTTGGTACTGTTTTCAACATCGTAGCCGGTGCCTCCCAGTTTCCATGCAGAATTCCATATGGCTGCCCATTTGGTTTGATCTATATCAATCTGGGTGAGTTCATCCGAATGGTCGCCCATGTTGCTATGCATATATGATTCAACAGTTCTGGCATTAATTACCTGACCGTTGTGTCCGCCGCCGTAAGCCTCATATACAATGGCACCACTCTCCAGATTTACTTCAGTGTAACGTGCCCATGTATTTTTTCCCTCACCGGCTCCGTAAACATAACCGGTAGTGTTTCCGTATTTATAATGATTCTGGTTAACCTGAGCGGATATTTTAATATGGCTATATACAGTCTGTCTGAAACTGTTGTTACCTCCGTAGATAGCACCATAGAACATGGGGGCAGTCTCACTTGCTACAAGGAATGCATCAGAACTGCTCCAGTTAACGTTTGATTCATAAACATCGCACGGAAGCAGTGGATGTGTTCCGTAGGCTCCTCCAAATATGCTGCCTACATTTATCGTTGAGCCTTGAGGAATATTAACCACTGTACGTCTTGTTACACCTTCATTGTAACTGCCGCCGTAAGCTGAGCCTATCTTGCCACGTACCAGATCTACTATTGCAGAGACGTTGTCACGGTCATAATTAGCATCAACAGTTTCTGCAAATGTAGGTTTCATTCCCAGTCCGTTGTAGCTGCCGGCCCCGTACACCTGCATAAGCCTGAAGTTGTCTATATCATCGGCTATGTCAATCAGTACATAGCTGCGGTCTTGGGACTGATCCCCTAAACGGTTGCGGCTGAAACCGGTTCCGGCTCCGAATATTGCACTGACCTCACTATTGGTGTTCTTTTGAGGACGCATGTTTACAAAAGCGCTCTTAACATACGGCATCTTGGCATCAGTGCCATACAGGTCAGTCTTAGAGTAATCATATTTGCCGTAACTTCCGCCGAATATGGTATCAACATTTCCCTGCAGATATTCCACGTATGCAGCAGCCTTCAGAACCTCAGGAGCGTAGGTGCTTGTTGCTGCAGCAGTTGCATCATAACCGTGTATTATGGTTTTGTCATTAGCGTAGTCACGAACGCGCTTGGTAAAGTCATAGTCATCCTCAAAACTGCCTGAAATGGTGCCGCCAAAGTCATTACCTCCGTAAACTATATCCCTAATATAAGGGAACCCGGTCTGACCGCTGCTGTTGCGGCCTATGAATGTCTCCGCATGTCCCAGGATATCAGCATTACTGGCTCCGCCAAATGTGTCATATATGCGGCCGTTGCCCAAATATACATATGAGTTACCGCATACATTGCCCTCATTACCGCCTCCGTACAGATACTCAGCCTCTGCAAGAGCAGGTGAGTCTTCATCATATACAGCAGAGGTGGCGTTCAGGTTAATAGTGGTGCTGAACTTAGCATCAAACTCATATTCTTTTTCAGGGTAACCTGTAGGGTTATTATTCTCATCCAATTCATAAATGACGTCTTGGTCATTAGTGTATTGTATTTCGCCCTTGCCCACAACGCCCTGATGACCTCCGCCGTATGCCTGCATCACGTAACCCTTGTTAAGATTGACAGTGGTGCTTCCCCAAATCTCTGTTTTCTCGCCATATCCCGCACCGAATGCGGACAATGCCACAATGTTTATGTCAAAGCTCTGCTCGTCAAGTATCACGCCTGAATTACGCTGGCCTGAAATGGAAACGTTACCGTTATTGCCGGTAGTGGTTTGGGCAAAAACCTCATCCCTATCGATAATGTCACTGTTTATGTTTATGACTACGTTGCCGTTTACATGACCGCTCTGATAACATCCTCCGTAGATGTTTCCGTCTGCAATACGGCGTTTCGTGTCATTGGCTACTGTCGTGTTATCTGTTTGTACAAAATCATGTTTATCATTATCCCAAATTACAGTGTTCCACTCTATCTGTCGGTTGCCGTTGGTGTCAAGGTCATATACGACATTATTGTTGTTGTCAGTGGTCATCTTCCAGCGCCAGGGCTCAATCTTGGTGGCGTTGAAGTTCAGCACCAGACGGTCCTTTATGTTGCCTGATTCATCCAGGTATGATATCTGCTCACTTTCACTACCCATTATACCACCATCATAGTAAGCGTTGAATTCAGTTTTTGGCACAATTGCATTATTGCATCCGCCCACAATCTTGCTTGAAATCATGATCGGGGCATCAAATACCATGGTGTTTTTACCTGAATAGGTCATGCTTCCTACATTACCTCCGCAGTAGAATGAGCCGATGTATGAACTGTAGTCAACATAGTCATCAAAGAATGTCAGGGTGGGGATGAGGTCCATGGCGGCACCATCCATGTAGGCGGTAAAGGAATTATCGTTAGTCAGGTTTATAGAATTGTAATCAGTCTTTTTCATGGTTCTGAGTACGCCTTCCATCTCCCCTGGGCTGTCATTTCCATCCTTATCTTTGTCCTGCTCATTGTAGGTAATCATATCTTCACCGTTATTGCCCAGGAAAACGTTATGGGCAAAAACGTATGAACCCATCTTGAGCTGGACTATGGGATCTGATTTGGTTGTTTTTATGGTGGCACTGTTTCCTCCCAGGAATACAGAACCGTCTATGTAAGTGTGTTCAGATTCAGTTCCCTTAAGACGAATCATAACCTGTTCGGCATCAGGACGGAAATCATTAAGAGCCGCCAGGGATCGAGCCTCTTTTTCTTCCACATCATTGTATGTGAAAGTGTCTCCGTAATACAGGTCACCATACACATCGTCATCCTTAAAACTGCTTGCATCTGTGTAGGGGTATGAGCCGTTGCCGCCGCCATAAACGTTGCCTCGAATGCTGTGGTAGATGTCAACGGCATTGCCGCCTGCCACATGGCCTGTTATGTCATTGCCGCCATAGACGTTTTTTACAGAACCGCCGCTTATCCTTACACGGGCTGACAGACCGCCTGCAAAATCATATTTATCAGTGCCGTCCGGGTTTTTCTCTGTGAGCTGGATGTCTGACGGGTCAGCCGGTGTATCAGTGCCGGGTTGGAGCGGATTGACATCGGCCATACGGCAACCGCCAAATAGGTCATCCACAACGATTGTCGATCCGGCGGGAATTTCAAGCAGAAGGCCTTCAACATGTGTCATGTCACCGCGGTTTCCGCCGCTGTAAATGTTACGTACCTTGCCGCTCCTCAGGTTCCAGGTGGGGCGTATGTTCATTGCAGCCAGGTTGTTTCCACCAAACAGACGGCCTATCTGGAATGCATCGCTGCTGGGTTTGGACAATCCGGTGTTGATACCCATGGCCTTGAAACGGGCTGGGTTCAGCAGTTCTTTCTGACCTTGAGTGATGGAGTTTACCACTTGACTGGGATTGTCAACGTGGATAACAGTCTGGTCTGTTACTGTGGCATTGTTGCCGCCGCCGTATGCGTAAACAATTGATCCGCCCTGAATGTCAACGTAAGTCTTGGCCAGCTCCGGAGCATCCATGTCTTTGTAGGGGCTGTTGTCAGATTTATAGTCATATTCACCGTTGCCGCCGCCAAACAGCTGGCCAATGTATATACGCTTGTCTGGGCCTCCGTCAGAGATATGCACGAATGCGTTCCATGAAGCATCAACGTTATCCTTTCCATCACTGGTTCCAACATTACTCAGCAATGGAGTACTACCAGTGGTCAATGCTGTGAATTTTTCTGTCTCACCTATAGCCTGATATGAGCCAATGGTGCCTGATATGTCATTACCGCCGTAAACACGGTTGATGATTATGTAGTCTGTAGCGTGTTCTCCGTCAATGTTAACCAGTGTGCTGCCTTTTACGTTTGCCACACGGGCGCCGCCGAATACGCTGCCGCCGGGGTTGTTTATATCTTCAGTGCCTATGTTGCCAGACAGCACCTGAACTTGGGTGTTGCCGCTTACGTCACCCATGTCACCGCCGCCATATACATTACCGCCAATGGTTATCTGCGCCTGCGCGTACACGAAGGCTCCCATAGTGAAAATAAGCAGTAATCCCCACAGCTTGAGGCTGAAGGGTAATGACTTGTGTATATGGCTATATATCTTCATCGTTCTAGTCCTTTTGAATTAAAAGTTCCATTTTGGCGTCATCATCTGTAAGTACATACAGATAAGATGGCTTGACCATAACCTTTATCTTGAAATGATCTCCCGGTTGAGGAGTTCGGTAAACATAGTCATCCCTGTAGAATTTGTCCAAGTGGATGATGTTTTGGGCCGTCTGGTTCTCTCTGACCATATTTCCGTCCTTGTCAACCACATCATATTCAACCTTAAGAGTACACGGGGGGCACGTCAAAGTGTATTCCTGGGTTGTTTGGTCATACGGTAACAATGACTGCGGCAGGAAACAGAACCATGCAAAATCCTTGTAGCCCGCATTGTTATTTCCCGGAGGTGTCAGAGTAACGTATTCTTGACCCGTGTCGCGGTTGTTGTTAGTTGTGGTGCCGCGTATCAGATCAATCTCAATATCTGTGTTGTCATTGTTGTTAGCTCCAAAAGCAGGATTGGCATCAAGACTTAGGGCGCTGGTGGCAAAATTGTATGTATGGTTGCCGGTCAGTGAACGTATGCTCTTGCCAACAACAATCTTGGCCTCCTTGAGACGTATGTCACGTATATCGTAGTAATCCTGATAGACTGCAAAATATATTGTGGCTTTGGCATACAGATGATCCATTGCCATCCAAACCCTGTATTGGTTCTGCGTATCATTATCACCTGGTTGCTTAACCTTACCAATGTCATAGTTGTTCTTGGTAAGGGCAGGACGGGTCAGGGGCGCAGTCTCTTGCGGCTGATTCCCTTCTGCCTCTGTCACCACCTCATACTCAACATTGTTGTCTATGTAAACATGGCGGCCTGCGGCGGCAATGCTTATCAGAGGATCATAATTGACTATTACATCCAGACCGTGGAGAGTCAGGGCAACATTGTCAGTGCTGAATGAAGTGTTGTCATTTAGAGTAGAAAGCCCCCAATTAAAGTCACTTTCCGGGTTTGCGACCAACGTATTAGGTGAAATGGCGTACAAGTTGTAATTATGGCCGTCAACGGCGGTTACATGTGAACGCCAACGGCCGTTGCTGTATCTGAAAAGACCATGTTTCCTGTTGGCAGCAATCTGATGAAGTTCCCCAGACTCCGTGGGAACAGCATAAGCCAGGATGGTTGTTAAGTCAGGCAATCCGTATGCTACGGGATCATCCTCATAGGTGGTTCCCTGCGCAGTTCCTGAAACAGTTATGCTGGCGCGGGTATGAATCTCTGTCTCTACGTTATTTGAGATGGAGGGATAGAGCGTAACGGTGGCTTGCATGTTGTCCTCACGGTCACAACATGATGCCAGCACTGCCAGTGTCAATGCGGCCCAAATCCATATGTCAGCTCTTACCTTAGTCATTAGCGCAAATATAGTTAATAAAATTAAAATCTCCAAATTTAAATACTACGTATTTACCAGTTATAGACTTCATGCGTTGTATTTTGTTCAATCCAGTTCTGAATGTCAACTGAACCTATAGTAATACCTCCTGTTGCAACGTCAATCATCAGGGTGATTATGTATGTGCTTCCGGGCTGTGTCACATAATGGTAGTTGGATTCACCTGCGGTAACCGGCACAGGGGCAGAATATGCATAGCCGGTGCTCCCGATTTTACGGTTGACTGAGATATTGAGATTCTGCCACTTGTGCGGAACCATAAGCCAGCGGCCAACCACTTGCGGCTCCGTGGGATGGCTATCTTCAAACGTAAATTGTTTTGTAAGTTCATCCATATACGGTATTCTTACTTCTACTTCGGGAAGGCTGAGTATGCATTCGTCGGCCATATTGGTCTTGGGTGATGCGGGCGTTAGCGGCTCAGCATCATTGTCACTATATTTCTGACTGAAATCCGTAACATTAACTATGTCCCCGCTTGAAGTATTTGACAGAACCTGCTCATTAGCATCAGACTTTTCAAGTTTGATACTGTTCACTTTAACGCCGGGGCCAGAGTTGCTCTCAAACTCACTGCCTATGTAACACGCCTTGATTATAAGCTGTGACAGGATATGGCGGAATGAGAGATGTACCGTACCGTTGTAGAAAGCTGCAACCTCATGCTGTACTGATGTACGGTACTTGCCCGATGTTGCGGCGGTCATGTAGTCAACTTCATTACCGTTTACGGGTTGCCAGTTGGGAATATTGTGGATTGTAAGAACTTTTCGTTCTTCGGTGTAGTCTCCTGATACCGGGCCGGGAACTGACACGTATGGGGCGGTCGCTGACACGACATCAGTCAGACGTGGCCAGTAAGCTATGAACTGGTAGCTCACATTGGGGTCACTGTCCCAATAGCGTTTGGGGGAGTATGTCCAAGTGGTGGTTGTTTTGCTGTCCGGACGGATTGGGACGTTGTCAAATATCTTTATTGATGTTCCGCTGCTTTCTTTCTTGTATCCGTACACTCCGAATCCCTTACCCTCTATGTATTGGTCCTGGTTGTCAAAGCACTGGCCTATCATTCCGTCCAGATCATTGACAATAGCCTTTGTGCCGGTTGAGGATACACTCATGGATATGGGTATATCATCATCCGGATCAATTGCTTTGCCGTGATGGCAGCAGGATGCGGTCAGGCACAACGCCATCAGCAGCGTCACTGCGGTGGCGGCTGTGGCGTTGGCCCTGTTGCAGGATATCAAGATTTTTCTCATATTACATTTCTGTTTCTATGTCGAATGAACGGTTGTCATCCCAATCCTGAACGGTGGCGGTAAATTCTATGAAAGAATCATTGGTGTCACGTTCAGGTGTAATAATACCGGTTTCGGGGTCTTTCTCCAGCTGTACCCAGGTGTCAGGTACTCCGTCATCATCAGTATCAATCTTGACCAGGATGCAGTCCTTGCCGTCCGGGTTGTTATCTGTATCACCGTCAGACGGGTCTTTGTGGTCATCGCCGGGCTGATTAGTGTCATTATCACCGTCCACATTGTCTATATGGCCGTCACCGTCGCGGTCTATACCGGCTTCAAGAAGGTCATCACCGTCAATATCCTCCCATACAATGGGGTACTCAACCCATACTATCTTGGGATCATCGGTGCTTGAAGTATCCTCAAGAACATATATTACATCGGGGTTCTCGGGGTCATACTTCATGGTGCCTGGTGTGGGCGTATCATCAACCTTTGACAAGGTATCGCCGTCAACCGGATCTATTATGAGGCTGCCGTCACCGTCTGCTTCCCAGATACGTGTCGTGAATGAGGGGTTGAATGCCAGCGTGTAGTTGTAGCGGTGGTTTATATCCCATGATGAAATCTTCAACGTCGAATCGTTATCGGCAACAAGCTTGCCTGTAATGCCGGCCAGGCGCACACCCTTCTTATTGAATGTTGATGTGGTGCCGTCAGAATACCTGATGCGGAATACGGCATCAATGGTTACGTCATCGGCGGCTCCCTCGGCAGAGAACAGCTGCTGCGGCAACATTATAACGTCTTTCATAACCGGTGTTGCGCTGCGGTCCATATTGAGGTTAATGTCTGTGGCATCAGGTATATTCATCAGGCCGCTCTGGCTGCTCCATACGCCTACAGGCGCATACTCGTCGGTCCATCCGGTCTGTTGATATGTACCTGTATTCTTTATGCCGCTTATGTGCAGCTTGCTCAGGTTTATTGAAGAAATGCCTGTGATGTCAAGATTATTTGAAATCTTTACATATAGATTGACATTGCTCATAATGTGGTGAAATATCATGTCAACAGTGTTGAACGGTGATACGGGACGCATCTGAGAGATCATCAGATCCACTTGACTTGCAGTGTCTGACGGGTTGACATAGTCCTCAAAGGTTACCTTGTTCTCGTCATCAATAGAGTACAGAGTGGTTGAGTAGGGGAACACGCCGTAGAACTTATATGTAGAACCTATGTTCCAGAGTTTCTTGTTGTCATAAGTCCATACGTTACCACTTACATTTATTATCTCCTGGTTCTTGAATATGGTGTCAATTATCTCACCAGTAGTCTGATAACCCCACACGCCCATAGACTCGCCACTCTTGAATGGGGTGGCTCCGTACTTTGATGCGCGGGTCATTCCGGTCACGTAGTTGTTGAATTCAATCTCAGCGTCTGTTACGTACTGGCCCATGTCCGGCTCGCTCAGCCTGAAAGTATCAGAGCAGGCGGTAGTGAGCAGTAATCCTGCTCCCAGACATGCCAGCTTATGTATTATATTCGTTTTCATTGTTTCTGGTTTTGTTAGGTTTATAATTTTATGAACTATTTCAGGGTGTAAAATCAAATCATTCAAATGTTACAGGTGCGTCATAGGGACCCTTCCAGTCCTCAACTTCGACTGAGAATTCAATGATGTTAGGAATCTTGGGCAGTATTTCCTCAGGTATCTCATATCTCTCCAGATCTTTCCATACGGGATCACCTGTAGAATAATCCAGATACCTTATTACGTCATTGTCGCTGGGGTTGCCGTTGTAGTCAACGCCGTCATCATCATAAGCATCGGCTGCAGTGATTATGCCATTGCCATCCTTATCGGCTACACCCTCCAGAATGCCGTCACCATCTATATCCAGCCATGCAATAGCAATATCACCTATTCCGTCATTGTCTGTGTCAATAGAGTCACCGCTTTCTTTAAGGATAAGCCATGCTGTGGGGTTGGTGTATGAACCATCGGCGTTACCGTCATAGTCAACGATTGCTGCGTCAGGATCTGCAGGATTAGGTGTGGGAGTTGACGGAACAGGAGTAGCCGGAATTCTTAACGGAGTCTCCACAACGTTGTCACGTGGATTTATATCCAGATAAATGACATTGGGCTGGCCGTCATTGTCATCATCGTCAGGTATACCGTCATTATTGCTGTCAACAAGAGCCCAAAGCCAACCGTCACCATCCAGGTCTTGCCAGAGAATGGGATAGTCTCCTTTTCCATCCAGATCATAATCAACATAGTAAGCATCAGTGATGTTATCAGAGTCAAGATAAACGCGTATAATATTCACGAAAGGCGCAATGGTTGTCGTGGGATATGCTTCCCTGTCATTATCGACATTTGCAATAGCCTGATATTTACCGCCTTGCTCGTTAAGTGAAGGATCTGCCGCAATGGTGTAGTAATAACGGTAGTTGGGCTTCCATTCAGCAATGACGGCATCGGCGTCAGAGGTACCTCTAAGATGCCCCTGAATATCTTTCATTTTTACTTTACGGCGATAAACAGCCTCTGCACCGTCATCATATGTTACCTTATACTTTATTTCTATCTGGGCATCGTCAGCAAATGACTGCGGCAGCAACAGCAAGTCTGTATAAAGATCTACGGCAGTCTGCTGGGTGGTTGTGGCCGGAGCTTCGGGCTGCTCAGGGGTAAACGTAACACCGTTTACAACCGGCAGGTCATATTTGGTTGTTGCGTCAGCAGTCCATGCGCCTACATAAGCGTTGTCAGCCCATCCGGTCTGGGTGAATGTGCCCGTGCGGTACAGGTTTGTCACCTTAAAGCTCAAAACCTCAACCTGGCTTATGCCTATGGGGCTAAAGTCGTCGGCGGTCTTGAACAGGAATGACACGTTTGACAGCACGTGGTTGAACTCTAAGTTTACCACGTTGTATGAAGGATGATCCTTTATCTGCTTGGCTATCATTATGTCAACCTGATCATCTTTGTCATCCTCTACAGAAAAACCGTTAATGGCAAACTTGTTGTCAGTAAATGTGTAATTAAGTACTCCCGATGTGGTGGAGTAGGGATAGATAGCGTAAAAATCATACGTGGAACTCTTCTCCCAATACTTTACCGGGCTGTACTCCCAGGTGTTTGCGCTTTTGTTGTAAGTTACCTTCTGGTTGTTGAAGATCTTTGAAACCAGATCAACTACACCACCTTCATAGGAGGTCTGGAAACCGTAAACACCAATACTGTCATCGTTAACAAAAGTACCGGTGGTCTTTGATGCGCGGGTCATACCGGTCACGAAGTTCTGGAACTGAATCTCATCGCTGCTGTCAAAGCCTCTTTCAATGGTGTTCAGCTCCAACTTCTCCTGACATGAGTGTAACAGCAGAATCGCTGTTCCCGCCAGAAGTAACGTCTGGATCTTAATCCTGAAATAGTTCTTTTTCATCTCTCTAAAATTTTAATTTTACACCTTGTATAATTATATACTTATTTATATTACTCACTATCATTTTTGTGGGTTGAGTCAAGATACTCATAGTCATCCTGGTTTTCCCATATTGTCATTTGGGTCTGGAATACAATGAAGCCCGGATTTATGGTCAGTTGTATCCTGTAGGCGCATTCACTGTTGAAACTGCTGAACAGCTCATCTATCTTCTTGCTTTCATAAGAATGCTGTATGTGACCGTCTGAGCTGTGCACAGAGTAGTATATGAACAACTCCTGGCTTGGTATAACATCCTGCGGCAACAGCAGAGACTCTATCATGCAGTATTCTGTGTTTGGACTTAAAGTGTCATCCTCAGCGCTGTACAGCGTATAGCGCGGCTCTGACGTGTATAAGGTCCATTCATTTACACCAGCCTCTTCAGGCAGGGTGGGGTCTGGCGTGTGATCCAGTTTCTGGGCAAAGTCTGCCTTGCTTACAAAATCACCCACAATCAGACTGTCTACTACAACATGGCATCCTGAGGGCAACGATGTGCACTTGGCCGTAACTATAAGCTTGGCAAGTATATGTTGCATGTTGAACTTGACCTGTTCACGATAGTAGCTCTTTATGTTACGGTCAATCATCCAGTCAGTATCATCCACGTTCTTGAATGTGTTGAGACCTTTAGGCATAGCCAATGGCTTGTGGCTCATAGTGTTACTTCCCTTAAGGGTTATACCCGTAATGTTAATCATTGTGTCAGTCAGGTTTACGGTCACGTCTGTTCCGTCAACCTTGCTTCCGTGCGGGGCATAGGCCAGGAATTTGTAGTCCTTACTATCCTGCTGCCAGTATTTCTCAGGAAGGTAAGTCCATTTATTGTTTTCAGCGCCATATTTTACCAGCTGGTCGTTGAAAATGCGTCTTTCAATACCGTCCCCATCAACATACCAGCCCCATACACCCATTGTGGTGTCCAGTTCACTGAGATGCCTGCTAACGGCAGAGCGGGTGTGTACAGGATTGTCTGCCACACCGTCGCCAAATGTAATGGCAAGAGCCTCTCTGTTTCTGGCCTCCTGGAAGGGATCAGAAACCAGACCGTCATACTGGCAGCCAGCCATCAGTGCTATCACTGCGGCCATCATAACCAGTCTATGTCTTGCCTTCATTAGCATATCTTTTTACAATCTTAATTGTTAGCACTGTTAACGTTAATGACAGAGGGTGTTCCGCTGTTCCACTCAAAGTCCTCAACTGTTACATAAATCTGATCCAGGCCTATCTCCAGATTGATGGTATAGATGAAGCCCGGTTTCATCTGTTTAAAGTTATAAGGAGCCGCCGATAGGTCAACGGTACGGCTTACGGGCTCCTTGTCACCGTTTACATACTCTATATAGTAGTCAATGACAAGTTGATGCTTGTCAGCCGTGTTAGGCGTGTTGGGGGCAATATAGAATGAAAATGCCTGGTCCACATATCCGTCAACAACGTTATTTCCGGGGCAGGTAAAAGTCAATGCGTGCGTTGTGGCATCTTCAGTTATGCTTCCGCCTGCCAGAATGTATAGAGGCTCTGTTGTATCGGCCTCTCCGTTTATAGAGTAAACGGTTGTGGCCGGAGTCGTGGTGTTGTCAACAGAACTGCTTACAATTCCTAAGTCTGTAGTGTAGTAAGACGGGTCAAAAGTCACTGCACCATCATCATAGATGCTTGTAAAATTAACCTGATTCTGTTGGCACTTGGTCAGATAATTTGCACTCAGGTTTGAGAGCTCAGGCAGCTTGGTGATCTTAAGGTTTGTAATATAGATGCTCTTGACGCCTTTGTACTCATGGCCTGTATATGCAACTTCATCAATGGTTCCGCTCCACTCTTTCTTAGCCTTGACATTTACATCAAACTTGGAAAGCAGATGTGAGAAATTAAAGCCTATAGTGACATTGGCCTTATCATATTCATGCTCGGACTGATCTGTTGCGTGCCATTTCTCATCAGCCTGACAGGGGGCAATCAGATAGTCTTTGATTGCGGCGGCGTTGGTGCCGTCAGCAAGCACTGAATACTGCTTCTTTGTAACAACGCCTGCGCCTGAATCAACTGCTTTGTCCTGAGCATTGCTGGCGCACTGTATCTTATGCATCTCAGTGAACTCAAACAGACCGGTATGGTCATCAAGAACAACACCTGTTGCAGACCGGGGAGCGTATGCAAAGAAGACATAGTACATCTGCTTATCCCATTGTTTTGGATACCCATATATGAATTTTTGAGTATAATTAGGTGCTGATACATTGCCGAAATCCGGATTTATATACACCATTGTGTTGTTAAAGATGGGATTGCCGTGTTCTCCTGAGACAGAGCTGAAATCAATCTTATGATTAACGATTCCCACTCCTGTAGGATTATTGGTTTCATTATACCTCTCCTTATCCCAATACTTAAAGGCATATACACCAATTCCGCCATTGGATTCGGTCAGATCCATATCCTGTTCAATGGCAGCCTTGGTCTTCTTGGAGTGATAGACGTCAAAGGCTATGATGTCCTTCTGGTCATAGTTCACGTCATAGAAGGTCTCCTTCTCTGCGCAAGCTATAACCAACAGGGCTGTGGCGGCTATCAATATCTTAATATTCTTACTCATATGCACGTTCATTCGGATTCGGGTACTGTTATCTCTTGTTCAAAAGCGGGGCCCCATCCAACGACCTCATTAACGCAGAATAATATCTGGTTAAGATCAACATTGATGGTGAGAGTGTAAGACCTGTTCTGCAGCAAAGCTGTGAGCTTTGAGGACAGGTCTATGGGATCAACATCTACCTCTTCAGTTGTTCCGTCCAGATATGTTATCTCATATTTTATGTTCAAAATATACTTCTCAGTTACTCCTGCAGTTGATGGGTCATCGGCTGTACTGGGCGCTACATAATAGTAAAATGACTGCTTCTGATCAGTAGGCTTGGTAACAGTCTCGCCTGACAGAGAACCGTCCTTAAGGATATACAGTTTGCTCTTTGATGTGGCGTTGGCATTAGTTGTGGCATCAGTGTTGATTATCTGCAGAGTCTTACCGGCCCAGGTGCTTGGGGTATATGTTCCGGTTGCGGCCGTAGGACTGTTCTGGATAAAGAGAGCCTTGTCAGTTGATGCTCCAGGCATATTATCAATGGTGAGATAGCTTACAGCCATTGACTTTATGCCCTTAGGCGTATCTTCAGCCTGCAGGTTGATTGTAATCCTTGACAGCATATGACGGAACGTGAATCCCACAGTCTGCTGCCTGTAGTCATCAGGCGATGTGTAGGCATCAGCATATCCGGGCTTTCCAGCCTGGTTGGTTCCGTTATATTTCTGCTTTGTCTCATATCTGGCCATCAGATAATCAATTACGTCTGTGGCATCGGCAGCCTGATATACCTTATCAGTAGAGTTGGGTACTGTGCCGGTTCCGCCGTATTGCAGGGATTCACCGCTTCCGGTATGCTTGCTGATGTCTTGTATTGACTCAATGTCTCTTACGGTAAACCGTCCTGTTGTCTTGTCAAAAGAGACAATCTCCTCATCGTTGGCATTCAGGGTATTGTTATAGGGCGCGTAAGCAAAGAAAATATACTCTGCTTTCTTGTCCCAGTATTTAGGTATAAGGTAAGTGAAGCCTTTAGGTCCGTACATGGGGTCATCAGCATCCTCATACCAAACCTGAACGTTCTCAAATATGGGCTTGAACACGTTCTCGTCACTTACGTCAATAGTGTAATTTGATACGGCCGATGCCGCAGGTATGGCGCTGGGAACTCCCTTGAATCCCCATACACCCAATCCGCCGTTACCGTTAGCATCGCGGGTAAAGTTGGATGGTCCTGAAATCTCACCTGTAGCAGCGGTGGCTGTCTTTGTTGACTTCTCGTGGAAAGTCTCAAAGCCAATCAGAACATCCTGCTCCTCATCATTCATCTTGAAGATGTCATTCTGAGTGCAGGCCGCCACTAAAAATGTGACTGCTGCAGAGAGTATAATATGTCTCTTTTTCAGCACCATTATTACACTAATTCCTCTATGCTCTTACTTGCCAAATTCTGACTCTCTAACTGGGCCGTAAATTTTCTCTAACTAGAGCGTAAGAATTTGCCTTGTTTCTATACCTCTTTTTATACCTCTTTTTTTGGTGACCGGAAGGGGTTTCACCCCCTGCCGGCCTATATGATATAAGTTGGTTATATCAATTAATTCACTTCAACAGGATCAGGCTGACCATCACCAGCAGTATCACCATTAAGGTCTGTTCTCCAACCTGCAACATGATCTACGCAGAACTCAATATGCTCAGGATTAACATTGATGGTTACTACGTAAGAATCATTCTGATTTGGCTTATACTGAGTTGTAGCTGTGGTGCCGCCACCAATAACGCCGGTAGCTACGCAGTTTACCTCTTTATCTCCATCGTTATTGCCATTTTTCTTATACTGAACATCATATGTTACTTTGATTCCAAAAATATGCTCAGTTCCAGTTCCGCTTGCTGCTACTGGAGCAACAATGAATGTCTTTGCTACAATTGTTGCATCGGTGGCATCTACAATAGCGCCTGCATTTCCTGATCCATATCCTAATTTAGCGGTATTGCCATTAAAAACAGAGGTCTCATAGTTGGTTCCGTCTTTTGCTTGATATCCATTGGGCGCATTGGTCGCATCAAATGCTGTATATGTGGTTGCTCCATTAAATGAATCACCTTGTGTCCATGTTGCTGCAGCATTACCTGTCGGGAAGTCAAGCTCGACCTTCTTGATATATATTTCTGCTTTATCTGGATCAATAGAAGAGTAAGCTTTGAATGACAACTTTGAAAGAATGTGATTGAAATCAAATTCCACATGACCGTCTCCGTGTCCATCGGCGGATGCACCAGTGGTGGTGTTATGATCTGAGAGGGTGCTGGAATATGAATAACCAGTGATAGGTGTAGCAATCACAATATCTGCATTAGCCAGAGTGATATCCTTTATTACAGGTATTTCACTGAAGGTGTACTTCTTAGTGCTTGCGTTAAAAGTATGAGTGACAGCTCGAGGTGCATGAGCAAAAAAAGCGTATTCATTTGAACTCTTATCCCACAAGCGGAAAGTGGTGTTTACCCAATCCTTGTTGGTGTTATCCCAGTGAACATCTTCGTTATCAAAAAGCTGATAGCTGCCCTTGAAACCATATACGCCAAAATGATTCTCATTTGCATCTGCAAACCATGTGTTGGTTATCTCTGCACGGGTTGCTTTGTTTACGTACTTGGCTTTAAACCCAATGGTTACGTCTTCATCAACAATATCGTTGATGAGATCTCTCTGTGTGCAGGCTGCGACCATTGCGGCAGCGGCTGCAATCCATAGATAATTCTTTTTCATAATTGTATGATTTTGTTGTTTATAATTCATTATTGAGTTCACCGCAATATCATTTAATCGACATCAATATCTAGTTCAGATGCAGGAGTAGGAAAGCCTTTAACCTCTTCAATGTCAAATTCAATTGTTGCGGGGTTAATCACAATGGTAAGGATGTAGTGACAATTCTCCACAAAATGAATTGTAGCTACGCCAGTTGCTATCTGGTTATCCTTTGTGTCTGTTGCATCATCGGCCGTGTCATTATAGTCAATGGTGTAACCTACTTTAATCTTGATAGCATGCTTATCATTTGCATTAGTTTGGTCATCATTAGGAGTTACAATGTAACTGTGGATGGTAGTGCCTGCAAATACTGGATTCTCAGTAGGTAATTCAGTATAGATGGATTGAGCAGTTCTTGTTCCTGTTCCATTATTGACCGGCTGATCAACAATTGTTATTTGTGTTGATGCAGATGCAGCTTCTGTTATTGTTCCATAGGTGATATCACCATAATATGCACCTCTGGCGGTTTGATTCCATTCAACATCATCTGTTGTTGTGGGGAAACCTACATATAATGTTTTAAGTGTTAAATCGTGAGCATCAATAATCTTGTCTCCTTTTATGACTTTAAATGTAAGCTTAGACAAAACATGATTGAACGTAAATGAAACGCGGCCAGGCTCATTTGCTCCAACGCATGTTGCGTAATCTGTCTTTTCAACTGCGTCTGCAATACATAAGTCAATAGTTCCAGTAGTAATATTGCCGCTGGTGTAAGTGGTGGCAGTTGTCGCATCTGCAAAAATCTGATTACCTAAATCATAGGTAAAACCTGTTGTCGCGTCAAAGGTTGTGCTGGCCTGATAAGGTGCGTAAGCATAGAAATAGTAACCTTCTAAATCAGCAGCAGTTGCTCCTTTAGATAAACCTTTGTCCCAATAACGGGTGGTGGAATGTACCCAATTTGTTCTTTCTCTAGCATCGCCGGTTAGTCCATTGTCTCCCATATAGACTTTTTCATTAGTGAATAGCGGAGAAGCGTCAGTCAATGCATCATCATCGGATGTGGTGGCTGATTCCTGCTTGTAACCATATACTCCAAAATCATAATCGGGGAATACGGTATTTGCTGCAGTCATCCAAGCATCTGTGATTTCAGCTTTGGTCTTTTTTGAAACGTACTCTCCATTGAATCCAATGGCAACATCTGGAGTGTCCACCTCCTTGAAGGTGTCAGTCTTTGAGCAAGCTGCCAGCATTGCGGCGGCTGCTAACAGGATTGTAAATCTGTCCTTTTTCATTGTCGTTTTCATTTTATTGTTTATTTGTTATTTCTAAATGGTTAATACTCACGTTTATAAATCACTCGGTTCTATAGGTTCTTCTGTCGTTTCTTCATCACCCCAATCATGTTCAAATTCAGTTATGAAGTAAAAGTCATCAGAATCAACTGTAAATATTATAGTGTAGCTCATGCGGTCCAGGAATGAGGTAAATTCTGTCTCGCTTAGAGCAATATGGCTTTCAAACGGTTCTGTAACTGTTTCTGTTGCGCTCTCCTGTCTGGTTACAGTCCAATATGCATGTATTGAATCTGTTGTGGTTATAGCTTGCGGTATGATAAGTGATTCTATGTAATGTAAAGGTTGCAGTTTTACGTAGCCTGGATCACTGTTGTTGGCATCGGGCAGCTCTGGTGCTCCGTTGTAGGTACGGTATGCCAGCATGTAATCCGGGTTGTGCATATCCGGATCAACAGTCCATCCGGTTGAATCATTTGTAAGCAGATTATAGCTGCTTTCTCTGTATGAGCCCTTATCGGCAAGGCCTGTTATGAAGATGCTGTCTATGGTTATGACGGGATCATTAAGGTTTGCTGTCTTTCTTACTCTTACGTTTATCTTGGCCAGTATGTGCTTGAACAGCAGGTTTACAGGATTGTGGTTGGTTCCTTGGTGGCTTACTGTATCGGATGTCATAAGATCCAGGTCTGTGCTGAATCCGCGGTGTTTGAGTTTGTCTGACGGATGTGACTGCAGGTTCTCACCGGTAAGGTAGAATCCGTTTGCCACAAGGTCACGTCCGTCAACGCCCAGTTTGCCTACTTCAGTTGATGTTCCGTATGTAAAGCGCAGCGGGTTGGCGGTAATTGCGGGGGCGTATGCTATGAACCGGTAGTTAGAGTGATTGTCCCAGACACGTGGTGCAGAATAGTTCCAAGAGCTGCCTGAATAGGTGCATACGGTGCCGTTACTGGTGGTTCCGTTTCCGGTTGGGTTGGTGCCGAACACTACCTGTACTTGATTGTTTCTTTTATCTTTACTGGTGGCGTATACGGCAAATGTGTTGTGGTAGAATTCAAGAGTCGTGGTATCATTTATAGCTTTTGTGGGCTTTTCAGAGTAGGACTGGAAACTGATTACAGCACCAGCTGTGGCTTCAGTATCCCTAAAGACACTTTCATTGCTGCATCCTGCCATTATTATGGCAAATGCTGCAACAATTAAAAGTTTAAATCCTCTCATCATCTTACACCTATTTATATTTTAATTCATTATTATATTATCCCTAGTTAAAATTCCTTAATTAGAGAATCGTATCGTTGACTCGGCCTGTTCATCTTGGCTTACACTGTTGTCCTTAAACGTCACTGAGTGAGTTAAAAGCATGGTGGCCAGTATGGCTATGATGATTGACGCTGCTGCCGCCAGTATCATATAGCTCCATCTTGCTTTTTTTAAGGATGATGTAAACATATCAGCATCAAATTGTTACTTCAGCGTTAACCTCATTTGACCAATCATCAACCTCAGCACCAAATCCTCCGCCGCCTTGCTGAGGTTTCTGCTCCAGAATGTCCTGAGGAACCTCATTGGCGTCAATATATATGGTTACAACACCACCGGTGGGCCTTACGTGCATAGCTTCGGTGATGTTGCGTGTTACTATGTATGTATATCCGTTGCGTAGGGTCAAGCCTATGCCTATATAGTTCTTGTCAATGTCCGGAGCGCGGGTAATTGCCTTGGAACTCTCAATTGGGTTCATGCCCGGCAGACCCCATGTAAGCATACGGGCAGCCATTATATCGGCTTTGTCAACTGTACTGCCGTCCTCCAGAATTACGTTTTCATGATTCTGCATGGGCTTGACATCATCAAGTGATATTGATATGGTATTGTTGAATGTGCGGCGTGTAAACAACTCAACGCCCTGCGCCAGACCGGTTACTGTAAGACCTTTGGCGCCTATTATGCGGTCTCCTTTATCATCAGCGTTGTTGAGGATGATAATCTGGAACATGTAGATAAATGAGAATGGGCGCAGCGGGGCGTCAATCCTGTAGATGTAGGTTATGGTGCCGTCCGGACTGATTTCCTTTTCATAGTTTGAGGGGTCTTCATTTATCTTGAGGCCTGTTACCAGAGTACCAAACAGTTCATCAGGCTGGTTGTAGTCAATGTATGTTCTTGTGGTGTCAGGCATTTCGCTGTTGTCACTCTCTGAACGCGTGCGTATCCATTGCGCGCGTGAGCTTACGCGCGTAGAGGCGGTGTATGTGCTGTAGTCATCACTCTGGTAGAATGAAGTATACTCTGTACCAAAGTTGTAGAACAACATGTCATACATGGAACCTGAGTTAAGAGAGAGGCGGCCGCCGCGTGAATCAAATATCTTGACAAAAGAGCTGAAGCGCCTGCCTGTGTTCGGGTCAACGTTGTAGATGGTACCCTTGATCAGTTCCGGCTGGGTGTAACCTTTCAATCCGAATTCAACGTTGCTTTCATTCCAGTTGTACTGCCACTGTGTTTCCCATTCAATACCCCAGAGCAGATCCAGGTTTATGTCATAGATTTCAACCAGAATCTGTGTCTGGTCAACACGCAGGAACAATTCTTTTCTGTGACATGCGGAATTGAATATGAGGCTTGCTGAAAGACACAGAAAAACCTGTATCTTTGCGATAGCCCTGTATAAATTCAATCCGATAGTCATTTTATTTTGTCCTTTTTTTATTTTCAATGTAAAGGTACGCGAAAATATCCTAACGATTTTCCAACATCCACAAATGTGCTTCCAAGATTCACAAAACTAGTTTCCTGTGATGGTCTAAATGACAACGTTTTGTGCTCAAGATGTAAAATTATCGATAAAACAACAATTGTTGATTTAACAAAAAGTGTATGATTGGGCAAAAAAGTGCTGTTGTTAGTATCACGGCATTGATTTAAGCGTTATATTTGCATCGTAAAAGCACAAAGGACTGTTTATGCTGGGATTTTTTGTTGTTCAGCTTCCGTTTTCAGTATGCCTGGTGTGGTTTCTGCTTATGCTCTTGAAACACAAGAAAAGCCATTCAGACAGGATCATGATGTTTATTATGGGGTTCCTGTCTGTATTCTTCTTGTGCGGTTCAGGTTACATAGTTCCCTCTCCAAACTATGAACTTCTGGCTATATATGACATTATAATGGAATTTACAAGTCTGTCAGTTTTTCCGCTGATATACATGTATATAAGATCTTGCTATGAGGAGACCAATGAGAGGGCTTATACGTATCTGCTTTTCCTGCCTGCGTTGTTGATTCCTACCGCAAGTACGGTTATTACGGCTATAATGGGTGTTGCCAACTCATCTCATCTGGTTTATGCCATATATCGTAATCTGATTGTTCCTGATATGTTGACAGATCTGGAGAGAGCGTTCGTTATCATGACGGTCCGTTCATATCGTCTGGTGTTTTATCTGTCAATAGCCATAACGCTTATATATGTTTTCTCACGTCTGTTTGTGGGAAAGTTCAAATTCAGGCATATCCATGTTTTCCTGAGCGGGCGTAAATCATCTTTCGTGGCAAATGTGATTGGCCTGTTTTTTGTGGCTTTCCTGTTGCTTTGGGGCGCATGCTCGCTGTTTGCCTCCATATTTATGAATCCTGCGTCAGTCTGGTCATCGGTCTGGTCACTTGTTACGGCTGTCGTGCTGTTCTTTATAGGTTATATATCGGCTATTCCGCCGCTTCCCGGAGGTTATATGAATATGGCCCGCCTGTCACATCCTTTTGAGGTTTTGGATGTTTCACCGCAGGAGTATATGAGCGGAATTGACTCAGGTCCTGTGGCTGAACGCCTTACCGGTTATGACAAGATAATGGATTCATTCAATGACTTGATGGTTAAGCAGGAGGGGTTCCTGGATCCCAACATGACTATTGATGAGATTTCACGCCGCCTCAACTCCAACCGCACATACGTTTCAAAGCTGGTCAACATTTATCACGGAATGCCTTTCCGTGACTACCTGAACAAGATGCGCATTGACTACTCCAAGCGTCTTATGACCGATGAGCCCGATGCCGCGCTTGATTACATATCGGCCAAGAGCGGTTTCCAGAGCTCCACCCAGTTCATCCGCAAGTTCAAGGAGCTTGAGGGTCTCACCCCCACCGCCTGGAAATCCTCCCAGCTCAAGAAATAGCAAAAGGGCACTCCGTTTTGCTATGCTTTTTTTTGTTAATAAGGTGGGTTATTAGGGCTATTTGATTATATTTGCGAGTCTCTAGGTGATAGAGACTCATTTTTTTGTTGAGAATTATCAATTACAACCCTATGAATACCAAAATCCAGGAACTTACCGACATTATATATAATGAAGGTGTAGCTAAAGGTCAGGCTGAGGCTGACCAGATTCTGGCTGCTGCCCGCGCTGAGGCTGAACAGATTGTTGCCGATGCCCGCAAGGAGGCTGCTGCCGCTCTGGCTGCCGCCAAGAAGGAGAGTGCTGATAACGCTGAGAATGTGCGTAAGGAGCTTAAGCTCTACTCACAGCAGGCTGTTGAGGCTCTCAAGAGTGAGATTGCTACTGTTGTTACAGACAAGATCGTAACAGAGTCAGTAAAGGGTTTTACCTCTGACCAGAAAGCTTTCAACGAGTTTATTCTTACTCTGGCCCAGGAGTGGGGCAAGAAGCAGAGCATTGAGATCAAGGCCAAGGATGCTGAGAGCCTCAAGAAATACTTTACCGCTAAGGCTAAGGAGCTGCTTGACGGCGGTGTTAAGATTACTGAGGTTAACGGTGCTGAGGCTGAGTTCTCCATTCAGCCTGCTGACGGTGCCTACAAGGTAAACTTTGGCACTGAGGAGTTTGAGAACTGGTTCAAGTCAATACTGCGCCCGCAGCTGGTAGAGACTCTCTTCTGATTTTTACTGGCCGAGATGGGCAATTACTACTATCTTATAGCCGGTCTGGCGGACATCAGTCTGGACGACAGCAAGGCTCCCGTTACCGTAGAGTCATTCCGTACGGAGGTCTATGAGGCCCTCGATGCGGCTGACCGTAAGGTTATGGACATGCTCCTTATGGAGAATGACTGCCGTAACCTTATTGATATGTTGCGTAACGGCGGGCTTGATGAGGATGCGCCCAAGGGCCTGATAAGCGCCGCCCGTATGGAGGAGCTTATAGCCGATGTCAAGGCACAGGAGGCTCAGGCCAAGGATATACCCGCTTTCATGTACCAGTTTGTGCAGGAGTGGCAGGATGATAGCTGGCATGAGTATGCGGCATTTGCTGAGGACCGCTTGTGGAGCCTGTTCTATGAGTACGCAATGAATGCCGGCAATGAGTTTGTGCGCCGCTGGTATGAGTTCAATCTTGACCTGAACAATATAACTACAGCCATAACGGCACGCAAGTACAATCTGGATATCCAGAAGGTGATTGTGGGCTCTAATGCTACGGCACAGGCGCTGCGTACCAGCGGTGCGCGTGACTGGGGTCTGAGCCAGGAGCTGGACTATTTTGACGGGATCCTGCGTCTGCTTGATGAGGGCGACCTGTCACAGCGTGAGCGCAAGACTGACCTGCTGCGCTGGGAGTGGCTTGATGAGAATACCTTCTTTAACTACTTTACTGTGGAGCGCCTGTTCTCATACATGGTGCGCCTGAGTATGGTGGAGCGCTGGACAAGCCTGGACCGCGAGCGTGGCCAGAAACTGTTCCGCAAACTGATAGGTGAGCTCAAGGAGCAGACAGAGGTTCCGGCAGAATTCAGATGAGTTGAAAAGGTGCAATTGGGGACAGTCCCCTTTTGCACGTTCTAAAGGATTGCGATAGTTGAAAAATAAAAAAACGTGCAAAAGGGGACTGTCCCCAATTGCATCAAAAACGAGATATATGAGTACAAAAGGTACAGTGCAAGGTGTCATCGCGAACATGGTCACACTGAAGGTGGACGGCCCTGTTGCGCAGAATGAGATCTGCTATATTGAGACCGGAGGCGACAAGCTGATGTCAGAGGTCATCAAGGTGGTGGGCGATAACGTCTACGTGCAGGTGTTTGAGAGCACCCGTGGCCTCAAGGTGGGATCACCCGCTGAGTTTACCGGCCACATGCTGGAGGTTACGCTGGGCCCGGGCATGCTGTCACACAACTTTGACGGTCTGCAGAATGACCTGGACAAGATGACGGGCGTGTTCCTTAAGCGCGGTGAGTATACCTATCCGCTTGATAATGACCGCCTCTGGAAGTTTGAGCCTATCGTTAAGGTGGGTGACAAGGTGCGTGCATCGGACTGGCTGGGTAAGGTTGAGGAGAACTTCCAGCCGCTCAAGATTATGGCTCCGTTCCAGCTTGAGGGTGAATATACTGTTAAGAAGATTGCCGCTGAGGGAGAGTACCGTATTATAGATGAGATTGCGGTGCTTGAGAACGCCAAGGGCGATACGGTGAGCGTGAACATGATCCAGAAATGGCCTGTTAAGGTGGCTATGACCAACTATCGCGAGAAACCGCGTCCATTCAAACTGCTTGAAACAGGTGTACGTTCAATCGATACCCTGAACCCGATAGTGGAGGGTGGTACAGGCTTCATTCCAGGCCCGTTCGGTACGGGTAAGACTGTGCTGCAGCACGCCATTTCCAAGCAGGCTGAGGCCGATATTGTGGTGATTGCTGCATGCGGTGAGCGTGCCAATGAGGTTGTGGAGATATTCACTGAGTTCCCGGAACTGGATGACCCGCACACAGGCCGCAAGCTGATGGAGCGTACCATCATCATAGCAAATACATCAAACATGCCGGTTGCTGCGCGTGAGGCATCAGTTTATACGGCTATGGCTATATCGGAATACTACCGTTCTATGGGTTTGAGAGTTCTGCTTATGGCTGACTCCACTTCACGTTGGGCACAGGCTCTGCGTGAGATGTCAAACCGTATGGAGGAGCTGCCTGGTCCGGATGCTTTCCCGATGGATATCTCATCTATCATTGCAAACTTCTACGGACGTGCAGGTTACGTTTATCTTAACAACGGCCAGCCGGGTTCTATTACCTTTATAGGTACTGTATCACCTGCCGGCGGTAACCTTAAGGAGCCGGTTACGGAGAACACCAAGAAGGTGGCCCGCTGCTTCTATGCGCTGGAGCAGGAGCGTGCTGACCGCAAGCGTTATCCGGCCATCAACCCCATTGATTCTTACTCAAAGTATCTGGATTATCCGGAGTTTGACAAGTATATCACTGACCGCATTAACGGTGAGTGGATAGGTAAGGTAAATGAGCTTAAGACCCGCCTGCTGCGCGGTAAGGAGATTGCTGAGCAGATTAACATTCTGGGTGATGACGGCGTACCTGTTGACTATCACGTAACGTTCTGGAAATCAGAACTTATTGACTTTATAGTTCTGCAGCAGGATGCGTTTGATGAGATTGATGCCGTAACGCCTATGGAGCGTCAGGAGACAATCGTGGACCGCGTGATTGACATCTGCCATACCGACTTCAAGTTTGACACTTTCCTTGAGGTTATTGACTACTTCAAGAAGGTTATCAACCTGTGCAAGCAGATGAACTACCAGCAGTTTGAGTCTGAGAAGTATTTTGAGTACGAGAAGGAGCTCAAGGCTCTTCTTGATGAACGTAAAACCGCATAACTCACTGCAGCTATGACAACAAAGGCATTCCAAAAGATTTATACCAAGATCAGCCAGATTACAAAGGCTACTTGCTCACTCAAGGCTGAGGGTGTTGGTTATGATGAGCTGGCTGTTATAGACGGCCGTCTGGCTCAGGTGGTTAAGATTGTGGGTAATGATGTTACCCTGCAGGTTTTTGAGGGTACCGGCGGTATCCCCACCAACGCTGAGGTTGTGTTCATGGGCAAGGCTCCTAGTTTGAAAGTTAGCGAGAGCCTGAGCGGCCGATTCTTCAACGCATACGGTGATCCTATTGACGGCGGTCCTGCCGTTGAGGGTCAGGAGGTTGAGATAGGCGGCCCGTCAGTGAACCCTGTACGCCGTAAACAGCCTTCAGAACTGATTGCAACCGGTATCGCAGGTATCGACCTTAACAATACATTGGTATCAGGCCAGAAGATTCCGTTCTTTGCTGATCCGGACCAGCCGTTCAACCAGGTTATGGCTACCGTAGCCATGCGTGCCAAGGCTGATAAGATTATCTTGGGCGGTATGGGTATGACCAATGATGACTACCTCTACTTCAAGAACGTGTTCTCAAACGCCGGTGCAATGGACCGTATCATCGGATTCATGAACACCACTGAGGACCCTGCCGTAGAGCGTCTGCTTGTGCCTGATATGGCTCTTACCGCAGCTGAGTACTTTGCCGTTCAGAAGGATGAGAAGGTGTTGGTGCTGCTCAGTGATATGACATCATATGCTGATGCTCTGGCTATTGTAAGTAACCGTATGGACCAGATTCCTTCAAAGGACTCTATGCCTGGTTCACTTTACTCTGACCTTGCCAAGATTTATGAGAAGGCTGTGCAGTTCCCAAGCGGCGGTTCAATCACAATTATTGCTGTGACAACGCTGTCAGGCGGCGATATCACTCACGCTGTACCTGATAATACGGGTTACATCACTGAGGGTCAGTTGTTCCTGCGCCGCGACAGTGATATTGGTAAGGTTATCGTGGATCCGTTCCGTTCACTCTCCCGCTTGAAACAGCTGGTTAACGGTAAGAAGACACGTGCTGACCATCCGCAGGTTATGAACGCCGCCGTGCGTCTGTATGCTGATGCATCGAATGCCAAGACCAAGGTGGAAAACGGTTTTGACCTGACTGATTATGACCAGCGTGCTCTTGACTTTGCACATGACTATAGCGAGAAACTGTTGGCCATTGACGTTAACCTTGACACCACTGAGATGCTTGATGTTACCTGGGCCCTCTTTGCCAAGTACTTCAAGCCCGATGAGGTGAATATCAAGGCCGCTCTGGTAGATCAATACTGGCCAAAATGATAAACAAGGTGCAATTGGGGACAGTCCCCTTTTGCACGTTCTAAAGGATGTGATAGTTGAAAAATAAAAAACGTGCAAAAGGGGACTGTCCCCAATTGCATCTTTTGAGAAATGGCGATAAAGTTCCAATATAACAAGACTTCACTTCAGCAGTTGGAGAAGCAGCTGAAAGTGCGTAAGCGTACCCTGCCTATCATCAAGAGCAAGGAGAGTGCGCTGCGTATGGAGGTGAAGAAATGTAAGGATGACCTGGTGCGTCTGGAGGCTGAACTGGAGGAGGGTATTGGCAAGTATGACTCCATGTTCGCCCTGTGGAACGAGTTCAACCCGGGTCTGGTGCGCGTCAAGGATGTGCATCTGACCGTGCGCAAGATTGCCGGTACGCGTATTCCGGTGCTTGATGAGGTTGAGTTTGAGGTTGCACAGTTCAGTCTGTTCAGTCAGCCTAAATGGTATTATGACGGCATAAACATACTGCAGGGGTTGGCGCATGATGCTATCCTGGTGGAGTTTACCACCGCTAAGCTGGCCCTGCTGGAGAAAGCCCGCAAGAAGACCACCCAGAAGGTGAATCTTTTTGAGAAGGTGCAGATTCCGGGCTATGAGGATGCCATACGTAAGATAAAACGCTTCATGGAGGATGAGGAGAACCTCAGCAAGTCAAGCCAGAAGATCCTTAAGTCTCTGCTTGAGCGCCGTGAAGCTGAAAAAGAAGAGGAGGAGGCCCGCGTATGATTACAAAGATGAAAAAACTCACCTTCCTGATTCATAGCGGGGAGTATGAACAGTTCCTGGAGCACTTGCGCTCTCTGGGCGTGGTTCACGTTATCCAGAAGCAGCAGGGTGCCGTTCAGGATGCGGCTCTGCAGGAGGATATCGCTCTCTTAGGCCGATGCAAGAACGCTCTGAGGGATCTTGAGGCTTACGCCAATCAGAACCAGGATGCCGCGAAGGAGTACGGAAATGACGCTCTCAAGAACTTTGCGTTTGATACGCCGGCCAAAGTTTTGGAAAGATTTGATATCCTTGAGGCTGAGAAGGTGGTGCAGGATCAGGTGCTGCAGGTACTTAACCGCGACCGCGCACAGCTGCTGCCTTGGGGCGATTTCAATCCTGAGGACGTGGAGCGTCTTGAAAAAGCCGGATATAAGATGCGTTTCTACAGTTGTCCGCTCCGTGCGTTCCGCGACGAATGGGTGCAGGAGTACGGCGCCATAGAGATACTGCGTGACAAGCAGAAAGTGAACTTTGTCACGCTTACCCATGCTGATGTTGTGCCTGATATTGATGCTGAGCAGGTTCATCTGCCGCAAATGTCGCTCTCATCAATTGATGCCGATATAGATAAGACCCGTAAGGCCATCGATGCCGTTCCTGTTAAGAAGGCTCAGCTGGCTGCTCAGGGCGTGCCTGTTCTGGAGAAAGCCATTGCCGAACTGGACAGTAAGATTGATTTCAGCCGCGTGCGCCTTACCGGTGAAAAGCTTGCCGCAGACCATCTGCTGCTGCTTGAGGGTTGGGCTCCCGCCGCACAGATTGATGAGACCTGCAGTGCTCTGGATATGAGAGGCGTGTTCTATGACGTATCGGATCCCACACCGGATGATGATATTCCTATCCAGCTCAGTAACAATAAGTTTGCTAAGCTGTTTGAGCCGCTTACCAAGCTCTACATGCTGCCCACTTATCAGGAACTGGATCTGACGCTTTTCTTTGCGCCGTTCTTTATGCTCTTCTTCGGCCTCTGCCTGGGCGATACGGGTTACGGACTGCTTATGATTGTGGCTCTGCCCATATTCACAAAGCTGTTCCAGCTCATCAACCCCAATTTCTCAAAGTGGCTGGTGGTACTGTTCGGCGCAAGTACGATGCTCTGCGGACTGCTTTCAGGTACCTTCTTCGGATTCAATATGTATGATCTGGATATTCCGTTCATACAGAAGATGAAGGGCATCCTCTATACCGATAACTCCACCATGTTCACGGTTTCACTGTGCATTGGTGTGGTGCAGATCCTGTTCGGTATGGGAATCAAGGCCGTGAACCTGGCTATTCAGTGCGGTTTCAAGTATGCACTGAGCACTATAGGCTGGCTCGTACTGCTTATCACTATAGGTGTGGCAGCTCTGGCTGGTCTTGATTTCAAGAGCCCGGTGATAATGGGCATTCTCATCGTTGCTGCAGTGCTCATATTCCTGTTCAACAGCCCGGGCAAGAACCCGCTGCTGAACATCGGCTTAGGGCTTTGGGATACCTACAATATGGCTACCGGTCTGCTGGGCGACGTGCTCTCATATGTGCGTCTGTTCGCCTTGGGCCTCTCAGGTGGTATTCTGGCAAACGTATTCAACAGCATGGCTGTGGGTATGAAACCCGATAATCCCGTTGCAGGATTCATCGTTATGGTACTCATATTCGTGATTGGTCATGCTCTGAACATATTTATGAACATTCTGGGCGCCATTGTTCACCCCATGCGACTCACGTTCGTGGAGTTCTTCAAAAATGCGGGCTACGCTGGCGGCGGAATGGAGTACAAACCGTTTAAAATAACAAATTAAATACAAACAATTATGTCTAGTTTAGTTTTAGCATTTGTGGGCGTAGCCCTTATGATCGGCCTTGCAGGCATCGGTAGCGCATACGGTGTGACTATTGCCGGTAACGCAGCAGTAGGTGCATTGAAAAAGGTCGATAAGTTCGGTAACTTTATTGTGCTGACCGCTCTGCCCGGTACACAGGGTCTGTACGGTTTTGCCGGTTACTTCATTTTTGCCAACATGGCGGGCGTTCTTACTCCCGATATCACTCCGCTGCAGGCAGCTTCCGTATTCGGTGGCGGTCTGGCACTGGGTATCGTAGGCCTGTTCTCTGCTATCCGTCAGGGTCAGGTTTGCGCCAACGGTATCGCAGGCATAGCACAGGGTCATGACGTATTCAGCAAGACTCTGATCCTTGCCGTATTCCCTGAGCTCTACGCTATCGTAGCTCTGGCCGGCGTCTTCCTGATGAGCTCCGCCCTATGAATTGAGAGGTGAGAATTGAAAATTGACAATTAAAAAAACGTCTTGTGAAAAAACGCAAGACGTTTTTTTATCGTAACTTTGCAGCCTGAAAATCTGATAGAAAGGATTATGGGTAGTGCCAAGAGGAAACCAAGTTTTATATTTTCCGTGAGCTGGGAGGTCTGCAACAAGATTGGAGGCATCTATACGGTACTCTCCACCCAGGCCAAGACGCTCAAGGAGGAGAGTGGCGCCACACTTATTTACGTAGGCCCTGATCTCTGGGAGGGCAAGAACAATCCGCTGTTTATTGAGGATAAATCGCTGTATGATCTGTGGAAGGATTATGCACGCGATACTGATGGCATTCCGGTGCGCACAGGTTACTGGAATGTTCCGGGCCGTCCTATCGTGATTCTGGTGGATTTCATGGCCAACTATTCAATGAAGAACAGCATTTACGGCCGGGCATGGGAGCTGTTCAAGGTTGATTCCATGCATGCTTACGGTGATTATGATGAGGCTTCAATGTTCTCATACACCGCTGCTATGGCAGTAAAAAGCTTTTACAATTTCAATATCGGACCCAATGATACCGTGGTCTATCATGCGCATGAGTGGATGACCGGTCTGGGCGCATTGTTCCTGAAGCATTTCATCCCGCAGATATCGACGGTATTTACCACTCACGCCACGTCAATAGGCCGCTCCATATGCGGTAACGGCAAGGCTCTCTATGAGTTCTTTGACGGTTACAACGGTGACCAGATGGCGCGTGAGCTGAACATGGAGTCTAAGCACTCTGTTGAGAAGCAGACCGCCCACCAGGTGGATTGCTTCACTACGGTGAGCGATATTACCGCCCGTGAGTGCACCCAGCTGCTGGACAAGACTCCCGATGTGGTTACCGTGAACGGTTTTGAGGACGGTTTCCTGCCGGCTCCGGATAAGTTTGATACAGCCCGCTGTGAGGCCCGCCGCACGATCCTTTCAGTTGCAAACAAGCTGTTTGGTACGGAGTGGGATGATGAGACCGTAATCCTGGCCACCGGAGGCCGATATGAGTTCCGCAACAAGGGTATAGACCTGTTCCTGGAGTCCATGCGTGAGTTGCGTGACAGCGGCAAGACCGGCGGTGCGCATATACTGGCACTGATAAATGTTCCGGCTTGGGTGATGGAGCCCCGCCGCGACCTGCAGGACCGCGTCATGATGAAGGATGCAGGCAAGGAGCCTCTCCCGATGCCTCTCACTACGCACTGGCTGCACAATATGGGTGAGGATAAGGTCATCTGCACTCTGCAGGGCATGGGATTCCGTAATGCTCCTGAGGATAATATAAAGGTGCTGTTTGTACCATGCTATCTGGACGGAAATGACGGCATCTTCAACAAGACATATTATGACCTGCTCATTGGGCAGGATCTGGCTGTGTTCCCGTCATACTACGAGCCTTGGGGCTACACTCCGCTTGAGAGCGCTGCGTTCCGGGTGCCTACGGTGACATCGGACCTGGCGGGATTCGGCCTGTGGGTGAACACGCTGCTTGGGCGCGATGCTGAATTGGAGGATGGTGTGAAGGTGATACATCGCACTGACAGCAACTGGAATGAGGCTGCCGCCGATATCAGCAACCAGATACTGAAATGGGTGGAGATGGATTTCCGACAGCGTGAGACTACCCGTGAGAAAGCCGGTAAAGTTGCACAGAAGGCTCTCTGGAAGCATTTCATCAAATACTACCTTGAGGCGTACAATTTTGCGGTAGAGAAGACTTGGAACAAGATTAACGAGAATAACTGATAACGAACATATTTGATACTAGATATATGAAGATTAAAGCAAGCAATTCAAATCAGCCCTCATGGCGTGATTTTTATGTGAAATCAAGTGTACCGGAGGCCTTGCAGAAACTTGACGAGTTGGCACACAACATTTGGTGGGTATGGAACGAGGACGCTAAGGCCCTGTTCAAGGAGATTGACCCCGAAATGTGGACAAAGGTGCGCCACAATCCTATCATGATGCTCCAGAGCCTGGGCTATGACAGGCTGGAGGAACTGTCCAAGGATCAGATTTTCCTGGACAAGATGAATGCCATTTATGACAAATTCCGCAAATATATAGACGTTAAACCCGATGCTCAGCGTCCGTCAGTAGCCTACTTCTGCATGGAGTACGGTCTGACTCACGTGCTCAAGATCTACTCAGGCGGTCTGGGTGTGCTGGCAGGTGACTACATGAAGGAGGCCAGTGACAGCAACGTTGATATGGTAGGCGTAGGCTTCCTGTACCGCCACGGCTATTTTACACAGACCCTCTCCATGGACGGTCAGCAGATAGCCAATTATGAGCCGCTGGATTTCAACACTCTGCCAATAGAGCGCGTATTTGACAAGAACGGCCAGCCAGTGATAGTGTCTGTTCCCTATATAAACTACACCGTTTATGCCGCTATCTGGAGGGTAAACGTAGGCCGCGTGCCTCTGTATCTGATGGATACCGATATTGACATGAACAGTGATTATGACCGCCCCATCACATCACAGCTTTACGGTGGTGACTGGGAGAACCGCCTGAAGCAGGAGATCCTGCTGGGTATTGGCGGTATGCTTACCCTTGAGGCTCTGGGTATAAAGAAGGATATCTACCACTGCAATGAGGGTCACGCCGCCCTGTGCAACCTGTACCGTCTGACACAGTACGTAAAGCAGGGTCTTACCTTCAACCAGGCTATGGAGGTGGTTCGCGCATCATCACTCTATACCGTTCACACTCCGGTTCCCGCAGGTCATGACTATTTTGATGAGGGCCTGTTCGGCAAGTACATGGGCGGATATGCACAGCAACTGGGCATAAGCTGGGGTGAACTGATGGATATGGGCCGCACCAATCCGGGTGATCCGGGTGAACGTTTCTGCATGTCAACATTTGCATGCAACACCTGCCAGGAGGTTAACGGCGTAAGCTGGCTGCACGGTGAGGTTTCCAAGAAGATGTTCTCCGGAATCTGGAAGGGCTACTATCCTGAGGAGAGTCACGTAGGTTATGTAACCAACGGTGTTCATATGCCTACCTGGGCCGCTAAGGAGTGGCAGCAGCTCTATGCGAAATATTTTGACAAGAATTTCCTCTCAGACCAGTCAAATGAGAAAATGTGGGAGGATATCTATAAGGTGCCTGACAAGGTGGTTTGGGATCTGCACAATGACCTTAAGAAGCAGCTCATTGATTTTATCCGCAAACAGTTCAAGGACAGTTGGCTCAAGAATCAGGGTGATCCTTCACGCATCATGTCACTGATGGAGAAGATCAACCCCAATGCCCTTACAATAGGTTTTGGCCGCCGTTTTGCCACCTACAAGCGTGCTCATCTGCTCTTCACTGATCTGGACCGTCTGGCCAAGATAGTGAACAACCCCAATTATCCGGTACAGTTCTTCTTTACCGGTAAGGCTCACCCGCATGATGGTGCAGGCCAGGGACTTATCAAGCAGATCATTGACATCAGCCGTCGTCCGGAGTTCCTGGGCAAGATCATCTTCCTGGAGAACTATGACATGCATCTGGCCCGCCGTCTTGTATCGGGCGTAGATATCTGGCTGAACACTCCCACACGTCCGCTGGAGGCATCGGGCACATCGGGTGAGAAGGCCCTGATGAACGGTGTCGTAAATTTCTCAGTGCTTGACGGATGGTGGTATGAGGGTTATCGTGAGGGTGCCGGTTGGGCTCTTACCGATAAGCGTACATACAACAACCAGGCTTATCAGGATCAGCTGGATGCCGCTACCATCTACAGCATCCTTGAGAATGAGATCCTGCCGCTCTATTACAACAAGAACGCCGAGGGCATCTCTGAGGGTTGGGTATCGACAATGAAGAACTCAATAGCACAGATTGCTCCTCACTATACAATGAAGCGTCAGCTTGATGACTACTTCAGCAAGTTCTACAACAAGATGGCAGAGCGCTCACACCAGCTGCAGGCTAATGATTACGCCAAGGCTAAGGAGATTGCAGCCTGGAAGGAGGTTGTGGCTCAGCGCTGGGATCAGATTGAGGTGGTTAGTTCCAACAAGACAGAATCTATCCAGCAGGGTCTGTTTGAGACCGGCAAGGCATATGATACTGAGTATGTGATTGATGAGAAGGGCCTGGACGATGCCATAGGCATTGAGATGGTTGTCATGGGCTATGATTCCGATGGCAATGAGAAACTCATGAAGGTTGTTCCGCTGGAGCTCGTTAAGCATGAGGGTAACCTCTACACGTTCCACGGCTGCGTCAAGAACGAGTTCCCGGGCTCATTCAAGGTTGCATACCGCATGTATCCCAAGAATGCCGACCTGCCTCACCGTCAGGACTTCTGCTACGTGAAGTGGTTCTATTGAGCAAGTGCCCCGTGCGGGCTTTTTGACATATCCCAATAAAGAAAGCGTCAGGATAATATCCCGGCGCTTTCTTGTTTTCAGATGGCAGTTTTTGTGACTAATATTTTTGGGTATCGTATTATTTAATGTATATTTGCAATTGCTTATGCAAAACAAGTCCTTTGGTTGATAGTTGAATAATATGTTATTATAGTGATAATAATCTGTTTATAGTCCTTATAATATCCTTTTTTTATAACCAATAATGTTTAACAATTAATCCTTTTTATGATTCTCAAAAAACAAGTGGTGGGCATACTGCTGGCTATGGCTATGCCCGTCTGTGCCTGGGCACAGAGTGTGACTGTTAAGGGACAGGTTAAGGATGATGCAGGTGAGCCTCTTATGGCCGCTGCTGTAGCTGAAGCCGGTACTTCAAACGGTACAGCTACAGACATTAATGGTAATTACACCATTACTGTGGCATCAAACGCAACCCTCCAGTTCTCATTCATGGGTTACCAAACAGTTAAGGAACCCGTAAGAGGTCGTACAACCATCAACGTTACTCTTGAGGAGGATTCAGAACTCCTTGAGGAGGTGGTTGTGGTAGGTTATGGTACACAGCGTAAGAAGCTGGTTACTACTTCAACAGTGAATCTGTCAGGTGACAAGATTGCTGCTACAAATTCTGTCGATGTGTTTGGCGCACTTCAGAGCCAGGCAGCCGGTATCAACATCACCTCTAACTCAGGACAGCCTGGTGAAAGTTACAAGGTTACCATACGTGGTATGGGTACCATCGGTAATTCAGAACCTCTGTATGTTATTGACAATGTCCCCGGCGGTTCAATCACATCACTCTCACCTAATGACATTGAGAGCGTTGATGTATTGAAGGATGCTGCATCAAGTGCCATCTACGGTGCCCGTGCTGCCAACGGCGTCATACTTATAACCACTAAGAAAGGTAGGGCCGGAGGTAAGACTCAGATCTCTTATGACGGCTACTACGGTATCCAGAATCCCAACACCAACGGTGTTACTCCTCTGAATGCAAAGCAGTACATGGAGATAATCAACAAGGCATATGAGATTCAGGGTACAAAACAGTATGTCTGGACCGAAGAGATTCCTACTCAATACGCTCTGATCCAGAACGGCACATGGAACGGTACCAACTGGCTTGAGGAGGCTACCAACCATAACGCTCCTATACAGAACCATTCTCTCTCTCTGACAGGAGGTAATGATTTTAACCGTTACGCACTGGGCGTTACCTATTTCAGTCAGGAGGGTACAATAGGTTATCCTGCCAATCCTTACTATGACAGGCTCACCGCACGTATGAACTCTGATTATGTTCTCTGGAAGAAAGAGGGTCGTGATATCGTAACATTCGGTGAGAACGTGACATTCACTACAACAAATAAGGCCGGTATCTCTATAGGTAATAACTATAACAACAACATCAGGGAGTTGCTTACGGCTACTCCGCTTCTGCCGGCATATGACAGTGAGGGTAATTTCTATGTGCTCTCTGATATGGTGGCCGACAGTTGGAATTTCAACCAGGATTTCAGGAACCCCCTGGCACAGATTGAGTATAACCACGGTAACAAGAATGACAAGGGTTACAGACTGCAGTCCAACTTCTTCCTGGAACTGAGACCTATCATGGGCCTTACCTTGAAGTCAAGCTTTGGTTGGAACTACAATCAGACATCAGGACGCACATATGTGCCTTCATATGTTCTTAGCGCCAACAACAGCAATGACACTGATGATGTTACACAGAGACAGAGCTACAGCTCCAGATGGTCATTGGAAAATACAGCAAACTACAACAAGACATTCGGTCTTAATGATGTGGATCTGCTTTTGGGACAGTCTGTTGAGAAGTGGGGCTATGGCGAGAGCGTAAGTGCCAAGAACTCAAATTCCCTGTTCCCCGGCTCATATAAACATGCTTACATCAGCAACACACAGGGTCTTGATGTGGCAAATACATCAATAAGCGGCAGACCCAATGAACAGGGTGCGCTGTCATCATTCTTTGCCCGTATCAATTACAACTATGATGAGAAGTATCTGTTCTCAGCATTGATACGTGCCGATGGTTCTTCAAACTTCATGCGCGGTCACCGTTGGGGTTATTTCCCGTCAGTATCAGCCGGTTGGGTTATGACCAATGAGAAGTTCATGGAAGGCACAAAGGGCGTTCTTGATTTCCTGAAGCTGCGTGCAAGCTGGGGTCAGAACGGTAACTGCGACATCAAGACTTTCCAGTATCTGGCAACAATCGCATTTGATGCTCCTTACTACTTCAACAACAAGGATGTTCCTCAGACAGGCGCTTATCCCGATATCCTTCCCAATGAGGAGGTTAAATGGGAGACTTCAGAGCAGCTTGACCTGGGCTTTGACATGCGATTCCTCAATAATCGTCTGAGCCTGTCATTTGACTGGTATGACAAGATGACAAAAGACTGGCTGGTTGATGCTCCTGCTCTTAAGAGCTATGGAACAGGTGCTCCTTATATTAACGGTGGTGATATCCGCAACACAGGTTATGAGATACTGCTCAGTTGGAATGATACTCCCAGCAAGAGTTTCTCATACGGTGCTTCAATGACATTCTCACACAACAAGAATGAGGTAACCCGTATTGCCAACTCTGAAGGTATTATTCCCGGCGGTCAGAATGTACTTGCCCAGAATACCGATGAGCTTTACCGCGTAGAGGTGGGCTATCCTATCGGTTACTTCCGTGGATATCGTGTTGACGGAATCATTCAGAATGATGCTGATCTGAAGGCTTATGTGGATGCAAACTGCGGCGGTGATGCCAACAACTCTCTCCAGGGTGCGGGTCTTCAGCCCGGTGACTGCAAGTTTGCCGATGTAAACGGTGACGGTAAGATTACCGTTGACGATAAGACCATGATCGGTGATCCCAATCCTGACTTCAATCTGGGTCTCTCTCTGAACGTTGCATGGAAGGGTCTTGATTTCTCATTGAACGGTTACGGCGCATTCGGCCAGCAGATAGCCAAGAGTTATCGTCACTTCTCAAATAAGCCCGATGAGAACTACTGCACTGATGTTTATACCAAGTACTGGACCGGCGACGGATCAACAAACCGCTATCCGCGTTTCTCAGACGGTAAGAACACCAATATGTCAGAGGTATCAAGCATATGGCTTGAGGATGGTGACTACTTCAAGATCTCAAACATAACATTGGGATATGATGTAAACCGCCTGCTTAAGGTTAAGGGATTCAGCAAGATGCGTCTGTACGTATCAGCTCAGAATATGTTCACATTCACAGGTTATTCCGGTATGGATCCTGAGATTGGTTGGGGTAATGGTGATGCCTGGTGCTCAGGTGTTGATGTAGGTAACTATCCGAGTTCCAATACATGGATTTTCGGCTTGAACATAACTCTTTAATATTGTGATTATATGAAAAAGATAATATATGTATGTTCACTGGCGCTCTGCGCATTGTGCATGACTGGATGTGAGGATTTCCTTGATTCGGAGAGCCTTACCAAGAAGAATACCGGTAACTTCCCGTTGAACGAGACTGATGCTCAGCAGATGATAGCCGGTATATACACTGTAATGAACAACAATCTGGAAGATCCGGAGAGTGACCCGTTCTTTATTTTTGATCTGGCCAGCGATGACCGTCTTGGCGGCGGTAGCCAGAGTAATATAGGTGCACAGGCTTGTGACCGCCTTATGTGCAATAAGATAGATGAACTTCTTAACTGCTGGGATATGCGTTATCAGGGTATTTTCCGTGCCAATAATGCCATTGCTACAATAGACAATGTAACAGAATGGAAAAGAAGTGCCACAAGGGACCAGTTGCTGGGTGAGGCCTATTTCCTGCGCGCATTCTACTATTTTAATCTGGCTCAGGTGTTCGGTGAGGTTCCACTGGTGCTCAAGACTGCTCCTGAGAACCTTCCCAAGGCCCCGATTGATGATATTTACGCTCAGATAGCTTCTGACCTTAAGATGGCCATTGAGACCTGCCCGGCCACTAAATATCCTGATTTTGGCGAGGGACATGCTTCCAAGTGGGCTGCAGAAGGTATGATGGCACGTGTGTGGCTGTTCTATACCGGTTTCTATAAGAAGACATCACTGCCGCTTACAGACGGCGGTTCAGTATCAAAGGAACAGGTTGTAGCATGGCTTGAGGACTGCATCAAGAACAGCGGTCATAGACTGGTAAGTGACCAGCGTAACCTGTGGCCTTATACCAATCAGTATACCGCAAAGAATTATAAATATGCCATAGACAACAATCTGGTATGGGAGACTGATGAGAACCCGGAGAGCATGTTTGCCGTAAAGATGTCTAACAAGGGCTCTTTTACAACAAAAGAACAGCGTCATAACCGTATCGTTGAATTCTACAATCCCCGTAAGGGTGGCAAGACCTCATTCCCGTTCAATGCTACAGGTTATTCAAACGGCCCTGTATGCGAGACACTGTGGACTGATTGGGCTGCTGATCCTGACTATGCAGGTGATTACCGTCGTAAGGGCTCTATCTGCAAGCGTGCTGATGAGATACCTGATTATGCCGGTGATAAAGGTAAGGAAGTTGAGAACACAGACCTTCTCTGCAAAAAGTATCTGGGTTGCGGTGCTTATTCAGAGGATGGCTCAACATTATATGAATCATATGCATTCCTGTATGGCGGACCTAACAATAAGCAGACCGGTCTTACCCAGTCTCTTGTCTGGTTGCGTTTTGCCGATGTGCTGCTCATGCACTCCGAGCTGACCAATGGTGCTGTTATTATCGATGGCAAGAGCGGTATGAACGCAGTGCGTGCCCGTGCAGGACTGCCTGATATGGCTTATAGTCTGGATAATCTTATCAAGGAGCGTCGCTATGAGCTTTGCTGCGAGGCTCTGCGCTGGAATGACCTGCGCCGTTGGGACAAGGTGTCTGTTATCGTAACCAACCAGGAGGGTAACCATATATTGAATCAGGGCGCAGAAGGCACATATCAGTGGAGCGCTGACGGTCACTTTATGGCACGTTATGCTGCTACAGGTGGTGGTTTCTTCAAGATTCCTGAGAGCCAGGTTATCCTGTCAGAGGGCATTCTCACCCAGAACAAGGGTTGGGAAGAAGGTTCCAACTCAGATTGGGCCAAGGGTGATCTGCCTTACTTCAAGAAGTAACCCAATAGCAGAATCAGAAAATAGCCTCGCGAAAAATCGCGAGGCTATTTTATTATGCCTGAGCCCAGCATCTCATCATCGGGGGCGTACCACACGGCAAACTGGCCGGGGGTGATGCCGCGCTGAGGCTCGTCAAATAGTATGAACAGGCCGTTTGAGCGCTGTATGAGCCAGGCATCCTGAAGGGGTTGGCGATAGCGTATGCGCACGCGGTAACGGCGTACTTCTGATACTTTCATTTTAAGGTCGGGGCGGATCCAGTGGATCTGTTCCGATTCTATTTTAAGGCAGCTGCGTGACAGGCCGGGGTGGGTGTGGCCCTCACCTGCATAAACCACATTATTCTCAATATCTGTAGCTATAACGAACAGTGAATCATCATGCCCGCCCACGTTAAGGCCGTGGCGCTGGCCTATGGTAAAGAACTGAGCACCGTCATGCGTGCCTATTATCTTGCCCCAGGGATTGGCTTTGAAGCGGGTTTTCTTGATGTGCTTGCGGCCGGAACGGTAGGTCTCTGTAATGAATTTGATGGAGTCATAGCGGTATGGGGTGGCCAGACGCTCCAAAACAGAGTCTGGGAGCGCCGCAATCTTGTCAGGGTCATAGTGGTTGGAGCAGAGCGTATCGGTGCACTTGTCCTCACTGATATATCCTGTCACCATATTGGCCTGCTCACCATCAATAGTGATGCTTGAGAGCGTCTCCTGCTGGAACTTAAAGTGGGGATTGTCTGTGTAGAAATCAGGATAGACCTCTACAATGTTTCCCTCAACGCTCTTGAGTTTCTGCTTGAGGAACTCCGGCAGATCAACCTTGCCCACAAAGCAGATTCCCTGTGAGTCTTTCTTTGTGGCCGAGGGTAGGGCGGCATCGGCGGCTATTTTTCTGACTTCTGATTTAAGCAGATGCCCTATCGGGAACAACGCCTTGGAGAGCTGCTCCTGATTGAGTTGGCACAGGAAATAGCTCTGGTCCTTACCGGGGTCCACACCTTCAAATATCCGATATGCCGTTTTTCCGTCAGAATCCGTAAATTCCTCCTTGCGGCAGTAGTGTCCGGTGGCCACCATATCGGCTCCCAGTTTGAGTGCTGCGTCCAGGAACGCATCGAACTTTATCTCGCGGTTGCAGAGTACGTCAGGATTCGGTGTGCGGCCCTGCTCGTATTCTGAAAACATGTAGTCTACGACACGTTTTCTGTACTCATCGCTCAGGTCCACAAAGTGGAACGGTATGCCTATCTTCTTGGCCACCATCTCAGCCACAAGGCGGTCCTCCTCCCACTCGCAGTCACCGTGCAGCGTTCCCTCAGTGTCATGCCAGTTCTGCATGAACATGGCAAACACGTCATATCCCTGCTGCTTGAGCAACAGAGCCGCCACGCTGGAGTCAACGCCTCCTGATAATCCTACGCACACTTTCATGCTGCAAAGATAAAGATAATGCATTATTTAGATGCCTTAGGAAATGACAATATGAATTTTCGTTATATTTGCGGAAAGGACTATCATGATTATTTATGAAAAAGACTATATTCTTAGTGGCTTTGCTGTGCACAATGGCACAGGGAGCTTGGGCGTGGGACGGTTCAGGAACCATTGAAAATCCCTATCAAATCCGTAATTCGGCCGACTGGGAGACGTTGGCAACTCAAGTGAGCAACGGCAGCGTTGCCGTAGGAACCGCTTTCAAACTGATGGGCGACATAAGCATCAGCACGCCGGTGGGTACAAGTGACCATAAGTTTGGCGGAATCTTTGATGGCGGAGGTCATACCATAACGGCCAACCTGACAGTAGCGAGCGGACACACTGCTCCCTTTGCATACGTTGAGGGTGCCACCATCAGCCACTTGCACGTGGACGGAACCATAAAGGGAGGAAAACATACCGCGGGTATAACCGGCAGCGTAACGGGTACGAACAACAGGATTGAGGACTGCCACGTATCGGCCGATATAACCACGTTCAGCGAGAGCGGAACAGTTATTGCAGCCGGTATAGTAGGTGACGGAAATACGGCCACACTCACCATAGAGGGCTGTCTGTTTGACGGCACAATTACTTCAACCAGCACAATTGAGGCCAGCTATGCGGGCTCAATTGTTGGCTGGTGTACCAAATATGTAAAGAATATCACCGTAAAGAACTGCATAGAGAACGCTACTTACACCAATATACGGCACGCAGGATTCAGTTATGCCGATGACAGAAGCGCATCGACGGTTCCCAACACGAACTGCTACTCAATTAATCACAACTGGGGTGAGGTAAAGCACGGCTACAGTATTATATATCTTTCTGACACATACATTCCCCATTATGCTCCTGTCAAAGCCTATAGCACCAGCGGCATTGAGGCATCTGAGGTAGGACTGAAACTTGGCGACACTTTCTATGCCGGAAGTGGCGAGAGAGTGGTGATTGAATCATCATATTATTTTGATTACGGCCTGATAGGATACAACTACAGTGCAGGTGATGTTACCGTTGAGAGTGGTGACGAGATTCTGACCATGCCTGCTCAGGATGTTTATATGTCAGCTTATCATGACTATAAGGGTTACGGCGATGAATCCAGCCCCTATCTGATTGAAAATGAGGGTGACTGGCTGCAGTTTGCCTACAACCTGGCAGACAGGAACTACAACGACAAGCATTATCTGCTGACAAATGACATTGAGATACATTTGCGTGCCGGCGGTCCCATGCCGGACGGCAACAACTACATAGACATATGTTTTGGCGGTACGTTTGACGGTGGCGGACACACCATAACCGCCAGTCTGAATGGTGCTGGTTATACCGCTCCGTTCTACAAGATTGACGGAGCCACCATCAAGAACCTGCATGTGGCGGGTAATATCAGCGGCGGCATTCACACAGCGGGTCTTGTAGGTGGAATCCTGGGCACAAACGGACACGCCAACCTGATAGAGAACTGCCGTGTATCGGCCTCAATTGCTTGCAGCAGTACCCATGCGGGCGGTTTTGTGGGACATGCCTCAAGCTCGACCACCACGCTGCGCGGCTGTCTGTTTGACGGACGCATCACGGGTAACAGCCTCAACTACGTGGGCACCCTGGTGGGATGGTGCGGTAACAACGGTAATGGCATCACTTTACAGGATTGTGCAGACTATGCAACCGTCAATGCCCGAATCATTGGTGCCCAAGGTTGTAAAATAGACTTGGTGTGGGAAGAAGGCGCCACAGCCAAGTGCCACTCAGCTACCAACACCTATGGCAGTTCAGCTCTGGGCAAGTCAATGGTGGCGGTTCGTAACGGCAACCCCGCTCTCAATGTAACCTGGCGGCTCCAGGAAGGATTTGACGCACCCGTTGAATATGCAGTAAGCCATTTGGCATCATATGGCACGGGACTGCTGTTTGCGGGCGAAGTGTTCTTTGTGGGAAAGGATGAAACGCTGCTCTTCTACCCGGCTGCAAACGAGGGATTCTCCCTGATTACTGTTACGATTGACGCTGAAGCCACTCTGGGACTGGCAGGCGGCGGCTGGTACAGTGCAACATTTACCAATTCTGTTAACTCGCTGTTCAACATTGACGCCACCATCATGAGTAGTGGTGACTTTAGTGGCGAAGGCACTGAGGTATCGCCCTATCTGATAAGCAGCACGGCCGAATGGACAAAGCTGTCTGTTGACCTGGCAACCGGTAAGGACACCTACACCGGCAAGGTATTCCGCCTGACGCGGAACATTGACTGCGGGGGTATAAGCGTGGGTACCGACGAGCATCCCTTCCAGGGCACGTTTGACGGCGACGGCCATACACTGACCCTCAACGCGGGCACTGAATACAATCCTCTGGCAAGGGCAGCCTCACCATTCTATCGCGTCAGCGAGGCCACTTTCCGCCATCTGCACACCGCAGGTAAGGTATGCATAAGCGCACAATATACAGGCGGTATCATATCACAGGTGTTCGGCAGCAAGGCCACCCGTCTCTTTGACTGCCACTCATCAATGACCGTATTCAGCACTATCAATGGCGATGCCTCCAACGGCGGACTGGTAGGTGCCGCTTCAAACTGTGACTCGTTGGTCATTGACCGCTGCTCATTCACAGGCAATCTGCATTCTAATGGGAGTGCTACCAACTGCGGCGGCTTTATTGGCTGGTCGAATGTGCCCGTCACCATCCGTCAGAGCCTATTTGACCCCGCCGATCTGGTCTGGTATTATCTGGTCCGCACCGGTCAGAACTTTGCCCGGATGGCAGACTACAGCAAACTCACTATTAAGGACTGTTACACCACCTATAATTTTGAGGCAGGAGGCCATCAGGGCACTTTTGTAGTTGACGAGCTCTTTGCTCCCGAGGGCGGCTCATATGAGTTTGTGGGTGAGCCCGATGTGACCTTTAACGGACGCGGCTATTACAAGAACGGCTGCTGGATACGCACCACACTTGATGCAAGCATGCCGTTCGACCACTGGCAGGACGGCATGAACGGCTGCTTTATAAGCGACCCGTGGACACGCAACGGCCTGCATCAGCTCAAGGATATGAATTTCAAGCCCAGCCTTGGAGCATATACAACCCCAATTCCTGAGGCTGAGACAGAGCGTACGCTCTGGGGCGTGACCTACCGCTACCTGTCGCGTCGCGACTACCATTTCTACATAAGTGAAGAGTACCGTTTGGTCAAGGGCTGGGAGTTTGAAAGCTCAGATGCCGATGCCAACCTTATTGTCAAGGACAGCAATGGTAAAGCATCGGAGATAACCGTCATTACAGGCTATAAAGAGAGTGACTACAATAGCGACGGAGTACAGATACACAATGACCTTGTGGGCGACTGGCGTAACCACACCCATCTGGGACTCATTGCTCCGCATGCTTTCCGTAACAGCCAGGCGCTCAAGTCTCTCTACTTCAAGGATACCGATGCCAACAACTACAATGCTTTGTTGCCATTTGATTTCTTCATTGATAAGGGAGCCTTTGAGAACTGCACAAACTTTAAGGAACTCAAGATGATGCAGTACACCACCAGGGGTGACAACCATTGGGAGGCACTCAGTCCTGAGCAGGTTACATTCCTGGCCGATGACGCGTTTGACGGCTGTCCCAACCTTAAGATCAGTGTTCAGGCCGACAAGTACCAGAGTTACTTTGCATCGCCCGTATGGAAGAAACATAAGAGCCGTTTCATTATTTATGAGGCCACAACCGAGGATTTCACTGTCAATGGTGTCAAGTACCACTGGTACCGCAATTTTGACCAGACCGAGGACCTTAAGAACGATGAGAGCGGCAAGGAGAAGATGTTGCAGCAGATACGGATATGGAATGCTGATTACCAGCAGTTCAATGCAGTCTCGCTGCTGGATACCAAGGACGACTGCAACGTCTATTACGCCAGCATAATAGGTGTGAATGACTCTGACATAGATGGTGCCGGCGGAACCATGCGCATTTACAATGATCCCGGATCATATTACAACTACAAGACCATAGTTCTGAACCGTGATGCCATAGCTGGCAACACCCACGTAAAGAACATTGAGTTCTGGCAGACCAACGGCCGCAGTGAGAACTCATTCAGCGACCTCAAGATGGTAATACCCAACGGGGCCTTCAAGGGCTGCACCAACCTTAAGGAACTGCGCCTGTTCTACTACTTGCAGGATGGCGATGACCGCTGGACGGCACTCGGTCCTAAGGATATCATCCCGGGTGACAATATTTTCGGACTGGAATCTATTGGACCGGATGATATTAACAAGGATTATGATTTTGCATCCAAGCCAAAAATACCTGAAGGTTTCAAGATCATAGTTGCGCCTGAACTCTATCCTGATTTTATGGATGATCCTAACTGGCGGCCTTACCTGGGATATATTGAGCCAACGGAATATATACCTGCACGTAGTGATGACTTTACACTTAACGGACTTACATACAGATATATGACTTCGCCGGGAGGTATCATGCAGACATCACAGGTGGTAAGCCAGGATGTATCATGGTGGACAGCCCCGCGTATAGCCGTTGAAGTGGCGCTCATGGTGGCCACTATGAGTTCTTCATTAGCCGGAACAACGGCCGCACAGCAGCAGGCAGGATTACAAGCACTTGAAAACTCTTCGTTCTCAGTGCTTGAGCAGAGATCCGGTAATCTGACAGCTGCGCAAGAATTCCAGGCTTTTGTAACAAGGACGTCAGCTGCATTGACTACAGCTTACAGCACAAATGGTCCTCAGCAAGTAAAAAATATTGCCACAATAATCGCATCGCTGAACGCTAGACAATTGAGTGATTTCGGACTGGAGAATACTGCAGTCGGTTCATTACTCCAGATGTGGGGTATTGTAAACGAAAGAGGACTTTTTGTGGCAACTGAAGAGTCTCTGGCTAAAATGCAAGATTATGCTTTACTAGGATGTGCGTTTAACTTATCCCAGGGATTTGCTACTACCGTCACACAAAAAGCCGTCACGCAGGTCGCAACCCAGAAAGCAGCCTATGAAGCAGCACAGAGAGCCTTTGAAGCAGCACAGAGAAGATTGATTATCAACATGGCAATCAGCCGGCAGTCTGTAAATTCGGCGGCAATGCGCAAAGTGTTGCCAACAGTGGCTGGCTCAGTCTCGACAGCAGGCTATCTGGCCTCTAAGTGCTGGGGCGGTAGCGGTTCATACAATGCCGACCTGATGAACAAGGGCATGCGTGAGAACATACTCTCCAATATCCACCAGGTGGGCCTGGTGGGCGGTGGCTATGTCATCACCACCCCACAGAAGAATCTGGTTTATCACACTTATATTAATAATGTGGATGACAACCTTACTGATGCAGTCATTGAGGCCGGAAGTTGGACGGGAACCAACCAGTCAACAGCTACAATGACCTTTGCCCGCAATGCATTCAGGAACAAGACAAAGCTCAAGACAATACGCTTCAAGGAAAGTCCCTGTACCAGCAACGCATCAATGACATTGCCATTGACCATCCCTGACTCGGCTTTTGTGGGCTGCACATCGCTGACTGAGTTCAGCACGCTGCTGCAGACTGAAGGCAACGGCACACGCGCCCTGGGCCCGGAGAACTTCATACTGGCAGGCGACAGCATATTTGCAGGTCTGGATTCACTCAAGTTCCACATCATAATAGACCCGTTGCGCAAGGAAGATTTCCTGGCCAGTGAGTCATGGAAGCCGCTGCAGCGTTTCTTCAAGTATGAGAGTGCCCAACCTGCTGCCACCGAAAGCGCATATGGTGCCAATTATGCCTACGCTTACGAGATGAATTCCATAAAGAAAGAGCACAAGGCTCAGGGACACCTTGTAGAACACACGCTCGTGGTTAGCGCCGATGATGACTTCATCACCGGTCACCAGGGAGCCGTGAAACTGTGTAATGACATAGGTGTATGGAACAACTACCAGCTGGATGAGATCAATGCCGAGGCTTTCAAGGGCAACCTTAACCTGCGTTCAGTATCTTTTGTTGACCTTTACGGCGCTGGCGCATTCGGTGACTGCTATTCTGACCTGCAGGTTCATATAGGTGACCGCGCATTCCAGGATTGCGCAAATTTGGCCGATCTTGACCTGCTCTATATGGTTACAGACGGAATCAACCATATTGAGCCTATGACACCGCAGATGATAACCATAGGTAAGGATGTGTTCAAGGGATCGCCTGCAAGGCTTAAGATGATGCCGCAGCAGGTTGCCTGGTTTGAGGCTGATGATGCATGGGCAGAGTACAAGGACCGCTTCATGCCGTGTGTGGTGCGCTTTACCGACCCGGGCATCAATAAAGCCCTGAAGGATATGGCCTACTACGATCCTGCCAACACCGGCACTGACCCGGCTTATTGGGAAGACTACTGCGACTTTGCCCGTATAGGCGGCGCAGGATTCTCATGGCTGGACGGTAAATTTATCGCGCAGAGAGAGAACATTTACTCATTTGCCGATTTCCGCTGGTTTGAGAGCGTCGGTCTGGATTATGTGGGCAACTCATGGTTTGAAGGCTGCTACAGGATGGGTAACGTAACTCTGCCGTCAACCATCAAGACCATCGGCACAAGGGCATTCTACGGATGTGCTGCGTTGCAGGAGATTGAGATTCCTGCAGGTGTGACGCAGATAGGCGCCAATGCATTTGACGGCTGCACCAGCCTGAACACAATCATGGTCAAGGGTGATGTGCCCGCCGCAATAGGCTCAGATGCTTTCCATAAGCATGACAACCTGAGAATCTACGTACCGACCGACAAGGTTGATGACTACATGACCGCCTGGAGTGAGTATGCCCGTTACATCCAGCCTGCCGCCACATATAACCTGTATAAGGAGGTGACCGTATATGGCGTAGGAGAACTGGCATCTAAACTGGGTCTTACGCTGATTAAGGAAAACGACAAGGTACGTTATATTGTGGGGCCGTACGCCAAGTATGACTCGCTTACCGTAACGGGTCCGCTTAACGGTGAGGATGTAGCCGTGCTGCGCCACATGATGGGTGCCAATGGCTGGGAGAGTGAGTCCACCGACGGACAGCTGCGCTACCTGAACCTGTGGAACGCAAGCCTTAAGCGCGACATGGTGAACAGCTACAACGGTTATGGCGTTGATGAGTATCTGGAGAAAGACAATTGGGTAGGAGAGTATATGTTCCACAACTGTAACGCCCTGGAGAGCGTAGTACTGCCCAGGACCGTAACAGAGATTGGTGAGAACGCATTCCAGGAGGCATTCGGTCTTAAGCGTATTGCAGTGGGACGCAACACTACAAAATATACCCGTGACCTGCTTCAGGATCTTACCGGTATAGAGGAAGTTGTATTCCTTACCGATACCCCCGCTACCAGCGAGAGCAGCGATCCGTGGGAGGCTCCCATTGGGCAGGTTTATACCTTGCCTTCACAGCTGGGTGACTACCTGGGTGATCCGGGTCTTACACAGCAGGCACAGGCTGTAAGCAGCCCGTTCTCAAGTGACGACCTGATGTGGGTATTGGCCGATAAGGGACATTTCTTCCCGTCACAGTACCTCAGTCTTGAGAATGTGGAGAACATTTTCAGCTACAACACCACTATTAAGGATCTTGATGAATTTGACAGGTTCCGGAATGTGAAGAGACTTGAAAACACATTCATCGGCATGTCAGGTCTGGAAACAATAACACTCCCCGCTGAGATAGAATACATCAGTTCAAGCGCATTCATCGGCTGCTCAAATCTTAAGACTATCCATATAAGCTGCGTGGGTGATACCGTTCCTACGTTGGCTCACGATGCATTCAGGAGCCTGCCTGAAGATTTCAGTATTCTTGTTCCCAAGCAGTACTGCAAACTTTATCGCGAGCGTTGGGCACAATATGCAGATCATATCAATCCTGAAAGCACCAACAGTTCCTATGCCGAGATAATTACCGTGGTACTTACTGAGCCCAACACGCTGGCCCGGAAGCTTGGCCTGACCATAACCACCGATCGGGCATCGGAATTCAGCGGCAATTATGTGAAAGGCATAAAGGGTGACTACAGCCAGATCTACAAGCTTAAAGTCATCGGACCCATTTCAGGTGCCGACCTGGATGTGATGCGCTATATGGCGGGCTACTGCCCGTGGGCTTCGACCCGCAACTACAGCGGCCGTCTGGAGTACATTGACCTGTACGATGCCGATATAGTTGAGAGTGACATGGGTGTTGTGGGCTACGACAAGGCGGCCACCAGTTTCTTTATGGCCGAGGACTTCAAACTCTACCATGTTGAAAAGGATAAGCTGCCTCACCACGCATTCCTGCGCGCTTACAACCTTAAGACTCTGATTCTGCCGCGTACCTGCAGTGAGGTTGACAACCGCGCCCTGCAGGAGTGTGAGGGACTGGAGACTCTGGTTCTGGGCGATGAGATGACTACGTTCAACTGGAACGCTCTGGATGACGATGCTATGCTTACCCGTATGTACATCCTGGCCAAGAACAAGGTTGAGATTGACACTGAGCTGGCCTTATGGCGCTGGCTGTGTAACAACTACAACCCCACGTTTGACGCTTTCTACGTACGTCCGTCACTCTATGAGCAGTATCTCATGGACGATGCCTATACGGGCAGTTCCTGGCAGCGTACCAACAACGTATCAAAGGGTGATTTCAACGATGACGAGTCATTCTGCGTATTTGCAAGCCATGCTGCCGCAACCTATGATGACCTGACAGGGGTGTTGAGCGTAAACGGATGGTTTGACAACCACACCGGCGTGCGTGACCTGACAGCACTGGGATTTGCAGCCATTGATGAACTGCGCGCCCAGGATATTCAGAAACTGACACAGCTGGAGTGCGTGACTCTGCCTGCTACGTTGACCACAATTGATGATAACGTATTCTCTAAGGCTAATAACTTGCGTTATGTGGATATGCTGATGATTGATGACGATATGGTTTCAGATGTAAAGAGACACGGTCTGGTATCATTGGGCATAGATTCATTGAAGACGCTTGTATATTTGCCGCAGTCTTATGGTGAGGCCAAGGGAACTAACATTGTGGTGACCGACAGCACCGGAATGCATGCAGAGAAATTCCGTCTTGTTGACGGCAAGGACTACTGTGTTCCGTATGCCTTCAATGCCGATGAGGTGGAGAATACACGTGCCTTGACAGTCCGCTCTGCTCCTTACACCGTATGCCTGCCGTATGATCTGGAAATTCCGGATGGTGCCAGAGTTTATGAACTCAGTGACCGTGATGAAAACACGCTTATCTTCACTGAGATTGCAGGTAGAAAGATGGAGGCAATGAAGCCCTATCTGATAAAGGCTAAGGACGGTCAATCCGTATCTTTGGGCACAGCCGATGCTACACTGACGTCAAGCGCAACGGCGTTTGGCCGACAGGATGATACTTACGGTTACAGCCTGCGCGGTACACTATCAGCCATAAGCAACACTGAGGCTGCTGAGGTGGGTGCATACATTCTGCAGGAAGACGGTAACTGGCATCCGGTAATGAGCAGTTCTGATGATCAGAAGCAGGCATACGTTCAGGCATTCAGGGCCTATCTGCTGCCAAGCGCAAGACGTAACGCACCGCAGCGTATATCAATCTGTCTGGTGAATGCTGATGGCGAGACTGAGACCTTCAGTGCCGATGAGTTGTTGGACGGCGCAGTTTATGATTTGAGCGGCCGTAAGATTGACGGTGATGCCAAGGGTATCATAATCAGGGATGGTAAATTGATATTGAACAGATAAAAGCAGCATGATAATGAAAAAGCTATTTATATTGACGGCAGTCATCACTGCGCTGGTGCTTAGCGCGGGCTGTAAAAGGGAGGATAGGAATACCCCCATCTCTGTTATAGGCAGTTGGTATGCAGAGTATGATAAGGATGGAACCTTTTATGATTCTGACTTTGATGATGACATACCCTACAGCAGGGTTGTCCAGTTCTATCAGTTTGTAGATGAAAAGACGGGTTACTGGACAGAGTTCCTGTTCCGTGATGGTTCAACCTATCCTGACTTTCAGTATGGCAGTCTGACCGGTCTGGAGTACGCCGATGGTGCATTCACCTATACAATGGGTGATGACGGAACCGTTCGGATCAATCTGATTAATTCTCGTGAAAATGATCCCTATGATAATTTCTGGACGCTGAAAGCATCGGCCCAATATATAGCAGGCACAGATGGGAGAATGAACTACAGCCTTTTTCCGGCATCCGAAGCTCAGATAAATCAGGTGAGAATATGGGATGCGGAATTTCACGGCGGTTCGGCCGAAGATGAATATATCTATACTGACGTTACCGATGATCCCGCCACGCAGCCGGCAGACTAATAAATGATTACAGGCTCAGTGGCATAAATAATGGTGACGGTTCCAATCGGAATCGTCACTTTTTTATATTTTTGCGTATCCTTATACCAATAAAATGAAAAAAGAAACTTGTTTGCGCTTGGATGAGATAGCCAGTGCTATTGCCCAAGCAGATGCCGGACGTATGGATCCGGAGTTGTCCAGAGAGGACAGAGAGATTATGGAGCAGGCGTGTGTAACCCTCCGTGAGGCTGAACGCAGCGCCGTAGTGAATGTGGAGACTGGCCTTGTAGAGAGGTTCACTGAGAGTGCGGGCAGTGTAAAACTGCAAACCAAGGAGATACGTGCTCTGGTCACCAGGATGAACAAAATCCCCAAATCACTTGACATTACCGAGACTGTAATCAAGGAGTGCATTAAGGTACTCAAGGCCATTGCCATGTGGTGTACCATGCTGTTCCTGCTGGTTTACATGTCCGGGTGTGCATCGATGACCAAGGCCCAGCTCAAGCGCGTCAACTCACTGGCTGTGGTGAGTGACTCAGCCGTGACCGGTCCCGGAAGCATATTCCGTATGCTTGATGATGTGCGCATGGAACGCGGTCTTTTTTACGCCGCCTCACTGCAGGGGACCGATACCCGCATCCGGGAACTCAACGGACTGGCTGATGCTACTGCCGGGCAGTCCCGTCTGGCCGATAAGGCCGATGTCTGCGTGAACATTCTGGACAGTTACATTCGTGCGCTCCGCTCCGTGAGCAATGAGGCCCGATGGAAACGTAACGGAACCGAGCTTAGGGGCATAGGCCGCAACATGGATTCATTGGCTATGGCATACAACAACCTGGATTGGGGAACGCTTTATGAGCCCGGAATAGCCAGACAGATAGGCAAGACCAGCGGCTATCTGGCTGAGCAGTACGGCAAGCGCCGCCAGCGCAAATTGGTCCGGAACATCCTGGAGCACGGTGATACTCTGGTGGATGCCTGTGTAAAGTCACTCGTGGAGGGTCTTAAATCCGATGAACTGAAGGGGCTTATTGAGAATGAGCGCACCGGCCTTGAAAATAACTATCGTGCCTATCTGAATGCTTCATCATTGGCTGGCATTACTCCTCGGCCCGAGTTTGATCGCGCATACATTGAAAACCGAATCAGGATAGAGCGTGCCGAATCCATGCGCCGTCAATGCATAACCATGCTCCAGAGCTTTAACCGCGCTCACCACGCCCTGCTCAAGGAGATGGATAACCGCCGCACCTACACCGAGTTTGCCGATGAACTCTTTGAACTGAACCGCCAGATCTTAGCTCTGACGCACTAAAATGGTACCGAATGGGTACCGATTGACAAGGTCCACATGCTTCACAAAATAAGGGCCGCGATTGCGGCCCTTATTTTGTGGAGCATACGAGACTCGAACTCGTCACCTCTTGACTGCCAGTCAAACGCTCTAGCCAGATGAGCTAATGCCCCGATTCCGTAGAATTCGGACGCAAAGGTAACAATAAGGATTGAATTATTGCTATCTTCGCAGAAGAAAAAATAATGAAATGATCAAGCCCGTAGTTGAGAAAATCATTTTAGGCATAGACCCCGGCACCAACGTGATGGGCTATGGCATAATCAAGGTGGAGGGTACCAAGCCTTCAATAGTGACTATGGGTGTGATTGATATGCACAAGGAGACTGATATGTACCTCAAGTTGGGCCATATTTTCCAGCGAGTAAACAGCATCATTGATTCTTATCTGCCCGATGAGATGGCCATTGAGGCTCCGTTCTTTGGTAAGAACGTCCAGTCCATGCTCAAGTTGGGTAGGGCACAGGGAGTAGCCATAGCCGCTGCCATAAACCATAGCGTGCCTATAACGGAGTATGCCCCGCTTAAGATCAAGATGGCCATTACGGGCAACGGCAGTGCCAGCAAGGAGCAGGTGGCCGGTATGTTGCAGCGTATGCTCAACCTTGATGAGAAGGATATGCCCAAGTATCTGGATGCTACCGATGCCTTGGCAGCCGCATACTGTCATTATCTGCAGATGGGCCTTCCTGATACCGGGAAGAAAGGCCCCAAGAGTTGGAAAGAATTCATAAACAGTAATCCTGGTAAAGTTTCCAAACGTAAAACGTAAATAAGAAAGGGCCGCAAAACTGCGACCCTTTCATTATTACCTACATTGTCTTCAGCGCACGCTGACCTTTGTAGTTGTACCGTCAATGGTGATAAGATAGATGCCCGGAGCAACTGGAGCAACCATGCTGCCTGTGCCGGTAGCAATCTCACCGCCAGCCATTGATGATATTGAAACATTGCTGCCGGCAGCAGCGTTTACAGTGATGAGACCCTCAGCAACGCTGATGCGTGACTTAACCTGGATAGGCTTAACACCTGTCCTCTCAGTGTAAACATAGACATACTTGATAGAATAGTCAGCTACCCAAGCCTTGGATGTACTGTTATATAGCTGGTAAACATAGGTCAGGTAATCCATGTTGTTCTTGCTGTTGTAAACATCGGCCTCAATAGCATGTGAGTACAGAGTCCATTCCTTGCCATCCCACTTGTAAGTAGTATAGTCATACTTCTCAGTTGTTGCGGTTGACTCATACTTTTCAACCTCCTTGGTGGTGTAGGTCCAGTCTTTCTTACTGGCGTCCCAGTCATAGTTGATACGTGTATAGTCATCATAGCTTTCTGTGTAGGTGTACTCGTACTTGCTGTAACCTACCCAGCTCCATGATTCTTCATCCCACTCATAGTTGGCACGCATGAAGCTGTTCCCTTTGTCATAGTAATCATACTTGTAGCTGCCGCGCCAATCTTTCTTTTCATAATCCCAGTAGCTGTACTCATAATGATAGATGCCGTTGTTGTCTGTGTAATTCTTGTACATGCTAGAGCCATACCACTCATCCAGTTGAGAATCGTAATAGTAGTAGGCATACATGATCTCGTTACCGTCAGCATCAAACTCATACTCATATTTACGGTTGCCGTACCATTTCTGATCGTAGGAACTCCAAGAGTAAGTGGCTTCCATAATTGTGTTATCATATTCGTCATAAGCGTACTCGTATTTATTAGCACCTTTCCAGGCCTCCTTGTAAGAATCCCAGTCGTATGATTCATAATATGTCTCACGACCCTTGGAGTCAGTTGCGGCTGTCCATTTGCTCAGTCCTGCCCACTCATTGGAATCAGAATCCCACTGCCAAACAGTGCCCATGGTCATGCCGTTTTCATCATCATAGGAGTATTCCAGTTTCATGCCGCTGCCAACCCAATCTTCATTGTTGGAATCCCAAGTGTAGTTGGCTAGTAACAGTAATCTGCCGGAAGTATCATTTGTTATTATGAACTTTCTTGAATATTGCCATTCACTTAACAGGTCATTCCATGTGTAATAATATGTGGTATGTGTTCCTGTGGCAGCATCGTTTTTATATTCAATTTTATGAACATATACCCATTCTCCTTCATCATTCAGTTTACTGTATGTATATCCGGTAATCTCTCCATCGGCTGCGACTTGGGCTATTTCCTGTTCCATTAATATAGCATTGCCCTGTGAATCATACTCGTAGTAGTAATAGTTCAAATCTTCACCGTCAGCTGTATAGGTATATTCCTCATATGCATCTTTCTCCCAAATACCGGTAGTGGCATTATAAGTGTAATAGATGCACAATACCATATCACCATTGGCGTTGTACTCATAAGTTTCCTTTATTTTGGTGCCCCAGGTTGATGTGGTCAGATCCCAATCGTAGAAATAGTAGAAAACGGTATCGTTTCCATCTTTATCCTGCAAAGCTTCCTGATAGTCATAAGGTACTACCCCGATGTACTTACCTTCCTCGTCCCAGGCTGCTGTAAAATATTCAAGCTTGACCAATCTGTTGTTCTTGTCATATCCGCGAACTGTTTTATCTGTTTCATACCATGAGCCGGTCTCAGCATTCCATGAATAGCTTTCATAGAGTGTCTGGTAATCATCTTCATTATAAGCATAGACATACTTGTATCCATATGTCCAGTTCTTGGTTTCTAAGCTCCAACTATCATTGTATGAATAGAGAGTCTGGTTGCCGTTCTTGTCATAATTATTTTCATTGATGTAGTATGGTGAGAAGAAACCGTTAGATACTCTCCAATCAGCATCCAGAACACAGAAACGCTCCTCATTTTCATCAATAGTCAGGTATTTGTACTTCTGAGCAGAACGATAGTAAACGGTGTCACCTTCATAATCCTCATACAGAATCTGTGAACCGTGATCGTCAAAGTCATACTTTTCCTCGTAATACAGAGTCCAATCATTTGTTTCCCTGTCAACAGAGTAGTACTTTATGTCAGTTTTGTGGAAAGCAAGATATGATTCATCATATGCTTTGAACAGTTTATATTCACACTCTTCCTTGGAACTTTTTACCCAAGTGGCTTTGCCATTCTCATCGATCGAGTAATATGAGTATGCCTGGCTTTTATATGGACGATCCAGATCAGGATAATTGCTCATGACTACACCGAGTTCCCTGTCTGTGGGATAAGTGAAATCATAGCAGTTTCCGTAGTATATGAGAGATTCCGTATTTGACAGTTGCTCCTTTGACGATGGAGAATTGTAATAAAATGCCTTTTCAGAAGCAACCAGGGTGTCTGCCAGGTAGGTGTAATAATGCTTTTCTACCGGGTAGAATGATTTGAATTCCGTACTGTAACTGAAGTAATCCTGATAAGTGGTATAGCCGCGTGAGTTATACTTTAAAGATTGCTTCCAACTGTACACCCACTCCTGATCTGTGTAACTCCATGAATACCTTATGAATTTGTATTCTGATCCGTCTTCCGGCTCATACTCCTTATACTTGTTGGAACCATACCATACGGAATCAGTGGTGTCGTACCGATCATATTCGTAGTTGTAGTAGCCTTCAGAATCCGTGCCTCTCATCTGCTTGTAGCTGTATACCCAGCTATAAGCGGTGGTGTCAGCGTTAGGTGTCCAAATTGAATATGTTCTTAAGGTCAGACCGTTAGCCAGATACTCATATTCAACTTTCCGACTGGGCATATCACAGGTCGTTGAAGTCTCTTTTTCTTTCTGGTAGGAGATTGTAACAGTGGGACGTCCCTGGGCATCAAACTCTGATTCAACCCTGGAATACTCTATCATATTGCCTTCTTTGTCAAGGCCTTTGTCAACTCTTGTTACCTCCTGTTCGTCATAATAGGTATATTTATAAACGGATATGTCTTTTCTGGCGCCCGTAGCCGGGTCTAAGTAATAGTTTTCCTGTTTGTATTCATTTTCAGTGCTGAGGCTCTCTACAAAAACCTTTGCATTGAGAGGGAGAGTGATATTGCTGAATAACTTGATCTTGTTGAGAATGTTATCCTTGTTCTCATAAATTGTTGATGTTCCAATGGCTCTACCCTGGGCATCATAGGTGAAAGACCTTGTGCCGTACTGAGCCAGTGCACTGTTGCTAATGCTGTACTGGTAATTGATTGATGACAGGGTTGCATCATCAGCATTTGAGTTGAAGGGCTGATCCCACTGGTACGGGCGGCCTTCTGTACCCCTGATGTCAGCACGTGATGCAGATTTCTTTTCTTCCTTTTTCAGCATTTCACGCTCAATCTTCTTTGCTTCCTGAATCTGAGCGTTCAGTTTAAGCACCTTGAGCTGGTCTTTCTGATCATTGATTTTTGAGTCAGCTTTCCTGATGTTCAATTCAACAGCGGATTTTTCCTTCTTGAAAACGGGTGTTTCAGGAACAATTCCCTTTTCATTGGCGGCCTGGAAATCGGCGGCCTGTTGAGGTGTAAGAACCAGACGGTTAGTAGCGTCCGGTATGACTAACTCCGGGCGTTCCTTGATACCTTTCTTTGCAAAGATACCTCTGGAACTCTCAGTGCCTGCGTACATGGCTGACGTTGCCAGCAATGCAATTGAAATGAGTAAAGTTTTCTTCATAAGCGTTAATGTTAAGAATTATAGTCCGATAAATATCATGTGCTTATTATATGTAGTCCTTTTCTTGCACTGTTGTGTTTTGCAATTATACATAAAAAAATTAAAAACGGCATATGCGGATGAAAAAACGAATGCTGTTGAAAACCAGTTGCGGGCTGTTGGATGAAAAATTTTTTTAAAATAGGAGGGAGGGGCCGGTGGCGAGTTTTTTTTATTTGTAACTTTGCAAAGCAAAAATCACACTTAAATAGAGTTTTTCCTTATGGATTCAAGCAATTCTTTCCTGGTCTTTTGTGGTACTAACACCATGTACCTGGCCAAAGAGATATGCGATTACCTTAACTGCCCACTGGGCAACATGAATGTGTCTCATTTTGCAGACGGTGAGTTTGCAGTATCGTATGAGGAGTCAATCCGCGGTAAGGATGTCTTCCTGGTACAGTCCACATTCCCCTCATCAGACAATCTCATGGAGCTTCTGCTTATGATTGACGCAGCCAAGCGTGCATCGGCCAAGTCAGTGAATGCCGTAGTTCCTTACTTTGGATGGGCTCGTCAGGACCGTAAGGATAAACCGCGTGTTTCAATAGGTGCCAAGCTGGTGGCCGATATGCTGAGTACCGCCGGCATAGACAGGCTGATTACAATGGACCTGCATGCTGATCAGATTCAGGGCTTCTTTGACGTTCCGGTTGATCACCTGTATGCATCTATGACTTTCCTGCCTTATATCCAGAGCCTTAAGCTTGATGAGTTGGTTATGGCCGCTCCTGATGTAGGCGGCAGTAAGCGTGCCAGCGCATACGCCAAGTTCCTGGATGTGCCTCTGGTCCTATGCCAGAAAACACGTACCAGAGCCAATGTGGTGGATGATATCCGCATCATAGGTGATGTACAGGGCAAGAATGTGGTAATTGTTGATGATATTGTTGATACCGCAGGAACAATCTGCAAAGCCGGTGATGTCATGATGGAGGCCGGAGCCAAGTCAGTCCGTGCGCTTGCTTCACACTGCGTCATGTCAGGCGATGCTCCCGTGCGTGTGGATAATTCACAGCTTGAAGAGATTATATTTACCAACAGCATTCCTTACCGCAACCCGGTTCCCTGCAAGAAACTCAAGCAGTTGTCTATTGCTCAGATGTTTGCAGAGACCATACGCCGCGTGATATCGAATGAATCTATCAGTTCACAATACTTAATCAAATAACAGCTTATGAGGAAATTTCTTTTCATCGTGGCATCAGTTCTGCTGGTTGCCTGCGGTGGTTCTGACAGTTATAAGATAAAGGGCTCCGTTGAGGGCGTTGCTGACGGCACAGTAATGACATTGAGCGTGTTGTCATATGACGGCATGGTTGATCTGGATTCGGCTGTAGTCAAGAACGGCAAGTTCATAATCAAGGGTGAGACCGATACCGTCGATGTGGCCGTTGTGACATTTGAGTATGAGGATGGTATGAGCGGTTGCCAGTTCTTCCTGGAGAGCGGTGTCATTGAGATGGAGATAGATGCCGTTAGGGGTGAACAGCATCTGGCCGGTACGCCTAACAATGAAGCTTACCAGAAGTTCTTTGATGATACTGATGACCTGAATGATGAGGCTGAGGAGCTGGAGGATAAGATCCGTGTTACACTGGCTTCACAGGGTGACTGCTCTGATTTGTACCTGCAGATGAATGACCTTCAGGAGCGTTTCAAGGCTTTGCTGGCCAATTCTATAGCTGATAATGCAGACAAGCTTTACGGTTATCAGCAGTTCCTGCAGAACTACACCATGTTTGAGCCGGAAGAGGCTGCAGAGCTGATTGAGAAGCTGTCTGACAAATTTGGTGATGATATGTCACTGATACAGCTTTCATACATGATAAACGCTGAGCTTAGCACCAGTCTGGGACATCCGTACATTGACTTTGAGGCTCCTATTCTGAATAACAAGTACAAGTTTGACAGTAAGGCATCCCTTTCATCATACGTTCAGAATAACAAGATTGTTCTGCTTGATTTCTGGGCAAGCTGGTGTACTCCCTGCATGAATGAGCTTCCAAACCTTAAGGCTGCTTACAAGAGGTTTAAGTCAAAAGGCTTTGAGATTGTAAGCGTTTCAGTTGATGACAACACTGAGGATTGGATTCAGGCTGTTAAGGACAATGGCATGAACTGGGTTCAGCTCTGGAACGGTTCTGATGAGGATCTGGCAAACTCTCCTGCCATGCAGTACTCCGTTACTGCTATCCCGAGCACATTCCTGATTGATGCTGACGGCACTATCATAGGCCGCAACCTCAGGGATAAGGAGCTGGAGAATGCTCTTGAGGACTTCTTCAAGTAATTGATTTTTAAGGAGCAAAAAAAAAGACGGCCCGACGGACTGTCTTTTTTTGTACATTTACTTATGGTCTTGTGATCTTGCGCATGACATCGTTGCGGTTCGAACTGAATTCCAACGTGTTTACTGCTAAATAGTAGTTTTGCGGATCTATGCAGTTTTCATAAGCAAAGAGCAGGAATCCCTTGCGGTTGCTGTCATAGTTGAATGTCTTGGCCATATCGGCTATCTGACGTGATGTGAGCAAACTTCCGCTGACAATCATCTTGGCCATTCTCTCACGCGTAGAATCAAAATCCTCATTCTTGAGTGCCTTGATTATGCTGCCCATCTCAGAGTTGTTTACTTTGTAGTAGGGCTCATCTCTGGGGCCGTCATATCTGTTCTCCTGAACGAATCTGATTACATTGTCACGGCTTGAGCTGTAGTCAAGAGTAGCCAACACCTTATAAAAGTTGTGACGGTCAACGCAATTGAAATATGCCTTCTTGAGGAACTTGACGCGGTTGGTGTCATAGCTGATAATGCGTGATACCCTTATTATCTGTTCTACGTTCATCAGGCCGCCTGTGCTGAATATCATATCGGCCATGCTGAGACGGTTGGAATCAAAAGATTCACGGGCAAAGGCGCGGATCACGTCATTGTCAACCACTTTCTTCTTGCGGCGCACGGGTTTGTTGTCCTGTACGTGGCCTGGACGGCGCGGATCATCCTGACGGATAAGGCGGTCATCGGCCCTGTTTTCTGTACGTGCTCTCCTTACTTCTCTGGACTGAGCCTGAATATTCTCTGTGGCGAGCAGAAGCGCTGCAACTGCAATGCCAATCATCATCATTCTCCGTTTCATAGCTGTAGTCTTTTAAGTGTTTCTATCTAATAGACGCAGAGAGCGGAGAAATGTTAATTATGAACCACCTCTCTATCAAAGAAGTCCAGGAAGTATGGCCAGTTGGGGCCGGCCTCGTGTCCGCCGTGGTGCTGACGGTAGGTTAAGCGGCCCTCCATCAGTCCGTTGTCCATGCCAGGGAACAGGTCTGTGCCTACACCCTTGTAACCCAGCAGCTCATATACGGCCGATGCCTTTGAGGCCGATATGAATGAGCCTACTACATCCTGCCACTTGTCACCGTTCCAGCTGCCGGTGGAGATGAAGCAGGCGCGCGGGGCGCAGAGTGCTATGAGCTCATGCTGGTCAACGGGCATATCGTTCTCAGTAAGCGGGTCAGCACCGTATTTGATGCAGTTGCCGCATACCCAGTGGTACTCCTCATGTGATACTATATTACCTATGCTCTCACCGCAGTCACGGCGCCATCCTGCTGCACCGGCCTTGCCTGATGAGGCTATGAATCCGGCTGCTATGCGCTCCTCAAAAGCCATCGCCACGAGTGATGCCTTGCCGTAGCGTGATACGCCCTCAATGGCGCATTTGGTGGCATCGAATGTCTTATCGGTTTCAAAGTAATCGATAAGGCGTGACAGGCCCCAGCCCCAAGCGCGGAGTGAACCCCAGTCAGTGGGTTGACGGTGCTGGCCCTTGTTGCAGAGTCCGATAATACCGTTGGTGAGGCCTGAGCCTGCATCGGCCTGGATGGATGAGGGGTTGATGGTGGCTGCGGCCCAACCGCGTTCTATCACCATCTGCTGCCATGAGGTTGAGCCGGCACGTGTGCGGGTGGGGTCACCGCCTCCGAATCCGAACTCTATGATTACGGGCAGGTTCTGCTTGCCCTCAGGATATACCACGTTGGCCTGGATCTCAACGGTTATGGCGGGGTAGCTGGAATTATCTACTACACCTTTTAAATAACGTACCACTACGGGGGTGCCGGCAAAATCCTTATGCTCCTCATTGGTTACCTCCCACGTTACGCCGGGTACATTATCAGGGATGCGGCCATAAACCTCATCCTCAAACATTTTTACTATCTCAGGACGACGTACCTTGTACCACATCTTGGCGTTCTTGACCTTCTTGCCGCTCTCTGTTACAAGAGGATCCGGGTAGAAGGGGTAGGGGTTTGCTGTCAGCTCATCATAGTTTGGGTGCTTGCTTTCATCCTGACTGTTGGGCTGGCGACCTTCACGTGTCTCAGTGATTCCCAGTTTGGCTTTCATGTCAGCGTAATCGGCAGCCGCAATCTGGCGAAGGCTGTCCTGGTTGGCACGGTTACCACCGCCGCCGAACATCATAAATTGTGCATTGACTGTAAACGGGATGCAGGCTATAAGTGCTGCAGCAAAGAGTCTTAAAGTTTTCATATTGTATGGATAATTCTTGGTTATGGGCAAAGATAATATAAAAACAGAAACAGCCATCTTTTTAAGGATGGCTGCTTCAACTATTCGTGATGTCCGTTTATTCGGCAGTTGACTTGTACTGAGCGTTCAGTCCGTCAAGTACCTCGGCTGTGATGTTCAGGCTCTCATCGGCAAACATCAGGCTGGCCTTTGAAATGATGAGATTGAAGCCCTTGCTCTTGTTGTACTCCTTTACATAGTTCTCAACGGCCTCACTAACCTTCTGTGCGTTGGCGTTGCTTTCATTGAGGAGCTCCTGGCTGTACTTGTCACTCTTTTCCTGGAGTGCCTGCTGTCTCTTGAGAAGGCGGTTCTGCTCTGATTCAGCACGCTCTCTTGATGAATATACATTGTTCTGAACCTTCTTTTGGAAATCCTGAACGTCTTTGTCAAGCTTATTGGCCTCTTCTTTCAGAACAAGGCGGTAGTTCTCCTCCTTGCGCATCATCTCTTCAGAAAGATCCTGATAGAAGGCGTAGTTGGCCAGCAGTGAATCAACATCAATATAGGCAATCTTGAGGCCTGATACTGCTACCGGTGACTGCTCCTGCGGAGTGGCGTTGTCAGTTGACTGTGAACACTGGCAGAATCCCATAATCATGGATGCTGATAGAACAATTGTAGAAACGGACTTGAAATTCATATCGTTTTTATTCGTTTAATTATTACTCTTTTCACTTACGGCCAAAGGATTGCTCTTCTGCGCCTGTTTGTCTTGTGATTCAACGCATCCCACTCCGTGCTTCCTCATAGCCGGGTTGCTCCCTACATGTATGTTGGGGAACTTTCCGTTCTTCTTGAGCAGGATGCTGACAGACAGCAATACGACTGCTGCAATTAGGAAAAGTAACACTATTAGAAACGTTTTCCACATACGAGTCGCAAAGTTATTGTTTTTAGTTGAAATAATGCTAATAATACTGTATTTTTGGAGTTGTTAAGAATTCAAAAAATATAACGGTATGAATAATATAGACTGGTCAAAGAGGGTGATGGACATTTTCTTGGAAATATGCAAGATACCGCGTCCGTCAGGTCATGAGGAGAAGATGGGAGAGTATCTGATGTCATTCGCTGCAGCCCGTGGACTTGCCGCAAAGAAGGATGATGTGGGCAACGTACTTATATCAAAGCCTGCTACTTCCGGTTATGAGGGTCGTCAGACAGTGATTCTGCAGGCACATCAGGATATGGTGTGTGAGAAGGATGCCACCCTGGACCATGATTTCATGACACAGCCTATAGAGACATATGTTGAGGACGGATGGCTCAAGGCACGCGGCACCACCCTTGGGGCCGATGACGGCATGGGTATAGCCATGGCTCTGGCTGTGCTGGACAGCAAGGAGATAGAGCACGGCCCTGTGGAGTGCCTGTTTACGGTATCAGAAGAGACAGGCCTTACGGGTGCGGAGAATCTTAAACCCGGAATGATGAACGGCAAGATGCTCATAAACCTGGATTCAGAGGATGAGGGTGAGATCTTTATAGGCTGCGCCGGCGGAATAAACACAAACGTTGAGTTCGATTTCAAGCCTGAAGTTGTTCCTGCGGGGTATTTCTTCCTGCGCGTGGGCGTGGACAAATTCCACGGCGGTCACTCGGGTGATGATATTCAGAAGGGCTTTGCAAATGCCAACAAGATTCTGGCCCGTTTTCTTAATACTGCTCTTGAAAAGTATGACCTGCGTCTGATTTCTTTGAGCGGAGGTAATCTGCATAATGCCATACCTCGTGATGCTACGGCCGTGATTGCCGTTCCTTTTGCAGACCGCGAGAAGATCAGGGTTGATTTCAACGTGTTTGCAGCAGAGGTGCAGGATGAGTATCACGTTACTGAGAAGGAGGCCAAGTTCTTTATGGAGAGCACCGATGCCGTTGCAACCTGTATTGAGCCTGCTGTGGCACGCAATATAATACGTTCCGTATTTGCAGTATTCAACGGTGTCTATGCCATGAGCATGGATGTACCGGGACTTGTTGAAACATCATCAAATCTGGCGCGCATACGTACGGAGCAGGGTAAGGTCACTATGCTGGCCAGCCAGCGCAGCTCACTGGAATCAGGCAAATATGCGGTACAGGAAACGTTGGCGGCCTGCTTCCGTCTGGCCGGAGCAAAGGTGGAGCGTAATGACGGTTATCCAGGCTGGGCTCCCAATCCCAACTCAGAACTGCTGGATATCTCAGTGCGTACTTATAAGGAACTGTTCGGCAAGGATCCCAAGGTCAAGGCCATTCACGCAGGTCTGGAGTGCGGTCTGTTCCTGACTTCATATCCCGACCTTGATATGATATCAATAGGCCCCACACTTAGAGGCGTCCACTCACCGTCCGAGCGTCTGGAGCTTGCCACCGTCCCGATGGTGTTTGATCATCTCCTTGCCATCCTCCGCGAGATCCATTAGTTGCGGATGAGGCCGGTGCGGTAGGCTTGGAGCAGGGCACGCAGGTCCTCAACGCGAGCCATGAGGCGCTTGCCTTTGTCTGTATCACGCACAAGAATCTGGTTCTCTGTGTATTCCACTACCTGAGTGGCGGCAATTACGTCCATGCCCTGTGCTACTGATTCATGAATTGATTCAAATGGGCGATGTCGTACCAGACGCATACCGTGAGAATTGTAAATCAGGGTATAGCCAGCTATTCCTGTCTGCTGATGATAGACCTTGGAGAATCCGCCGTCAATTACGAGCAAACGCCCTTCTGCCTTGATGGGACTCTCACCGCTGGCAGCCTTGACGGGAATATGTCCGTTGATTATGTGGGCGTGCTCCATTTCGGTTATGCCGAACTCTTGAAGAATCATCTCACAAATGTCCCGGCGGTTCTTTAGGCGGTAATAGTTGCCTTTTTCCTCAACGTGAGTGCTGGCATCTTCAATGAAATAGCGTTCAAATGTGGCCATGCTCTTCTTGTCAAAGGGAGGCGATACGGGACCGCACCACAGATACCAGAACAGGTCTTTGCCGTACTCCTTGAGGGCGTCATCGGATGTAGAGAAATATGCCGTACGGACCAGTTTCTCAATTGTATCAAACAGTTCACGGCCCTTGTACTCAACACCTTGTATCTCCATCGATGCAAACGTGCCGTCATCATTCAGGGGTACACTGCCGTGGTAAAGCAGATTGTTGTTATGCACCAGATAGAGCGATCCGTGGGCGAACAGGCACTCCATGTGGCGTGCCAGGGCCTTGCTGTTGGTGAAACTGTGTACCAGACGGTCTATCACGTTCTGTTCAGCAGGTGTAAGCTTATACGGATCGTTAGGGTCAACAGTAGGGAGATTGGTGTCACGCAATTTGTACTCACGGCCGTTACAGATAACAGTACCCTTCTTGAAATCAATCTTGTCAAGCAACAGGCGGTGATCCATATGGAATTCCGGATGACGTGCAATCACAGCTGCTTCAATCTTGAACTGGATTATGGCAATTGCCTTGTGCATCTGTGAGAGGAGGCGGGTCTGTGGCATGTCTTCAGCCGGTGTCTGGTCTGATTTGATGGGCTTGAACAGTGCGCAGTCATCATTTGCGTATGTCTCCATCGCAAAGGTGGCAAGCGGCAGCAGGTTGATGCCGTAGCCATCCTCGAGTGTGCTCATATCGGCATACTTGAGGCTGTTGCGTATTACGTTGGCCACGCAGGCGGCGCTTCCGCTGGCAGCCCCCATCCAGACTACATCGTGGTTGCCCCACTGGATGTCAAAATCGCGATAATTGCAAAGCATATCCATTATGCGGTGTGCGCCGGGACCACGGTCGTAAATATCGCCTATTATGTGGAGCTGGTCTATCACCAGGTCACGTGTAACATCGGCTATGGCGGTTATGAAATGGCTTGCACGGCCCGTTGACACAATGGTATCAACAATAGCCTTTATGTAATTATGCTTGGAGAGGAACGTGCCGCGGGTCTCATGCATAAGCTCCTCAATTATGTAAGCATAGTCCTTGGGCAGGGCCTTGCGCACCTTGGATCGGGTGTAGCGCGATGATACTCGGGTCAGCACGGCAATCATCTGCATGAGCGTAACTTTGTACCACTCATCCAGGTTCTCATTCTCCGCCTTGAGCACACGCAGTTTAGCCTCGGGGTAGCTTATCAGGGCACTCAGGCTACGCTTATCCTCCATACTGAGCTCATCACCGAAAACAGCTTCAATTTTCTGCTGGATCACGCCCGATGCCGACCGCAACACGTAGTCAAACGCATCGTACTCACCGTGTATATCGGTCACAAAATGCTCCGTTCCCTTAGGCAGATTAAGAATCGCCTCAAGGTTTATGATTTCGGTCGATGCTGCCGCGATTGAAGGAAAACTCTTGGCCAGCAATTGCAGATATTCTATGCTACGCTCCATAATTCTATTCTTGTTGTACAAATTTATAAAAAAAGTGTCTACATTTGGGAACCAACTCTTTCAATTATGCATTTGAGATATTGTTTTCTTATATTGGCTATTTCCCTATTGCGGCCACTTGCTGTTCAGGCTCAGGGAAAAATTGAGATCAATGTGGGCGTTTCAACTCCTGGAGTGGATGAATTAATTGATACGAAATTTTTTGACATGGGGTTTGAGAGTTTTGATTATTATAGAGATGAGCCCTTGAATAATCTAGATGAGTCTTACAAATCAACTATTTATCCATGTTATTCATTGGAATTAGCTTATGATATTGCAGAATCAGGTTTCTTTAAAAAACTTGAATTACTTGCAACTGTTAGCTATCATGCCGCTGAAATTGAAGATATTGATATAGTCAATTATTCGAGCAATAGGGAAACGGCAAGAAAATGTAATATTCTGATTGGAATCAGATATGACATTATGGAGAAGGAAAAGTTCAATATGTATACTCAGTTCTTGGCTGGAGGCGATATTCTGGATTCTTCCAAATACTGGGATTATATATATTCAAATTACGAAGGCGAACCTCATCCAACCATACAAATTACTATTCTGGGATTCAACTGGAAATTAGGCGGCAAAGAGAGTAAATATGGCTTTATGACAGAACTAGGATGGGGTACAGATTATGGACTCAGTGTTCTTCCGATTTTTCCTGGTATCAGGGCTGGTTTAAGTTATAAATTCTGATCATTATGAAAAAAATAGCATTATATATTTCTGTTGCAGTTCTGTGTACTCTAGCCGCATGCCAAGGAAAAGATTGGGACACAGATGAAGAACTGATGAATCTGACTGACAATTGGAGTTACGGTTTTGTAGACTATACTTTGCAAAAAATTGTTGAGAAAGACTATGACGGGAAAGTTATTATTACAACTGTCATAAAAGACACTATTTGCCGTGAGTTTCATCATATATCAGATTTTGAAGAAGGTGATTCGGTCAATGTCGTAACCACTTTATATCAGTTTGGAGATTCGACAATTGTCACTGTAGACGGTTACAGATACACTAATAAGTACTTCGCTCATCTGTTTACCATAGATCCAGGTATTGTTAACTATGAAGGCATATTTCATGTTGATTTCTATGAAACAGACAAGACTACTCCATGGGCTTGGGGGGAGATAACTTACAAGAGAATTAATAAAACTGGTCTCGCCCCCGCGTATACCAGCGGATCTACCAAGGTTGGTCGTTACTGATCCGTTAACCATTTTTGCCAAAGGTGAGGCCGATGAGCGTGGGACACACCCTCAAGATGAGGGGGTGTAACACAACGAACCCCGCTACACGGGTTGTGAGCGGGGTTGATGTGGGACACTTTGGCGGACTATAGGACGCCCTTCGAAGAAGGAAGACTGTAGTTCCAAATGTCGCGGCGGACGGCCTGCTTGAGGGCGCGGGCAAAGGCCTTGAAGATGGCTTCGATTTTGTGGTGCTCGTTGTCGCCCTGGGCCTGGACGTTCAGGTTCATGGCGGCGGCGTCGCTGAGGGACTTGAAGAAGTGCAGGAACATCTCGGTGGGCATATCGCCAACCTTTTCGCGATGGAACTCTGTGTTCCATACCAGCCAACTGCGGCCTCCAAAATCAAGCACTACCTGAGCCATGCAGTCATCCATGGGCAGTGCGTAGCCGTAGCGTTCTATGCCACGTTTATCACCCAGAGCCTTGCGGATGCACTCGCCAAGTACTATTCCGGTATCCTCAATGGTGTGGTGTTCATCAACATTGAGATCACCTTTTACCTTGATGGTCAGGTCCATGCCACCGTGACGGCCTATCTGCTCCAGCATGTGGTCAAAGAATCCCAGGCCGGTGCTGATGTCGCACTTGCCTGTGCCGTCTATGTTGAGCTCTACCAGGATGTCAGTCTCCTTGGTTGCGCGGTGGGCCGATGCACGGCGCTCACCTGCAAATATAAACTCAGCCACTTTCCACCAGTCGCGGCTTGCAAAGGCGCAGACTGCCTGCAAATCAGCGGGCAGAGAATCGGCGGTGTCCTGCAGCAGGACGGCACGGCAGCCCAGGTTGCGGGCCAGTTCCACGTCTGTGGCGCGGTCACCTATCACATAGCTTGCAGCCAGGTCATAATCAGCAGTCATATATTTGCCGAACATGCCGGTGCCAGGCTTGCGTGTGGGGGCGTTGTCCTCAGGGAAATGTGGGTCTATGAGTATGTCATCGAACTCCACGCCTTCACCTTTCAGAGTATTCAGTATGAAGTTGTGTGTGGGGTAGAAGTCCTTTTCAGGGTATGACGGGGTGCCCAGTCCGTCTTGGTTGCTGGCCATAACGAACTCAAAGTCTGTGTGCTCACGCAGGAAAGACAGGCTTTTGAATACTCCCGGTACAAACTCCAGCTTTTCAAAGCTGTCAAGCTGCTCGTCGGACGGTTCAACAATGATTGTTCCGTCGCGGTCTATGAATAGGACTCTCTTTTTCATTTTACGTTAGCGTTGGCTTTGGCTACCAAAGTTATTTATAATTTTTCAGTGCGTCAAGAAGTGCGTTGTTTTCGGGGGCGGTGCCCACAGTTACGCGCAGTGAATTGCCGCACAGGGCTATTTTGCTGCGGTTGCGTACAATGATTCCGCAGTCAACCAGATAGTCATAGGTTGCCTTGGCATCCTTTACGCGGGCCAGGAAGAAATTGGCGTCTGACGGATAGACCTTTATGGTGCAATCCAGTTTTGCGAACTCATCCATCAGGCGGGAACGCTCTTTCAGTATGGAATCAACCCAGTTTTTGACGCGGTCATACTGCATAACCTCCTCCATGGCGCGCTGCTGCGTAAGCTGGTTGATGTTATACGGGTATTTTACCTTGTTCATGATCTGGATTATCTCAGGCTGGGCGAATGCCATACCCAAGCGTATTCCGGCCATTCCCCATGCCTTGGAGAATGTCTGAAGTACAATCAGATTGGGACGGGACTCCAACTGCTTAAGGTATGAGGGCACGCCTGCAAAGTCAATGTAAGCCTCATCTACAATAACAATGCCGTCAAAGCTGTCGAGCACCTTGTCAATAACCTTGCGGTCAATGTTATTGGCCGATGGGTTATTGGGTGAGCAGAAGAATACCAGCTTGGTATTTGCGTCAATGGCAGTCAGGAGTTTATCGGCGCAGGGCTGGAAGTTGTTATCCATGAGCACGCGGCGGTACTCTACGTCGTTGATATCGGCGCAGACTCCATACATTCCGTAAGTGGGCTCAATGGCCACGGCGTTGTCTATGCCCGGACGGCAGAATATGCGGTACATAAGGTCAATGGCCTCATCGCTGCCGTTGCCCAGGAAGATGCTTTCAGCCGGTACACCCTTGATTGCTGCGATGCGTGTTTTGAGGTCGCGCTGCAGCGGGTCGGGGTAACGGTTGAAGGGGGCGTTGTAGGGGTTCTCATTTGCATCGAGGAACACCTTTGCGTCCTTGCCCTGGTACTCGTCACGTGCCGATGTGTAAGGGCTCAGGCTCCAGATATTGGGTCTTACAAGTTCTTGTAACGGTTTCATAGTTCTTTAAGTCGCAGGGTTACTGCATTTTTGTGGGCATCAAGGCTTTCACCCGCTGCCATTGTTTCAATAACGGGGCCGAGTGAGGCCAATCCTTCACGGGTCAGTTCCTGGAAGGTTATCTTGCGCATAAAGCTGTCAATGTTCACGCCTGAATATGCCTTGGCATAGCCGCTGGTGGGCAGGGTATGGTTGGTGCCCGATGCGTAATCGCCCGCACTCTCGGGTGACCATGGGCCGATGAACACTGAACCTGCGTTGACTACGCGCTCTGCAAGCTCAGATGCATTTGCGGTCTGGATGATGAGGTGCTCGGGAGCATACTCATTGGTCATCTCAATGATCTCATCATCGTTGCAGAGCAGTATCATGCGGCTGTTTTCAAGTGCAGCCTCAGCAATCTCATTACGGGGCAGGAGTGCCACCTGACGGTTAACTTCGGCCTGAACCTTGTCTATCAGTCCGGCTGATGTGGTGAGCAGGATTACCTGACTGTCACGTCCGTGCTCGGCCTGTGAGAGCAGGTCGGCGGCCACGAATGCGGGATTTGCCTGAGCATCGGCTATAACCTCAACCTCCGATGGTCCCGCGGGCATATCGATGGCAACGTCGCGCAGTGAAACTATCTGCTTGGCGGCTGTTACGTAGGGGTTGCCCGGGCCGAATATCTTGGAGACCTTGGGCACGCTCTCTGTGCCGTATGCCATTGCGGCGATGGCCTGTGAGCCGCCCAGTTTGAAGAACCTGTTTACTCCGGCCACCTGTGCGGCGTAGAGTATGGCGGGGTTAACCTTTCCGTCACGTCCAGGAGGGGTGCAGAGAACTATCTCCCGGCAGCCTGCGGTGCGGGCGGGGATGGCCAGCATCAGTACGGTTGAGAACAGCGGGGCTGTGCCGCCGGGGATGTATAGGCCTACCTTGGTGATGGGCACTGCTTTCTGCCAGCAGGTTACGCCGGGGGTGGTTTCAACTTTGGAGAGTGAAGGCAGTTGAGATTCATGGAACTTGCGGATGTTCTGTGCGGCGCGGTCTATTGCGTTGCGCAGTTCAGCAGGTACCAGTGCAGCAGCCTCATCAAGCTCAGCCTGGCTTACGGCAAGTGAATCAAGGGCAACCTTGTCAAACTGGAACTCATACTCCTTGAGAGCCTTGTCACCACCTTTGCGTACAGTGTCAAGTACAGACTGGACGCGCTCGTACAGCCCCTCCACGCTCAGCGCGGGTCGGGATAGGAGGTCCTTCCAATCAAACTTATTTGGGTTTTTTACTATTTTCATCTTATTACTTTGGCGTTGGCGTTGGCTTTGGCTACCATACGGTGCGTGACTTTCGGACCAAAGGTCCGCTAAAAGCCAACGCCAAGGCCAATGCCAACGTTTTACAACTAGAGGATCATCTTTTCAATGGGGAGAACAAGGATGCCCTCGGCACCGGCGGCTTTAAGCTTGCCTATTATCTCCCAAAAACGTTTCTCATCCAGCACGGTGTGAACGGAACTCCAGCCCTTTGTGGCAAGAGGCATAACTGTGGGGCTCTTTATGCCCGGAAGTTCAGCCAGGACCTCGCTCATACGGTCATCAGGGACGTTCATCATGATGTATTTCTTGCCCTGGGCGGCCTTGACTGCATCAAAACGGAACAGCAGCTCATCAAGGATGGCTTTCTTCTCAGCGTCCATGTTGGGGTTGCCAATCAGGAGAGCTTCGGACTGCATTACTACCTCAACCTCACGCAGGTTATTGCTTACCAGAGTTGAGCCTGAACTTACTATGTCAAATATTGCATCGGCCAGACCTATGCCAGGAGCAATCTCAACGGAGCCTGTGATGACGTGAGTCTCAGCCTTGATACCCTTTTCCTTGAGGAAATTGTTCAGGATGCCGGGGTAGGAGGTGGCAATCTTCTTGCCGTTGAACCATTCAACGCCGGGATACTCAACTGCTTTCGGGATGGCCAGAGAGAGGCGGCAACGGCTGAATCCAAGACGCTTGATGATATCGGCCTTCTCGGCACGCTCCACAAACTCGTTCTCACCTACTATACCAACATCGGCCACACCGCCGGCAACAGACTGCGGTATGTCATCATCACGCAGGAACAGGACCTCTACCGGGAAGTTTCCGGCCTGCACCAGAAGGGTGCGTTTTGATACTCCCAGGCTGATGCCTGATTCCTGAAGCAACTCCATTGTCTCGTCGTATAAACGACCTTTAGACTGTACAGCTATTCTCAACATATTGTAAATTGTTTTAAATCTTGTAATTAAAAGAGGCTCACCGTAAATCGGCAAGCCTCTTGTATAATTATACATCAATCATAGCCTACCGATCAGGATCTGCAGGTATGATGGTGGTGATATGATACTGTATAACTTTTCATTTCAAGCGCAAAGGTACGCTCCTTTTTTGTATTATGCAAGCCAAACGGCGTTTTTTATACACTCAGCGAGAGCCCTGTCAGGAGGCTTGATTTGGTCAGCTTATAAAAAAGGTGTATTTTTGCGGCGAAAAACAGAATTCTAAACAGATTCTTGTAATCTTGTTTGTGTTCCGTAATGATGGAAGAGATCAAATACAACGGACCTGAAATGAACATCAGAAAGCTGCTTGTCCTGCTTTTTACCGCAGTTCTGATTCTTGTCCTTTTTCTCACCAGAACCAGGTGTCAGGCACCGGCGGAGGAGAGTGAGGAGGAAACCGTCCAGGCTCCCCAGGAATTCCTTTATATATCACCCTATGATTCCCTGTTCCGTCTGTACGCAGACAGCGTATGTGACTGGAAGATGCTGGCTGCCATTGCCTATGTGGAGTCTAAATTTGATACTGCAGCCAAGTCATACAGGGGAGCGCAGGGGCTGATGCAGATAATGCCGGCCACCTACAGGCATACACTGGCCAAGATGGGGGTGCCTGATACTATGGCGCAGAATGTGGAACTGGATGTGATGGTGGCGGTACGTTATCTTGATGAACTGAGTGACATGTTCGGCTTCATTAATGAGAAAGAGAGGATTAACTACATTCTGGGTAGTTATAACGGAGGGCAGAGCCATATTTTTGACGCAATGAGGATAGCGCGCAAGAGGGGCATAAACCGATACAGTTGGAACAGCATAACTCCAATATTGGAATCATTGAATGATCCTAAGGTCTATACTGACAGCGTGTGCCTGTCGGGCTCTTTTGATGCTACGGAAACCCTGCAGTATGTAAGACGTGTAAAAAGAATATACAGTGAGTATAACAGGCTGGAGCTTATGTTCATGGCCTTTGAAAAATTAGCTGAAAACAATAAGGAATGAGATACATTATAACAATTGACCAGCGGACCTCTTCATCCAAAGCTCTGCTGTTTGATGAAAAACTGAATCTGATAGACTACAAGATAATCCCGCATCGCGTTAACCACCCCAAAGCGGATTGGGTGGAGGCCGATGCCGAGGAGATTTACGCCAATACTGTTGCAGCCGTCAAGCAGCTTGCCTTGCCGCAGGAGAGCGATGCTATATTTTCAATATCATTGGTTAACCAGCGTGAGACGGTGGTGGTGTGGGATAAGAAGACCGGCAAACCGGTCTATCCGGCTGTTATGTGGCAGTGCCGTCGCGGAGCCGCTTTCTGTCAGGAGCTGATAGAAAAGGGTTATGAAGCTACTATCAAGGAGCGTACAGGACTTATTCCTGATACATACTTCTCAGGCAGCGGAGTGAAATGGATCCTGGACAATATCCAGAGTGTAAGGGAACGTGCTGAGAGAGGCGATGTCATTCTGGGAACCATTGATACATGGCTCATTTGGAAACTTACACGCGGTAAGGTCCATGCTACTGATTATTCAAATGCATCACGTACGCTGCTGTTCAATATCAATACTCTGGAGTGGGATCCCGATATCCTGAGGGTTTTTACCATTCCTGCAAGTATGATGCCTGAGACAAAACCTTCGGACAGCATATTCGGTGAGACAGATTTAGAAGGCTTACTGCCTCATCCTGTGGAGATTGCAGGAGTGCTTGGCAACTCACATGGCGCCCTGATTGGGCAGCTCTGCTTTGAACCGGGTGAGGGTAAGACTACCTACGGCACGGGTTCATCAGTCATGTTCAACATAGGTGAGGCTCCTGTCGCTGCTCCAAACGGAATGGTCTGCTCAGTGGGATTCTCTTTATTTGACCATACCTATTATGTGCTTGAAGGTCATGTGCATTCATCGGGTGCCGTTCTGGACTGGATTACCGATAATCTGCGTCTGGTGGATTCAAATGATGATACACAGACTCTTGCACTTAGCGTTCCTAATAATGGCGGTGTATATTTTGTACCCGCATTCAACGGATTGGGTTCACCCTGGTGGGTACCTGATGCCAAGGCTATGATATGCGGTCTTACCATGCAGGCCACGCGTGCCCATGTGGTAAGGGCTGCGCTTGAATCAATAGCATATCAGGTGGCCGATGTGGTGGAACTGGCTACACGTGACCTCACAACACCTTTGCGTGAACTCTGCATAGACGGTGAGTCTGCCAAGAATGACTTCCTGATGCAGTTCCAGGCCGATATCCTGGGATTCCCGGTAAAGAGACTGGGACTGGAAGAGGCTTCAGGACTGGGTTCTGCAATATTGAACTGCTGCGCATGCGGAATCTTTACCTCTATTGAGCAGATCAAGGAAGTCCGTAAGATCAGTGAGATTTGCCTGCCGGAGATGAAGCCTGAGGAGCGTATCCGCAACCGCCAGGGTTGGCTGCAGGCCGTCCACACCGTAATGCTCAGTGCCAAACACTAACGTTGGAAGGCGCGGGCCATTTCCCGCTTGTCCTCATTTTCCTTGATTGACTGGCGCTTGTCATACTCGTGCTTGCCGCGTGCAAGTGCGATGACCAGTTTTGCCAGGCCTTTATCACCGATGAAAAGGCGGGTGGGGACGATGGTGAATCCGGGGTTCTTGCTGTCAGAAGCCAGTTTTTTCAGTTCCTTTTTAGTGAGCAGCAGCTTGCGGTCACGCCTGGCCTCATGGTTGTTGTATGAGCCGTAGAAGTACTGCGCTACATGCATGCCTTTTACCCACAGCTCACCGTTTATGAATGTACAGTACGTATCGGCCAGACTGGCTTTAGAGTCACGGATGGATTTGATCTCCGTTCCGGTAAGCACAATGCCGGCTGTGTACGTGTCAATCAGTTCATAATCAAAAGTGGCACGTTTGTTCTTGATGTTTACGCTCTTGGAAGCGGTACGCTTGGCCATCGGGGTGTATCAGAAATCAAGCTTGACTTTTGTTGATACGGACAGTCCGGGAACCGTCTGCAGATAAGGTCCTTTGGGGTTCTTGGTGTCCTTGGCGCGAAGGGTATCGGGAGTCATTATATGGACTGTAAATTCCTCTGAACGCAGCCTGTCAAGGCGTGCAAGTATGGTGTCGCGGCGCTCCTGCTCAGCGGGGTTGGCGGCTGCATCCCTTAGTGTGGAGAGGTCATAGTTCAGGAAAGACTGGGTATAATCGGGATTCAGGCTCATATCGCAGTCGGGGATATCGGAATAAAGCCTCATGAACAGTGTATCGTTCCTGAATGTAATGGGATACAGATGAAATTCTGCCTTGCAGTTAGATCTGGGAATAAAGTAAACGGGTGAAATGTTTATCAAATGACCTGTAGCCCAGATGGAAGGATATGTTGCCTCGTTAAGCTGCATCACCGCAAATTTGTAGTAGTAGTTCATGGTGTCTGAGGGATGTGAATCTTCAACCTTGCTTTTAGGGATGATGCGTACCTCATTCAGAGTGATGGTGTTGTTGCTCATTGAGCCGATAGCCTCAAGGGTCATGGTTGCAATGACGCGCTGACCGGACTTCAGATCATTTGCTGCAAGATCTGCTGAATCAACCAGATTCTTGAAAATAAGAGATTCATTCAGAATATCTGTGACAAGTGTCACTCTGCCGTTGTTGTTGAGCTTGATTGTGCCTACCCTGTAGAAGGTTTCAGTATAAGTGGAGGGCTCAAGCGGATCGCAAGCCAGGAACATGACCGATGCAACACATGCGGCAAACAAAGTGCGTATTATATTTCTTTTCATAACTGTTCAAAAAAATGAATGATTTCACGTGCAAATTTATGAAAGATAACACAAGTTCTATCTTTAGAAATTGAAAAAAAGAGTAAATTCGCGGCTGATTACGGAATCAGTTTTTATAAAACCATAATTCACCTATGATTTACTCAAAAGAAGTTGAAAACATGTGCGTGGTCCAGAAAGGTCCCAAGCACGGTCCCGCTCCCATTCCGGAAGAGGGTAAGTGGATCAAGGCCAAGGAGATAAAGGATATCTCAGGCTAT
>Ga0265298_10000161_pt1 | contig 102661 bp, 34 predicted proteins | sample AusTroGonzalo_MG_3_FD_193486 | JGI IMG/M metagenome (GOLD analysis project Ga0265298, IMG submission 193486) | Bovine rumen microbial communities from tropical cattle in Woodstock, Queensland, Australia - Gonzalo_01 | ecosystem: Host-associated > Mammals > Digestive system > Stomach > Rumen ...
GACCTTGTATGACATTCAGGTGGCTATAGCAGCGGGGTTCCACCTCTTCCCATTCCGAACAGAGAAGTTAAGCCCGTTCACGCCGATGGTACTGCGCAAGTGGGAGAGTAGGTCGCCGCCGTCTTTAGGAAGAGTCTCAGGCTTAGGGTCTGAGGCTCTTTTTTTGTGTTGCGCAGTACCATTGACCTTGTTTTAGTTCCGCATACGCGGAACGGGGCAAGTGTGAGAGTAGGTCGCCGCCGTCTTTAGAGAGCTTCAGGCTTAGAGTCTGAGGCTCTTTTTTTGTGTTGCGCAGTACCATTGACCTTGTTTTAGTTCCGCATACGCGGAACGGGGCAAGTGTGAGAGTAGGTCGCCGCCGTCTTTCGAAGCACTTTGGATTCTATAATCTGAAGTGCTTCTTTTTTATATTGCGCAGTACCATTGACCTTGTTTTATTTTGGTTGCGCAGTACTATTTCATATAAAGAAAGGAGGGCCTGGAGGTCCTCCTTTCTTTTTGGGACAGCTTTTGTAGCTGGGTTACGCAGTTTGGGTTACTGGGCGCGGTTGGTGTTGATGGTACGGGTTTGCTGGGACTCGGTGGCGGCGTTACCTTGGGTAGCGCCGTTCACTGAGTTCTGAGGCTGTGCATTACCCTGATCCTGACGCTGTGGGGCAGGTGAAGGCTCAGGCTGCTGGTTATTGTTGATGACCGGTGCGGGGCTGGACAGTACCGGCCTTACAGGAACACCACCAATCTCTACGTACGTATCTCTCTTAACCTCACCGTTCTCACCGCCACCAAATACGTTACCAAATATGTGACCGCTTCTGGCCTCCACATTGGTCCAGATTGAAGTAGCGAATAAGAATGGGGTAGCGCCCAGGTTAAGGTTGCTGATATTGCCTCGGCTTGCTCCAAACACATTACCACCGTATCCAAGTGCATAACTTTCGTTATGACCAATGGTACCGCCGTTTATGATCACGTTGTTGCTTGATGACGACTTGGATTTATCAAACGTGCTTTCGGGCGTCTTCTGCTCAAAGCCTTGGCCCATGTCAGGAGGACCTATGCTGGCCAGTGAACCGCCACCATAAACGTTCTGGTAAATTACTGCATTGTCATTGATGGTGACAGTTGTGTTGTTTGTCACTGAACCTGATGAGAAGTTCAGTCCGTCAGTAACATAGTTATACTGGCCGCTCTGGTTCTTCTCCCATGCAGAGTATGTACCTATACCGGAACCGGCACCAAATACATTACCGCGTCCTCTCCACTGCAAATTTTCCTTATCGTCACCCAATATGGTTGTGTTTGCATTTTCGTTAAACGGTAAACCGATGCTGGCGTTGTTTACAGTCACTTGAGCGTCACGGCGTACGTGTCCGTCCTGACCTCCGCCATAGACTGAGCCCAGAATCTTAGGACCACTGCCGGCAGTGCCGCTTGTAGTACCAATAATGACATTTGTCTGATTGACATAACCCAGGAAGTAGTCAGGTATGTACATGTATCTGGGCGATACACGGCCGCTGGGCGAAGCTTGACCACGGCTACCGCCAAATACATTACCGGTAGGCAGGTCATCCTTCTTGGCCAGATTGCTTGCATCGCTTTGATTTAAACTGCTGCTGCTTAAATTGGGAAGTATGTAACCAATCTGACCACCCTTGATCTCAATGTTGGTCTGGCCACTGTTGAGGAAATGCCATGCAAAGTCAGGTTTGTTACTCTCGGTGAGTTGGGCTTCCGGATCATAGCTGCTATCCCAGAGTTTAGCCTGTTTGTCATCGCTGGCACCGGTATCCGGACGTTCACCATAACCATCTGTTGAATAGTCATCGGCTCCACCGGCATAGTTACCCTTACCTACAGAGCCCAGGTTACCTCCGCCGAATACGTTACGCAGTACATAGCCATTGTCCATAATCACATGGGTGTTACCATAAACCTTACCGGCGGTAATACTGTAAATATTTTCACCCAGTACATTATCTACTATCTCCTTATATCTGTCAGCTGCATTTGCAATGTAACCGTTAAGGGTCTGGTAGTTCTTGGGCGTATGTGTATTTGGAGTATTGCTATTATAAGCATTGATATCATACAGTATGCCTTGATACTGGCCCTTACCCTTACCTCCACCATACAGGGCGTGACCTACAATACCATTTACAAGTTCCAGTTTGGTATCACCGTTCACATGACCATTTTCGGAGCCGCCATAGACAGATCCTGTTATGCATGGAATACCATCGGTAATAGTATAAGTATCAGTAGATTCATTGTATGTGGCATCTATGATGAGCTTATACTTCTTACCGCCATCATTATCATTAACATACAGCGGAGTGATATGGCTGTCAAGAGTACCTGTAAATGGCAGGTTAATGGTAACATCAGTCTCCTTCACGTTGGCAATCTCTGCCTCGTCAAAGCTACGGTGTGATTTGATATAGTTGATGATCTTTTCTTGATCGTTGCTACCATCAATGTCATTCCTGGTTAAAATCTCACTCCAGTTCACGGTAACATCACCCATACCGCCGCCGAATACGTCACCGTTGTCATCACCGTTGGTACCCAGTCTGGTGTTTCCGCTTATGGATACGGTAGCCTTACCGGTATTGTCTGCATACTGGAACTCTACCGGCCAGCTAAGACCAAACTCATAGTGTGAATAGTCAGAAGCCATATCCTGGTTATGCAATGTCTTGCTTGTGACAGTACCTACAGAACCCATACGGCCACCGCCATAGACGTTGTGAAGTATATGACCGCCGGTAATGTTGACATAGGTGTTACCGTTTACATCGGCCTGGTCACCTCCGCCGAATACGTCATTACCCAGCTTGGTGGTAGCTATTGAGCCTGAAATGTTCACATAGGAATCATTCTTGACAAGACCGGCTTCACCGCCGCCAAATACGTTACCTATTACATTTGCTCCTTGTTTAATGTTTACTTCTGTAAAGAAACTGGTAGCAAATGTGTTGGGATCAAGTGTAGCGTCACCTCGGCTACCGCCGATAACATCACCTCCATAACCTACCGCATAGCTGTCAGCATGACCTACGGTACCTTCTATGTTGACCTGATTGAGTGTCTGCTTGCCGATTTCTGTTGAATGCTGAGCATCGGTCGGCAAATACGGATCATCATTCTGGGCTATCTTAGGAGGTCCTACTGTTGACAATGAGCCGCCGCCATATACGTTGCGATAGATAATGTGACCGCTTGTTCCGTTAATACCGCTGCCTACGTTTACAGTTGTGAAGTGGGTAACAGAACCTGCCGATGAAGCATTGCCTGTTTCCTTAATTAAATAGGTCTTTCCGTTAACAGTATATGTAGCGGAGAGATTAGGATTCAAGGCCTGGTCATTATCCAACTGGTAAGAGTACTTGCCTATACCGGAACCGGCACCATATACATTACCGCGATGCAGCCACTGATTATTTGTGAAGTCCGTATGATCACCAGCCTGCTGTTCGTTAGCATCTTGGGCTAATGTTCCTACAAGAGTCCTGTTAGTATTGTTATAGGCAATACCTATCTCACCGTTATTGACAGTAACCTTGGTATCACGGCGTACATGACCATCCTGACCTCCACCATATACTGAACCCAACAGGGTAGGACCGGTACTGGTGCCTCCAATTATTACATCTGTCTCATTCACATAACCCAAATAGAATTCGGGTGCATACTCATATCGCGGTGACAGAGGACCTACATCAGGTGCAGATGTTCCACGGCTTCCGCCGAATACGTTACCGGTAGGCAGATCATCCTTGAAACTGATCTTCTTAGGCAGATCCTTGTAATTATTGGCTTTTGCACTGACAATATTTCCATGTTGTGCCTGTTTATCGTCAGGAGTATAATCTGTATATCCGATAGGAGTATTATCTGACATCAGGAATCCTACCTTACCGCCAGTAACCGTCACGGTAGTCTTACCGCTGTTAAGGAAGTACCATGCATTGTCACGCGTAGCAGTTGCAGAAGATCCGGCTTCTGTAGTCCACAGGTTGCCATTAATCTTTTCTCCATATCCGGCAGTATAATAATCATCAGCACCGCTGGCGTAGTTACCCTTACCTACAGAACCCAGGTTACCACCTCCGAATATGTTACGCATCACATAACCGTCCGTCATGGTAATGTTGGTGTTACCATATACTCTACCTGCAGTTATACTTACTATTTCAGTATCATAATTTTCATGATTACCTTCAATCTTATGTAGAGTGGTAGTGTAACTACCTTTACCCTTACCGCCTCCATAAACGGCGTGACCTATGTAACCGCCATCGATTGTGACGTGTGTATCTTCATACACATGTCCATCCTCACCGCCGCCATAGACTGAACCTGCAATGCCGTATAGACCATCCTTAAGTTTAAGGGCATATTTCATCTTATCCTCAAAGTCCTCGTCCTCCCAGTCGTAGCTTGCCAGAATTTCTATGTCAGCATCTGTTGGGGTAGGCAGGTCAATGTTTACCTCGGTCTCCCTAACATTAGCTATAAGAGCCTCCTTGTAACGGTCGGGTGCAGACTCATCCTTCAATCCTCCGGCATTACCCTTACTACCACCATAAACATCACCGTTATCCTCTCTCTGGTTTATGGTCTGGAGCAGATTCTCAACCTGGTTATAAGTAGTTTCATTGGCAATGTCATTTGCAGTTAGGTAATTGTTATTTAATTGAATGCGTTCACCGTCTGCACCTAACAAATAACCATCTGCATCAGCTTTATAAACCAAATTACCGTTATCGTCCAACTTCAGATTACCGAACGAATCCTTACCGGACAGACCAATACGACCTCCGTTGATGTTTACGGTAGCCTTACCGGTGCCCTCCTTATACTCAAACTCATAAGGCCAGCTCAGAGCAAATCCGTTGGCCACATCGCTGTGCTGGGTTTGTTTAGTTATGGTACCTACGGAACCCATGTTTCCGCCACCATAGACATTGTGCTCTATCAGAAGTTTCTGACCACTCCTTATACCAGTGCTACCTATGGTAACGTTGGTGTTGCCGGTAACATCGGCATTGTCACCGCCGCCAAATACATTTCCGGTTATTACAGCATCATGACGATCCTGTGAAGAATAATTTGTATTTGTATTCTTGGTAGGTTCATAGATAGCTCCATTAATGTTCCAACCGGTTATCCACTGGCCGGTACCTATCTCTACATAGGTGTCACCTACAACATCTGCCTCAAATCCTCCACCATAGATATTCTCAATGTTACCTAAGCTTAGTTGTGTAAAGTACTTGGTTTTTGTAACACCTTCCTCTACATAAGTTTCTGTCAGGTTATCATCATTCTGGTAGGTAACATAACCAGTATTTTTATCTTTGTCGTTGACATCTACATAAACAATACCACCTTCAGTTGTCTTTTCATAAACCTCCATCTTGCCTTGCTGCATGTTCACATTGATGATTGGTGATCCAACCAGTTTGGCCTTATATCCACCTCCGTAAACATTACCTATGTGGGTAGCTGAAATAATGTTGATTCGCGGATCATTTGAGGTAACAGGATCATTGCCATAGGTGCTTGTTGTTTCCAGAGGAATGAGTTTACCGGTTGTTTCATCATGCTTGAAGACATATACACCATTAACAGACTCCTTTTCATATCCGTAGATAGAGTAGGGCGCCAGGTTACCGCCTCCGTACAGATTGTCAATTACGATAGGAGTACATCCCTTTTCTTCAATATTGATAGTGATTGAACCGTACAGAGCACCACCAATATTGTTTCCGCCATAAACACTGTTGATATGACCATTGGTGATGTTGAGCCTTATGTCCGAATAGCTATCAGCATTGTTTGCACCTCCATAAACAATATCCATATCTGTGACACAATCCATATTGAATTCAATGTCAGCATCCATAGGAGCATCCTTACCGCCACCGTATGTCTCGTTAATAGTTATGGGGCAGTCATCATTGGATTCCGTATATACAGACAGGGCAGAATTACGTATGTTACCCTTCTTGTCACTACCGCCAAATACAGAGTGGATTGTACCGCCACGTATATCGGTGGTAGCAATACCGGAGCCATAAGAATAGTATTGTATTCTATGCTCTTTGGTATCAGCGTTGTCATTATCAATTGCCTTATACGGATCTTGTTGTGTTCCGCTTCCTTGGGGAGATCCGGTAGTAACATAATGTGTATAGTTCTCATAACCCACATTTGCGCCGGGGTTCTCATACCAAACACCATCAATACTGTAGTTGTCATCTCCGTTACCACCGCCAAACAGCTCATTGATTTCCCAGCTGCTGTTCACCAGGACGTAAGTGCCGGGAACAGGTGCAGCATTACCACCACCATATACCTTCTCAATGCTGGTAAAGTCGCAACCGTCTATAATAACCTCGGTTCTGGCTGCCGCAATTTTAGCATTCTTTTGTTCCTTCTCAGCATCTGAATCACTGTCTTCAGGACTTTCCAGCCTTTCGCCGTTACCGTAAATGTATGCAGCCAGGTTGCCGCCGCCATACACTGCTTTAACATCATACAAACCAGGCATCAAATCATAGATAGCGGCAATAGCCTCACTTGCTGCTGTCTGTGCATCTTCCAGAATATCATGTAAATTCTGTTTCTCTTCTTGGGTAGCACTGGATCCTTCGGCAATAGCAGCATTGTAATTGCTAAGAGCGATTTCATATGCTGCTCTGGCAGCCTGTGCTGCAGTGATAGCATTAAGCATAGAATTATTGCCGGCATTGGCGTTTGCAAGTCTGACAAGGAATTCCTCCAATGTCTCACCCTTATATTGGCCCTCGCCTTGTACAGGCTGTTTTGCAAACTTGTCACTGATTGTGTTCTTTCCTGCATCACTGTTCTGTGTAGCGAACACATGAACCTTAATATGACCAGCAGGTGTTCCATTCAGGTTGTTTGCACCGAATATACGGTTTACTATAGCACCCGTTGCATCATCCGCAATCATGTGTTCTGTACCATTTGGAGTAATGCTGGTTGGAGCCTTTGCTGCAAGGATTTGAGGAACTGTTCCAAAGTCTCTCACATCAAAACCGTTCAGGTTCACAAGCACATCGCCGTAAACCATAGCCTCTACGGCAGAAACTCCGGTTGATTCCAAACGACCCAGACCGCCGCCATAGACATCGCCTTCTACCTGGCCGCCCAGCAGGCTGACCTTGGTGTTGTATCTTGTGGTTGTCTTGCCAAGGTTGGTAGTAAGGAATGATGAATTAAAGTCATTTGTGCCCCAGTTGCCGGTGTTGGTGTTGGCCAGGGCGCCGCCGCCATAGACATCATGCTTTATCTGGCCGCCCACTATGTTGACTGTAACACCATCCTTTACTTCACCGGCCTCACCGCCACCGAATACGTTGCCCCAAACCGTACCATTGCTTATGTTGACTTCAGTCCACAAGTCTGTGGCAAATCTTGTGTCAGCAATATTAAGGTTAAGAGGCATGCTACCACGGCTGGCACCAAATACATTTCCGCCATATCCGGCATTATATCCGGCTTCAGTGCCTATCGTACCGCCATTTAGAGTAACCTTTGAGTATGAATATGACTTGGTGCTTCCTGTGGGAGCGTTAGATTCATCATATTGCTGAGGTGGTACCTTAGGAGGACCTACACTGGCCAAAGCACCGCCGCCATAAACGTTCTGGTATATTGTTCCACCTTGAATTATAACCTGGGTGGCACATGTTACAGAACCGGATGAATAGTTCTGGACATTGTTTGCATCAAGACCAATACCTGATCCGGCACCATAAATATTACCTCTATGCAACCATTGTTTTGATGTCAGATCTGCACTATTAGTGTATTGGTTTCCAATCACTCCGCTATAAACCGTAACCTTGGTATCTCTACGTACATGTCCATCCTGTCCGCTGCCGTAAACGGATCCATATATACGCGGACCATTGGAACTTCCATCACTACCAATCTCAACTTCAGTTTCATTGGCATAACCCAGATAGAACTCCGGAATGTATCTGTAACGTGGTGATAACTGACCCGGTATGGCAATTGCTGCTTTACCGCGGCTGCTACCAAATACATTTCCATACGGGAAACCATCAGCCTCAGCATTACTCTCTGTACCAACGGTACCACCGCTTACTATTACTGTGGCCTTACCGCTGTTAAGGAAATGCCAAGCCATGTCATGCAAGCCCTCAGTAAGGGTCCACAAGTTAGCATTATTATCAAGTGGCAGTTCACCATAACCGTTAGAATAATAGTCATCAGCTCCACCTGCGTAGTTACCCTTACCTACAGAACCATTGTATCCGCCACCATATACATTATGCATTACATGACCGCCTGTCATGTTAACCCTGGTGTTGCCATATACCTTACCGGCAGTCCAGCTATAGATTTGTTCTTGGCTTTTGAGGGTAGGAGTATTTTTGGTGTAATCCAAGAGTGTAGTAGTATATTGTCCCAAACCCTTACCGCCACCAAATACAGATCCGCCAATCAGACCACTTGAAATGGTAACCGATGTATTATCCAAAATATGGCCGTCTTCACTACCTCCATATACATAACCGGCAATACAACTGGTATTATTATCGGTAGAATTGGCAGTTGCATTCAGATTTATAGTAACATCGGTAGTCAGAACATTAGCATATAATGCTTCTTTGAACCTTTGTTTTGTAATATCATTCTCACCAACGTCAACCTTACCCTTACTTCCACCAAACACGTCACCTGCTATTCGGGTAGTACCTGTTATGCTTACTGTAGCCAGTCCGGATCCGGAACTGGGGTAGGTGAACTCATAAGGCCAGCTTAATCCGAATGAATACAATGCTCCGTCATTAGCCTTTGGAGCAAAGTCGTGACGGTACATGTATTTGTCATTGTTATCTTTTGCATCACGTTGCTTAAAGTTGGTAATCTTACCCACAGAGGCTATCTCACCGCCGCCATAAACATTATGATTTATTGTTCCACCTGATATGTACAGGGTGGTGTTATTGGCAAGGCCAAGTTCCGGATTATCAAGATTACCCTTACTGCCGGCAAACACATCACCTATAGTGAAGTCAGAAGTTACAAGGGTACCGCCAGACGTTGCGCCAATTGTACCGTCGTAAATGTTGACAGTGATGTTGCCGTGTTGGGCATCGCCTATCAGTGTGCCGTATAGCGGATTTTCACTATAATCGGTGATTGCTATTACGTTGCCGTTGCTGTCTTCGGTTGCTCCTGCTTCGTTATGAACCAGGTTGGTTCCGACTGATGCCAGACGGCCGCCGCCGAATACTGATCCAAGCATGGTTCCGCCATAGATATTGACGGTAATATTACCCTGAACCACACCTGCAGTAAGTGAAGTACCGGAGAATCCGCGGCCTCCACCAAATATGTTACCATCCACTGCCGATGTACCTGTGGTACCAATCAGAATATGGCTGTTGTCAGCGTTAGCCTGGCTGCTGCCAATATTAGTCACAGCATCGCGAATCACGTGACCATCCTCACCGCCGCCAAATACAGAACCGTAGATACGTGCCGTGCCGGTTATGTTCACGTTGGCGCTACCCACATTAGTCCATTTATTAAAGTTCTTGCGCTGGTCGCCCTTACCGCCACCAAACACGTAACAGGTTACAGGATGAGCCTGCATCTGTGCCAGAGTACGCGGAACACCCACAGTACCTGCACTCATGTTAATGGTAGTACTACCCAGTACGTCAGTCTGCTCATTACCGCCATATACGCTGGTCAGTATATGACCGCCTGTAATATCCACTACCGTATTGCCTTCCACAATACCGGCCGAGCGCAGCCACAGACCATCTGCATATCCGTAGTCATCAATATCATTATAATAAGGATTTCTGGCATACGGATAGTAACCGCTACCGCCGCCAAACACGTTACCGTAGAATGTATGTCCATCGGTAGCAGCTTTTGGCTTAGTGGTTCCAGTCTGATAGTCGTAGATATCATACGGCTTAGGATCGTTAGCGTCATAGGTCCAGCTTGCGCACTCGTAAAGATCGGTTTCGTTATTCCATTCAGAGTCAGTATATAGACAGTTCACACCCTGGTTGTTAGTGGCATCCCATCCGTTACCAATCTGGCAGTTATCCTGAATGGTAACGTGAGTGTTATTCAGCACGTGTCCGTTCTCACTACCACCATAAACAGAACCCTTAATAAATGCGTAGCTACCAATAATAACCTCAGTGTTATTCACATAGGCTATCTTAGCCAGCTCGTCAAGCTTCTGTTGGGGTGAAAGATTATCCAGTTGAGCAGTAGTATATCTATCCTGGATATCGCTGAAAAGTACAGAACCCTTACCTGCGCCAAACACATGACCGGCATCATCAGGCATGCCGGATTCTGTAATCATCTTCATGTTGTCCGGACCAATCTCAGCATAATCCATAATAACTACTGTGCTGGTACCGCCTTCTGTGCAACTTTCGGGTTTGCCATCCAGGACACCATCATCAGTGCCGGCGCCATTAACGGTAAATGTTCCAACAGAACCCATGTTGCCGCCGCCATAGACGCTACCAAGAATCTTTACTCCCTGGTAGTCGTTGCCGGCATTCTCCTTTACATTCACCGTGTTGTATGTGTTGCCAACTTTAGTTGCACCAATATAGACTTCTGTATTTCCGGTCACATCGGCATTATCGCCTCCACCAAATACATTACCTGTAATGTTGGCGCCAAGAACTTTTGTGTCATATAATCCTGTAGTGGCATTTAAGGTGTATTTACCACTCAGATGATGAGGTTCTGAAATGAATCCTACTGTAGTCGCAGTACCAATGTTAACAACTGTATTACCTATTACCTTGGCGCGGTCACCACCTCCATATACATAACCTATGGTTCCCAGCTGGTTGGGTATAAAATCGTTGGGATCACTATTCGGGATATTACCACTACCGTTGGGGTTAGGAATTTCCTCTGGATAGTATTTACCTGCCCAATGACCTTTTGTCTCATTTATGTTGACTAAAGTGTTACCTGTCAAGGTTGCCGGTTCACCCTTACTGCCACCATAAAGGTATCCAATGCTGGTGAAAGCCTTGGCATTTACTATAACATTATAACCATCAGCGTTGGGGTTACCTGAATATGGGGCATCGTCACCTCCACCATACAGCTTTCCTATAATAATAGGTTTACAACCTTTATCAGTCTCCTCAATATTGACAGTAATAGTACCGTCTATTTGTCCTCTCTTCTTATTTCCTCCAAATACTGTGGTGATTGTGCCGGCATGGATGTTCAGTATCACGTTAGCGTGAATATCGGCCATCTCAGCGCCACCATATACGTTCTGAATGTTGTTTGACGGACAGTCAATGTGAGATATTACGTCTTCGTACGAAGGAGCTTTCCTACCGCCTCCATACCAACTACCAATCATCAGATCGCATCCGTTGGATATCTCACTTGCATTCACTGTAGTCTTTCCACTGATATCACCCTTGGTATCGCTACCTCCAAATACATTGTCTATGTAACCTCCTAACAGGTTAACGTAAACATTACCTACTCCAGTTTCTGTTCCATAGAGATAGGGGGTCTTTGCATCTGGTGTTGTAGGCGGATTATTCAATGGGTATGATTTGTAACCGACATTAGCGCCGCGGTTATCATGACCGGCGCCAAAACCGCCACCAAACACATACTCTATATAATATGCACCATCTACCTCCACACTAGTGGCTGGTACTGCAGCTGCATTACCACCGCCATAAACGGCACCTATACTTACTGCAGTACAACCATCTATTATCACCTCCGGGGCTTTGTTTGTAACCGGCTCGTAATCAGCCTTATTACCGCCACCATATACGGCAGCCACATCAATCTTACCTCCATTATAATAGCTTGGCCTGTGTACCGGGTTGCCTTGGTTGTCATTTACAGGTTTTGCGGTTTTTGCCGGGTCAACATTTGATGTACTTGTAACCAGCACCTTTACGCTGCCCTTAGGCGTTCCGGCAATGTTGTTGCAACCAAACACCCTACCATCTTCAAGAATATCTACAGGAACGTTATCTGCATCAAGTTCTGTTGTATATCTGTTGGCTGGTAATGATGCACCGGCTAATGTTACAGTTACGTCACCATAAACGTATGCTGGGTTACCCTCGTCACCCTTAGCGCCGCCGTATGCATTACCTATTACACCGCCTGTCAGGCTTACACTTGTCTTGTATGTGGTTTCACCTGTACTGGCGTTGTATTTACCGCTAGCCCATGTTCCTGTACCATCAGCAATACCAGCTGCATTCCAGTTGTCAGTATTAGTGTGTGCTAGAGAGCCGCCACCGTAAACATCGTTTACAATTTGACCACCGCTGATTGACACAGTTACGTTTTGTGTCACATTAGCCGCATCACCGCCGCCGTAAACATCATTGTTTACCTTACCGCCGCTAATACTTACAGATGTAGATCCGCTTATAATAGCGCTGGCACCGTAACCGCCACCGTAAACATTACCCACGGTACCGCCATCCATAGTCACTGTAGGACTGCCGGAATATGATGCCAGGTTACCGCCACCATATACATTGCCAATAGGATTCGTTATCAGCTCAGTGGCCGCATCGGTTCCATGAATAACTACAGCTACAGTGCTCTTAGGCTCACCGTTCTGGTCATTGCAACCAAATACGTTGGCTGCCTTACCGCCGTTGGCAGTTACCGTTACCGGACCATATACATTAGATAGTATATCAGGTTTGGCATTTGCGCCTTCACCAGATGCCCGTTGTCCCAGACCGCCACCAAATACTGAACCAGTTACTGTACCACCGTTCAGGTTAACAGCTGTGGTGGAACTTCCGTAACGTGTCAGTGTGTTGCCGCTGTTCACAGCGTTAACATTACCCAGCGCAGAGCCGCCATAAACATTACCGGCCACCTGAGCATAACCTACGTATGTTCCGGAATTTGCAGCGGTCTCCTTACCTATGTTTACAGTCACGCTACCCTTAACCAGAGTAGGCTCACCCTTACCACCGCCAAACACGTTGCCGTCAGTAAGATTGTTAGTTGTTGTTGTGCCTGTAACACTACCGCGAATAACATTAACTTCCACATCATCCTCTGACACACCATTAGCATTACTGCCGCCATACACGCTACCCCTTATTGTGGGAACCGCGCTTGTATTAGTGGCATCACCTATGTTTACGGTAGATTTGCCATAAACATGGGCTACAATATCACCACCTGTAACCTGGCCAAGACCGCCACCATAAACGCTTCCGTTAACAGTACCTAAATATACATTCACTGTTGTCTTGCTGTTGGTTGTGTGTGAATAAGTGGTTTGGTTGTTTTGGGTAGTTTTAGTGGCATTTACTGCACCCAAAGCACTACCTCCGTAAACATCACGTGTTATTGTAGCACCGTTGCCGGTTTGATTGGACGTACCAATATTAACCGTAACATCACCGGTTACGGTCGTGGTTTGACCTTTACCGCCACCAAATACATCGGCTGTAACATTACCACTGCTTATGGTTACGGTTGTATTACCAATAATATCTGCATCACTGCCACCACCGTAAATAAGAATGGCAGATCCGCCTGTCATCTCAACAGTTGCATCTCCGGTCATGTCGGCCAGGTTGCCGCCGCCAAATACTTCATTTGATGTACCACCTTTTATATATATGTAAGTAGCATCCGCAGTACCGTTAACATTGCAGGCTCCGTAAATGTTCTTGTTATTGGCAAAGGTTGTGATACCATACTGATTAACTGTGGCTGTTTCAACTGTAGCAGAGTATGGTTCATTACCCACTTGTCCTTTACCGCCACCGTAAACATGGCCGTTAAGCAATTCTGCAGAATATAGATTAACGGTAGTCGTACCTGCTGAACCCATCTCCGAACCACCATAAACATCACCATATATATTTGCGGTTCCGGTGTATGTGGTGTTATTCTCATTGTCAGTGGTGGACTTACCTATGTTTACATTAGCTTCGTTTACGCTTGTGGAGTGTCCCTTACCGCTACCAAATATATCAGCGGTGGCATTGCTGGCACCAACGGTACCGCCTTCAATGTTCACATTTGTTGCAACAGACACGTTACCTGCCGAGTTGCAACCACCGTAAATACCGTCTGATACAGTTCCGGCAGATAGGGTGACGTTAGTACTTCCTGTAATACCGGCAGCATTACCACCTCCAAAGAGGGCACCATCAACTGATGAATTAGCTTTTTGCATAATAATAGTGGTAGTACCCACCACAGAAGCGGCGTTACCGCCGCCATAGACATCGCCGGCAATTGAAGCTATTTTATTGGTACCAGTGCTCAGGTCGCCGATAACCACCTTGGGATTGGCAGTTACTGTAGCACCTGAACCGTAGCCACCGCCATAGACATTACCAAGTATCTTAGAGCTGCTCTTAATATGGTTTATGTACACCTGGGGGCTTTCAATGGTTGCATTATTGGCGTCAAGCGCGGGTGTGTAGGCTGCTTCGTTACCGCCGCCATAGACATCGGTCAATACAAGCGAACAAGCGCTTTCATCATCATCTACAAAGACCTTGATAGTACCTTTAACGTTACCTCCCTGATTGTTGCCACCAAATGCCTGGCCAATGGTACCACCCTTGAGGTGGAGCTCTACGTCACCCCAGATGGTGCCGTCTTGGTTGTTGCCACCAAAAACTTGAGTAAAGTTACCACCTTCGATAGTAAGTTTCACAAGGACACGAGTACCGTTATTGAAGTCTGTTTCATTACCCATGTCTGCCATATTTGCACCAGCGTAAATAATGCCGGTACCCGTGGTTCCGCAAGGGATAGTCATATCTACAGAACCGCCGGGAGCTTTATTGCCACCACCAAAAATCTCATGGATAAGACGGGTACAGGTAGTTACTTCTGGAATTGAAACACCTGAAGTGCCGCTTATGACACCCTTAGTGTTACTGCCGCCAAAGGCCCTGTAGATGATACCACCGTTTAGGGTAACCGCTGTATTGCCGTTAATATCAGCACCTGGGTTACCGGTGCCTGCACCGTTACCGCCACCAAAGATGTAGTTGAAGCGACCTCCGTCTATGACAACATCAGTAGCAGGCGAGCTGGCAGCTTTACCACCACCATATACATATTCTATGGTGTTGTCACAGTTGTGAATATGTACATTGGTCTTAGCACCCGTAGTTGTAGTTGTGTAATGAGCCAAGTTGCCACCACCATAGACAGCGCCTATAGCAAAGGCTGTAGAAGACAGTTCTGCAACATCATTAGGAGTGGCAGGTACGGGTGATGGATAGGTGTTAGCTGCTACATGAGCGGTGTGATATACATCCACATAGACATGGCCTTTGGGTGAACCTGCTAAGTTATTACAACCGAACACCTGTCCGTCTATGGTCACAAAGTTTGAGGATTGTGTTGATGTACCGATATTAACGTGTACCGTACCGTTCACAATAGCCTTGGTTGTTACAGAGGCAATATAGCCGTTCGCATCCAGCGTAGCTGCGCCCAAACCGCCACCGTATATATTACCGTTTATGGTTCCGTTATTGATGTTGACAGTAGTCAGGTCGGCAACGGCATCGTTGACCGTACCTAAAGCAGAGCCTCCATAAATATCACCATAGATGGTTGGACAAACTGCAGCAGAAGCGGCATTGGCATTTCCTACATTAACTGTTACATTACCCTCGGTGTTAGTGTTGGCACCAAGACCGCCACCAAAGATGTTAATACTGTTACCACTGCCTGATGCACCAACGTTGGCATTGACCTTCACTTCAATATTACCTGCTACGCTGCCATTTACATTGGCACCGCCATAAAGGCCAGTGAGGCTAGTGTTTGCCGTGTTGTAATTGATTTCCACATTACCATTTGTGGTAGCCTTTGTTGCATCGCCAGTGCCGGAGCCCATACCGCCACCAAAGATAGTGCCGTGTAAAGTGTTGGCATCAATTGTAATAGTAGTAGTTTTACCGCTGGTACCGACAGAACCGAGAGCAGAACCGCCATAGATGTTACCATATATAGTTGTGCCTGTGCCGCTAAGGGCTATTCCTATATCGCCCGTGGTGCTTGTTCCATGTCCATAGCCACCACCATAAACAACATCAGTTGTTGTACCATTGACACCTACTGTACCTCCTGTGAGCGAGAGGGTGATGTCGCCGTTTACTGTGCCGCTGGTGTTACATCCACCATAAACGCCACTGCTTATGGTACCTCCGCTTATAGCTACATCGCCACCGCCAACGCCGGCTTCATTGCCGCCACCAAAGACATTACCAATTGTACCACCGCTAATGTTTACATCGGGCGTACCTGTATAAGCAGCCTGATTGCCGCCGCCAAATACGTTTGAGGCATTACCATTAGTGAAGTTAACCTTAACAGTACTCTGCGGTGCACCATTGAGGTTGTTACAACCAAATACATTACCACCGTATAATGTCTCGTCAACAGTGTATGTGCTGACAGTGCCACCATTCAGATTCACTGTTACAGGACTCCATACCTTGGCTTCAATATCACTTGTGGCATTGTTAACTCCGTTTTTCTGACCCAAACCGCCACCATAGATATCGCCGTAAACGTTACCTTTCCTCATAGTCACGGTCGTAGTGCATCCTGAATTGACAGCAGGTGTTTCAGCACTGCTATTGATGCTACCCAAAGCTGAGCCGCCGTAAACATCACCATAGATAGTAGGTCCGGTACCCTCGCCTGTAGGACCAACGGTGACAGCAACATTGTTGCCGGTCTTTGTTGATTGACCGTAGCCACCACCATGTATGTTGGCGCGAGCTGTGCTGGAACCAACCGTACCGCCATTAATCTCAACAGAAACGGCTCCATTCACTGTACCAGCGGCGTTGCAACCACCGTAAACGCCTGCGGTCACTTTACCATTGGTCAGTGTGACCGTTGATGTGCCTGATACACCGGCAGCATTACCGCCTCCAAACAATTTGGCTACGTAACCGCTGGTGTTATTATCATTATAGGTTACAGAAGTGTTACCAGTGACGGCAGCATTATTACCTCCACCGTAAACGTTTCCGTTAACTACAGCAGAATGGTTGGCATTGGTATCACCGATAGTTACCTTTGGATTGCTGGTCACAACGCCCTTGGCTGCATCGTTAGGATCACCGTTACCTGCACCGAATACGCTACCGCTTACGGTACCGTGTATGATGTTTACAGCAGGATAATTGCCGGGAGTAGTGGGCGTGTACGTAGCCAGGTTGCTGGCGCCAAAGATGTTATCGATATGAAGGTCAGTTTCACTGTTGCATCCGCTTGGAGCTTGGCTCCAGTCCATATTCACAGTTATTGAACCGGTAATGTTACCATTAATATTTGAACCGCCAAAAGCATTACCTATATCACCTCCATAAATGTTTAGGACAGTATTACCATGGATGTTGGCAGCCTTTCCATCGGGATATGTTGCATCGCCTGCGGCAACGCCTTTAGATCCTGCATAGACAGTGCTAATGGTACCGCCATTGATGGTCATGGTAATGTTGCCGTATATGTCCGCCAGGTTAGAGCCACCATAGATAGTCCCGAAATTAGTGCCGCAGGCAATGGTTGTGTTCAAATTTACAGGACTCTGATTAGTTCCAATGACAGCAAGATTACCACCGGCAAAGAATTCCTTGATATCCTCGGTACAGCCTGTGTTGTTAACTGTCACCCCCATCGTTCCAGTAATTGTTCCTTGTGCGTTGCTACCGCCAAAGAGGTGATTGATAACACCAGAATTGACGGTAAGGTTGGTGCCACCAGTCCCAATGTTGGCCTCTGTGACCTCACCGTTACCGCCACCAAATATGTAGTCAAAGCGTCCGCCGTCTATTCTAGTCACAACGCCAAGTGCCTCAGCAGCGTTACCGCCACCAAACACACGACGTATTGTATTGTCGCAAGTATATACATGGACTGTAGCCTTCTTGTCCCCTGTGGGAGAGTAGTCAGCCTGATTACCGCCGCCAAACACCTGATCAATGGCATAAGTTGCATCATTCTGAGTATAAGTGGCAGTATTCTTTTCTGTGTGTGCAGTCTGATAGATATTCACAGTGACATTGCCCTTTGGTGAACCATTTGTGTTGTTACAGCCATATACAGATCCGTCGTTGATAGTTGCCGAGCCAGAAGTTGAAGTTGCAAAGCCCGTATTATCCACAGTGCCACTGCCTATGTTGACAATGACTGTACCGTTGACCTGACCTTTAGCTGCATTTGCTGATCCTGCTTGGCCTAGACCGCCGCCATAGATGTTGCCGTTGATAGTGCCAGAAAGAATATGTACGGTAGTTGTGGCTGTGTCTGTGTTTTCATAATTTACACTACCCAAGGCTGAACCACCATACACATTACCATGAATGGTAGTACCATCGACGGTTACAGTTACATTGCCAGTTGTATTGGTTGATGCGCCATAGCCACCGCCGAATACAATATCTGTTTTTCCGTTTGCTAAACCTATCGTACCACCAGTCAGACTAATGGTGATGTTGCCATCTACTTTGCCAATACTATTACAGCCACCATATATGCCCTGATTAACTTTACCTCCGGTCATTGAAATACTTCCACCGGCAACACCGGCTTCGTTACCGCCACCGTAAATTGTCCCAACAATGCCACCAGCCATGTTTACGGTAGGAGTACTGGTATAAGCAGCCTGATTACCACCACCAAATACACTCCCCACGGCATTGCCGTCTTGCACGTTGTCGGTGCCATTAACAGTGACACTCACAGTACTCTTAGGTTCTCCTTTTGAGTTGTTACAACCAAACACGTTTTCAGCCTTACCGCTGTTCACTGTCACTGTCACTGGACCATAAACGTCAGCTGCATAAGTAGCGTTGCCCAGTCCGCCACCATACAGACTACCGCGAATGTCGCCCTTGTTTAGGGTCACGTTGGTCACAGCACCACTTGTCAAACTGTTATTGCCATTCGTCTTTCCTTGAGCGCTGCCGCCATATACATCGCCATAGACCGTCACAAAGTCCGTTGATGTAGTAGAGGCACCTAACGTAATGTTTATAGAGCCCAGTACGCGAGTTTCATTTCCCAGACCACCGCCATGGATCACTCCATCAACGGAGGGCGTACCTACCTGTCCGCCATTGATATGTATGGTGACATTATTGTTAATGGTACCCCATGTATTACTACCACCATAAATACCCTTTTCCACAATTCCACCTTTCATTGTGATATTCACGGTTTGGCCATGCTGATTGTTTGAACCGCCATAGACCTTTCCACGAACTGTTCCTCCTAGTATATGAATATTGGCAGTTTGATCGCTATTATTGCCAAATGTGCCATCCGCTACTAATCCAAAGTTTCCTCCACCATATACGTCACGCCCAATAATCGAATTATCAGCAATGACTACCGTTGAACCAAATACTTTACCAACAGAAAGGTTTTTTAATGAAGCACTTGGATCATTCTGATTATATGATGCTGGTTGTATTCCACATCCAGCTCCAAATATATTTCCGCCATAAGCGCCATTAGTACCGTAAGAACTTGTACCGCCGATATAAGGGTCTGTAGTAGATTGTACCACATTTGAATTTCCACCAATGTATAGGTAAGTTGAACCGAATAACTCACCACCCGTGTCTCGCGTTCCATTGCATCCTCCTGCAATCCATCCGTTTATAGTTCCTTTAGTCGCAATTATGGTACGGCCACCTGCAGCGCCAGCAAAGGCTGCTGCACCATAGATTGACCCGCGGATTGTCCCCCCCTTAACACGAACTAATACTACATCTTTCTCAGTTTGTGTAGTATAATTGTTGTCATAGGATGCGTTATTCGATCCATCGGTGCCATTCAGACTACCAGCGATATTTGAAATAATACCTCCTTCAATGGTAATTCGCCTTTTACCTAAATAATAGTAAGAAGTACCGGAACCCATATATATGCAATAATCAGCACCTGCATCACTAACTCTTTCGCCATGAAAAGTACCACTTTTTACAGTCCAATCGAATGTCAAATTATCTTTGTTGTTTTCCGAATTGAAGTATGATCGCTCAGAACCATACATATTGCCACTACTTTCAGCAATCTTAAGGAGCGTGTTGGCGCCATTTGCTCTGTCATAGTCACAACCGAGAATGGCTTTCACAGACACAGTTGAATTGTACGTAGTAAACGCATTATAATTATTACCATTTCTAATATACTCAGTACCCTGATCTAAACAATAGAAATCAATGTAATTGCCACTTTCAAGTCGGATTTTGTTATTCACTATTCCTTGAGCCGTGTTGCTTGCTATAAAACCTCTCACTTGATATAATGGACCTGTTACGCCTCTACCGACAATGAAATCATGGTTGTTGGCTGTGACAATGGTTCTGTTTGTATTATTCTGACTTTCTCCATTTCCGTTAAATGTTACATACTCTAACTTTAAATTGTTAGACAAATTAATGGGCCGGTAATAATAGTTTTGCTGGTAGTTGTTATTGATGACAACATAATTACGTACTTGATCACCTCCTCTAATCGTTGTCGATCCTTTGGTCGTGGTGGTATTATCCCCATCAGATGTCCCATTAGGATAGACCGAAGAAAGTGTGTACTGATAACCGTTGCTCTGGCGCGGAATTAGGTTGGAGGTACTTGTTATAACGCGGAAATTGCGTTCGTATGAAACAGAGCTATTCAGGTCATTATCATTATTGTTGGATGTTGTTACATACGCCCTTGCCCAAACTGCTTCTAAAACGACGCTCATGCCTGTTTCTGCATTGGGTGCGAAATATATTTTGGTATCAGCATTGATAACCGCACCAGTACTAAGTGCTGAGCCGCCAGAGGCGCCACTGTAAATACTTCCGCCGGAAACACTCACTAAGCGCCAGCATTGGAAACCACGCCAGCGGGTATCGCCTGTGGTACCATAAGTGGGGCGCACCTGGAATGGGTTGGGGATGGTGGTATAAGGACAACGTGAGGCTGCCGAAGACTGATTGGCTGAACTGTATGTCCATGTGTTTTGCGTTGCATCACCTCGCTCTAAGGTTTTGTGGTACTCAAAGATACTTTGGTCTTCGCCTTCTGCAATACCTACCTTGGCACTACCATTATAGTTGTTACCTGTTGATTTAATAATATAGTCAGTATTAAGAACGCTGTTGGCTGTGTAATCACCATTGCCAATCATCATTATACCATTTCCATTATAGGTAATCGTCACATCGGCAGGTGAAAGACTGCGTATTGGACAATCGGGATCATGATAGTAGCTCCAGTTGTGGTCCTCACGGTCTTCAAGCACAACCTTTCCGCCGCTAACATAGGTGAATACAATATCCATGCTCTCCGGAGCAGAGGCTTTACACGAGCTATTTTTGGCGATTGCCTTCACTGTGGTGCCACAATCAACATTGGGGATACTGACAGGAGTGGTGCCATAATCAGTATATGATGTTGGCTTTGGGGTGCTACCATCCGTGGTATAATAGATGGTGGCTCCAGTTTCGGCTGTTATTGTAACGGTGGCCTTGCCCGTTCCGCTGTTAGGAACAAAGGTTATGACTGGCTTATCAGTTGTACATGACGAATAGGTCTCTGTAGCTACGTCGGATTTGTCCCACAGATCGTTGGGGTCATCAGCATCGGGAATGAAAGCGATGGCACGTACTACGTCGTTATCGTTTACATTGAACTTCGTGGAAGAGTCATACACTTGTCCGGTGGTGGTAGTTGGTGCACTGTCGTTAATAGTGTAGCGTATGGTTGGGGTAGGCTGGGTAGTAGCACAGGTGATGGTGGCAACGGTCTTGCTTTCGTCATTAGGATCTGGACTGAACGTAATCACAGGTGTTGCCACCTTATTCTTTACAGTCACGGATACAGGTGTGCTGGCTGCAACCGTAGAATTGTCATTCTTGAGAGATTTGACTGTGATGGTTGTTGTACCGGTTGCAACACCAGTAACTCTACCGTTTGCATCGACAGTTGCAATTGCAGTATTGGCAGATTCATACGTGGTATGTTCATCGTAAGCGCCCGATGGACTGACAGTATGGGTAATAGGTTCAGAAGACCGCCCTACATAGACTGTAAGTTCTGACGGCGATGCCGTGATACTTGTAGCGTATGGCTGGAACCGGGCATATAAAGTCGTATTTTTGGGACTGCTACTGTTAGTGGAAGTGGAAGTTATGTTCCTATTATAAGGATTGTCTGTACTTACAATTGTCCCATTTGCGGATTCACTCCACCCTAAGAATAAAAATGAACTATTAGGTTCAGCAGAAAATGTAACGTTTGTTGTAGCTGATGTGCTGTTCCAATGTTCTCCATTTACATGAGCTGTTGACGGACTAGCTGAAGCAGTGCCGGCACCAGAAGGAGTAACTACTGCTGATGCACTGAAATAGAACGTGGGTATAGGCTCAAAACGGGCGTAAAGGGTAGTGTTTTTAGGATTTCCACTATTGGTTGACGTAGAAGTGATAGTGGCCTGATAAGTAGTGCTTGTGCTAACTTGTGTTGTAAGACCCGCATCAGAATACCATCCTGCAAATTCATACCCGCTGTTAGCCGTAGCTGTGAATGTGGCAGTAGTCGTAGCCGATGTGCTGTCCCAATGTTCTCCACGAACATTTGTCGTGGCTGGACTCACCGAGGCCGTTCCACCTCCTGCCGGCGTCGCAACAGCGGTGGCGCTGAAATAGAACACAGGCTTTGCCGCGAAGATGGCATAAAGAGTTCCTATATTCGTTGGGTTGTTTTTGTCGGTACTGTTTGCCGAGCCCGATATGGTTTTAGGATTATCGGTTGAAGTGGTGGCAGTAGTACCATTTTGGGTGTTCCACCCTACGAATTCATAATTTTCATTTGCCTTTGCGAACGCATATACGGTAACTGTGGCACTATTCTGACCATCTGCTTCTCCTGTAGCGCTGCTGGTATTGGCGTCGTAAGTTCCTGAACCGCTATTTGTAGTACTAACGTACACGGTACCAGAACCGGTGGGACTTACCGAACTTACCGTAGCAGTGCCCCTACCATAATAAGTGGTGTTACCACCCCACGCTTGAACGCTACCCAATACGGGCAATAGTATACAAAGCAGTCCTTTCAGTATAATATTACGTGATCTCATATTCTATTTGTTTTTGCTGTTCTAAAGATGTTTATATAAGACACTGCAAGTGCTATGGAAAGCACTATATAAGTTGCATCGGTCAGAGTGTGTGGCCATAGCCACATAACCAAAGCCCAGATGCTAATTATTATTGCGTATGGTAGGCACCATTTCTGTCTCCATTTCCAAAAGATAAGTGGCAGGGGATTGAATGGAATGATAAGCCAACTCCATTCTGTGCATACAAGGTCTGAAAATAACACTAAATATACAGTCATTAATCCCAAAATTGTTTGCAAAACAAGAAGAAAATAATCCATAACACTCCATTTTTTTATAGAGCAAATAATAGTAATCAGTAATATCAGTACTGATAGTAATACCGGTGTAATTAAAGGCACTTTAGTGACATGGTTACTGGGTAATAGTGTGGATGGTTTTTTTGATAGGATAGGATTTCCTTTTACGGTGGCATTTTGTAATACCTCAATTAACTCAGATGGTATTATGACTTTTTCAATATTACTGCATGGATAGTCTAATTGACCATTACCAATCAGGTTCAAAAATACTCTTGTCCAAGGATAATCCATAGTTCTAATAAGAAACAATTCCCTCCTGGTTAAGTTGAATGTTGAAGGCCAAGGTCCGAACTCAAACTTAAGTGTATCCAATCCTTCAATAAGTAACTGAAGCGTGCTGTAAGCGCATCCTCTACTGATATAATCATACGGAAGATACATGCCTTCCATCATGTGATTGTCCAGTACCCGCCAGAGATTGCGTTTAACCTCAATTGGCAGATAAAGAGTGTACTCTTTTACGCCTCGTCCTTCATTTCGGTACCCATCCAAGTAATCCTGATATGGAACTGCAGCCATACCCATTTTTAAGTTGCCGGCCAGGAATTGAAAAACTTTCCCTCTTACATCTTCCGATTCATACGAGAAAACGTAATCAAGATTGTGTTCCGGACATTGCATGTGTATTCCTACATGGCCTACAGTGGAATATAGGACATCGCCCGGGTCGGCAACTATTATGGATGCTATGACAAAGTTTGAATCAACAACCTCAGGTGTTGATATCTCTTTTGGTGATTCTGTGTTTACTTCATAGCTGGAAGACTGTGCGTGGGCATAATGAATATTCACTAAGATTAGGAGCAAAATCAACTTTAACCAGCATTGTACTTGCCGGTTCGTTTTGGTTGTAAGGCGCTGCTCTAATCTCATAGGTTCTTATGGAAGAAGTTGGTTATTAATTGCTTATGTAGCGTCGGAAACATGTTACTTGTCAAGAGCATGCACTTTGGTCTGAACAAACATAGTCTTTATCATAAATATCATTATTTTCTAGTGTAATTAGTCGTTAATATATCATAAAATGCAAATATAGATATTTTTATCTATATGGCCTAGTAAATAGGATAAAAACTTGACTCGGAAGTGCCTTTTTAGGCTCCCGGGTCAAGTTCTATTACCTTCATGCATCCGGCTGGTTACAAAAGTGGTGTGAAATACACCGGGACCATCTGGAGGGCTCCGTCCTTATTGTAGTCTTTTGTGTACATCAAATACATGTTGCCTATTCTGCTTGAATATTTATTGCAGAACAGGTCCATAGATTTGTGTGTCTTGTAGCTGGATGATTTTACCTCAATCGGGCATATCTTCTGAGCTCTGGACAGTATGAAATCAATTTCATAGTAATGCTTGTTGTCATCAGGGAAAGTGTGGTAGAATAGTTTGTTGCCGGCTGCGGTCAGCATCTGCGCAATTACGTTCTCATAAACATAACCCAGGTTAGCCGGCAGTTTATCTGATAGCAGTTTCTGGTATATGATATTGTCAGTAACATCCTTGTCGGCAAACGCCAAAGTCACAAACAGTCCTGTGTCACCCACATACATCTTGAAATTTCCAAGATTATCTGTCAGTGGCAGTCCCACATTCGGATCATCCACATGGTGACAGATATTTACTGTCTTGCTCTCTTCCATCTCATGAAGCAATGCAAGCAGGGTGTCATCCTCAACCTGTCCAATGACCGGTGTTATCTGGTATCTATGGGCATTGCTGGAAAGTTGGGCTGGAACAGCCTTGAAAAGACTGGCGGCTTTTCCGGTAGGGTCTATCTTGTAGAAATCATCATTATAGAGCTCCAATATCTCGCGTTTTGTGGCATCTACCAGTGACAGGTTCTGTGTATCAAGATATGTATTCACCGCCTGAGGCATACCACCTACAAGCATATACAGTCTCATATCACGCATTATCTTACGGTGCGCAGCATCGCCCAGGGGATTTTTGGCCGAAAAAGCCTGCTTGAGTAGGGGAGCGGTAGCCTCATCGCCCATAGCCCAGCGGAACTCCTCATAATCCATGGGGTACATAGTTAGGCGTGTCTCCTCGCTTGGAATACGTATATTCTGGGTCTTGCGCCGTATGCTTATCAGTGATCCTGTCTCTATATAGTCATACCTGTGGTCACCTACTAACTCCTTGATGGCTTGGCGTGCCTTGGGACATTCCTGAATCTCATCCAATATGATTACTGACTTGCGGGGTATAAGCGTGACGTTGAAATAGAATTGCAGAGCCATGAATATCCGGTCCAGATCCGATACATCGTCAAACAGAGCCGGAATCTCGGGGCCAACTTTTGTGAAGTCAATCAGAATGTATGATTCATATTCGTTCCTGGCAAACTGCTCGGCAATGGTTGATTTGCCAACACGGCGTGCTCCTTTTATCATAAGGGCTGTGTTTCCGTCCTTATCGCGTTTCCATGCCAGCATTTTCTCATAGAACTTTCTTTTGAATACTCTCTGGCTCATATTCCAAGTATATTGTTTGACCGCAAATATAGACAGTTCCTGTGTTTGCGCAAAATCTTTTTATGTAAAAATTGTGCTCTGCGCAAAATCTTTTATATTATTTTCTGTGCTCTGCGCAAAATCTGATGTTGACCGATGTGTTACTCGCGGCGGAAGTTTACGCTGTTGGTGCGCTGTGATTCGGTGGCGGCGTTAGTCTGGCCGCTGCTGGTGGCTGTGGGCTGGCTGGCGTTGCTCTGGGGCTGATCCTGGCGCTGGGATGCGCCCTGTGAGCCGCCGCCTTGGGCGGGTGCGTGATTGGTGATGGGCTGTGGTAGTGCCACGCCGCCTATCTCCACAAATGTGTCACGCTTTACTGATCCGGCCTCGCCGCCGCCAAACACGTTGCCCAGTATGTGGGCGTTGCCGTTAATCACCACCCGGGTCCATACGGTCGATGCGTAGCGCGACGGGTCAGACAGATGCAGTGATCCGTCATAGTCGCCGCGGCTGGCGCCATATACGTTGCCTCCGTATCTTGCGGCGTAGTTGGTGCTCTGGCCTACCTGGCCGCCGCTTACGGTCACAAATGACCCTGTGTAAGAAACGCGCTGGGTCTTATCGGCCGATTCAAACGTAATCTCATTTGTTACGGGGTCAACCACCTCGACAGCCTTGTTCTCCGGATATACACGGGCGGGCGGAACGGGAGGAGGACCAATGCTGGCCAGTGATCCGCCGCCATAGACATTCTGGTAAACGGTGCCGTTGTAAATCTGGACCTTGGCCACGCCCGTGACTGAGCCCGATGAATAGTTGTAGCCGGTCTCTGTGTGCTCTGTGCTGCCGCTGTCAGTCCAGGTATGTTCAAACTCACCCGTACCGGAGCCTGCGGCATATACGTTGCCACGTCCGCGCCACTGCATGTGGTTAAGGTCTTCTGTGCCCAGATAGAGTTTGTTATTGTCGTTGTATTCAGTGCCTATGATGCCGTTGTTTATGGTCACTACGGCGTCACGGCGCACATGACCGTCCTGGCCGCCGCCATATACTGATCCCAGAATGGTTGGGCCGCCGCTATCAGTGCCTATTATCACGCGGGCGTCATTCACGTATCCAAAGAAGAACTCCGGGAAATACTCATACCTGGGCGATATGTCATTATAGTTGGGTGCCGACATACCGCGGCATCCGCCAAACACATTGCCAGTGGGCAGTCCGCTCTTCTTGTTGAGATTAGAATTTTCCTTACAAATGTAGCCCACTGTCCCGCTCTCTATCCTTATGGTTGCAATACCGCTTTCAAGGAAATCAGTGTTGGTCCAGAGTGACGGGTCAGACTCCGGCGGAAGCTCTCCGTAGCCGTCGGTAGAGTAGTCATCTGAGCCTCCGGCGTAGTTGCCTATACCTACAGATCCCAGGTTGCCGCCGCCGTATATGCTGCGCATCACATAGCCGTCCTCCATGGTCACGTTGGTGTTGCCGTAAACGCGGCCGGCCACCAGGCTATATACCTGTGCGTTATACCAGTCTCCAACTCCATTTTGCCTGTTGTGGTAGTCTCTAAGCTGTCCGTTGTACTGGCCCTTACCCTTGCCGCCGCCGTAAATAGAGTGACCCACCAGACCGCTCTTGAGCGTCAGGTTGGTGTTGCCGTAAACATGTCCGTCCTCACCTCCGCCATATACTGATCCGGCTATGGCCGGAACGGCATCATCTATATAGAGTTTGGGTTCAAATTCTCCGGTTTCACTGTCCTGAATATTCTCTACAGATATAATGTCATCTATGCTTAAAGTGGTAGGCTCCAGGCCTTGTCCGGTAAAGCTGGGTAGGTCTATCTCTATGTCAGAATTCCTTACATTATAGAGTAGGGCCTCGGTGTATCGGTCGGCAGCTTTACCCTTGCTTGCGCCAAACACATCGCCGTCATCATCGCCGTCCAGACCTATACGCGCCTGTCCGTAAATACGTATCTTGGCCAGGCCGGTTCCCTCCTTGAATTCAAGTTCGTACGGCCAGCTAAGACCAAAGTCATGCACTGCGCCCTTGGCATCGGTAGCGTTCACATAATCATGCTTGGCTTTCACATCCCATGTACCTACCGAGCCCTCATTACCGCCGCCATAGACGTTGTGCTTTATGTGTCCGCCGCCTATGTTCACGTTGGTGTTACCCTGCACATCGGCCACGTAACCGCCACCAAACACGTCATGACCTATTGTAGCGGATGCAATGGTGGTGTTGGGTGATGTTGCTATGTTCACGTATGTATCATTCTTCACTATTCCGGCCTCACCGCCGCCAAACACGTTGCCTATTACATGTGCTTTATTTTTAATGTTTACCTGGGTATAGAAACTGGTGGCAAACGTATTGGCGTCAAGTGTAATGTCACCGCGGCTGCCGCCGTTTACATCGCCGCCGTATCCTCCTGCCGCATAACTTGCTGCATGGCCCACTGTACCCTCTATGTTAACCAGGTTAAGTGTCTGCCTGCCATACTCTGCAGAATGCTCGGTATCCGATGGCAGGTACGGGTCGTATGTCTGGAATATCTTGGCCGGTCCTATACTTGACAGTGAACCGCCGCCATATACATGACGGTAAATTATGCCGTCTTGACCGTTAATGCCCGCACCTACGTTTACAGTTGTAAATCTGGATACGGATCCGGCCGATGAGCCATAGCCGGTCTCACCTATTGTCTTATTACTGCTGGAAATCTGTATCTCATCATTATAATCACCGTCATCATTACCGTCATACTTGTACTTACCTATACCGGAACCTGCGCCATACACATTGCCGCGGTGCAGCCACTGGTCATCGGTTATGTCTGTGTGGTCTGATGTGGCGGCATCGCCATCGGCAGCACTGTAAGCAAGTGTACCCACCAGCTTTCTGTTGGCAATTGAGTATTCTATACCTATCTTGCCCTTTACAATATTCACCTTGGTGTCGCGGCGCACGTGTCCGTCCTGGCCGCCGCCATAAACAGAACCCAGCAGGGTAGGACCAGTGCCGGTACCACCTATAACAACATTAGTCTCATTCACATAACCCAGATAGAACTCAGGTACAAATTCGTATCTGGGTGACAGTTTGCCTACATCCGGTGCCGTAGTTCCGCGGCTGCCGCCAAACACATTACCGGTAGGCAGGTCATCCTTATAGATAATCTTCTTTAACAGCTTGTAATAATCATTGGCGTTAGCGGTGTTATCTCCAAGTGTATTGCCGTTAGCATGTGTAGTATAACTTGTATATTCAATTGGCGTATTGTAGTCCGGCATAAAACCAACCCTGCCGCCGGTTATGCTCACGTTGGTAATACCGCTGCTCATGAATGCCCTGCTGTTATCATTGTTATTGCTCCACAGCTCTGTAGCCAGCTTTTCGCCGTAACCGTTGGGATAGTAGTCATCGGTTCCGCTTGCATAGTTTCCTATGCCCACCGAACCCAGGTTACCGCCGCCGTAGATACTGCGCATAACGTAGCCGTTTGTCATTGTGACATGGGTGTTGCCATAGACCCTGCCTGCGGTCCAGCTGTATATATTGGCGTTATAGGTAACTGCTTCGTTCTCCAGCTTTTTCAGGGTGGTCTGGTATGTACCCTTACCCTTACCGCCGCCATATACGCCGTGACCTATGTAACCGCCGTTAATGTTTACGTAGGTATCCTCATAAACGTGACCGTCCTCGCCGCCGCCATATACAGAACCTGCTATGCCGCTGTAACCATCCTTGAGTTTTAGCGAATACTTCATCTTATAACTCAAATCCTCATCGTCATAGTCATAACTAGCCAATATGCCTATGTCCTGATAGTCTGTGTTGGCCGGAGTAGGCAGGTTTATGTTAACCTCGGTCTCCCTTACGTTGGCTATCCTGGCTTCATTGTAACGGTTGGCATCCTCACCTTCCTTTCCTCCTGCACGACCCTTGCTGCCGCCATATACGTCACCGTTGTCTTCCCTTAACCTGTATTGGGCGTTGTTCTGGTCTGTACCGTAACTGCCAAACCAGTCCTTACCCGACAAGCCTATGCGGCCTCCGTATATGTTGACTGTAGTCTTACCGGTACCCTGGGCATAAACCAGCTTATATGGCCAGCTTAATCCGAATTCGGTGTTCAGGTCATCGTGTCTGTACAGATATTCTCCGTCTTCCATCTTGTCCAGGTCATCATAGTTGGTAATGGTACCTACTGATCCCATGTTACCGCCACCATAGACATTGTGCTGTATTATCAGGTTGCGGTTTGCAATATACAGTTCAGTATCATTATCCTCATCACCTATGGTAATGTTGGTGTTGCCTGTAACATCGGCATTGTTGCCACCTCCAAACACATCGCCCGTAATGATTGCGGCATTGCGTGCCGGTGTGAGGCGTTCTCCATCCCACTGTGTTCCGGTTCCTATCTCAACATAGGTGTTTCCTATAAGCTTGGCATTGTTGCCGCCTCCAAACACATTACCTATCTTACCTATGGCCAGTTGCTTGGTGGTAAACGGATTTGCCTGGGTTGAACTGAGAACCAGCGGAGTGGTTCCATCCAACTCCTTATAGTAGTATGTAGCGCCTGTTTCATCATAGCGGGCGTTGGACTGACCGTTCTTGAACCTATACTTACCGTCTATAGTACCATTGGTCATGTTTATGTTCACATGTGGGTTGCCAACCAGTGTTGCCGACTGGCCATATCCGCCTCCAAATACGCTTCCTATCCTTGTGGCCGATATGATGTTGATTACAGGATCCCTGTAAAGCTGTTCACCCGATGTTAGCGGAGTGGGGTGGTTATCGGCATCCAGAACCACATTGTTGTTATTGTCCTTTACATATCCATAGACAGAGTAGGGATCATCATATCCGCCGCCGTAGAGTTCATCAATCTCAATAGGCAGACATCCTTTCTCCTCAATGTTTATGGTTATGGAACCCAGCACGGCACCTGCCTTGTTGTTTCCGCCAAACACGCCCTTGTAGTAACCGGAGTTGATATTCAGTACCACATCCTTCTGGACTATAGCGTTGTTGGAGCCTCCGTATATGTAATCGGCACCTTCGGTACAAAGCAGGTCCATATTTGTCTCACCCGACAGGTAGGCGTTGTTTGATCCGCCGTAAGTCTCGGTTACATTAAGCTCGCAAGGCTGTTCCGGGTCAATCTTGTCATCACCTATGGATACATTGGTGCTCTTTATGATATCACCCTTGGTGTTGCTGCCGCCAAACACTCTGTGTATGTAACCGCCTCTTACCGTTACGCTGGCTGTTCCTATCACAGACTCACTGCTGCTGTTGTCGGCATATTTCACGAATGTACCCTCCGGATGCTGCTCGGGATGTGCGTATTCCAGTTCTGCCGACGGCTGTCCGGTACCTGTATATGGTTTGATACCAACATCGGCACCCGGGTTTGTCTGCCAGGTAACGCCGTCCAGGCTTATAAGGTCATTACCGTTACCTCCGCCAAATACATCCTGAATCTCATAGGTACCTTCTACCGTCACTTTCGATGCCGGTACTGATGCGGCGTTTCCGCCTCCATATACCTGATATATGCTGGTGTAGTCGCAACCGTAAATGTTAACCTGGGTCTGTGTCTCCGGATTTGTGGGGTCATAGGTAGCCAGGTTTCCGCCGCCATATACTCCGGCCAGCTCATAGCTGTTGGTTGCCGGGTCTATGCCATCATGCTTTTCATGCTTGGATACGGTGTTGCCTTGTTCATCTCTCAGCCTGGTAAGATATACGTTCACCTGTACGTTACCCTTAGGAGTACCGTTCAGGTTATTGCCGCCAAATATGCGTCCGGCAGTCCAAACGTTATATTCCTGGGTATTATCCACACCTGTTGCCAATTCGGTTGTCTCCAGTGTATGGTGTACAGGTTTGAATGCCGTAGCGTTGGCGTCAGTGGGATATAGTCCGTTAGTGGGAGCCTGGCCCAGTTTAACCGTTACGTTTCCTACAGTGGGAGCTACGGGGTTGCTGCCCAGCTGTCCCAGACCGCCTCCGTAGGCATCGCCCATAATCCTGCCGCCCAAAAGCTCCAGCTCAGTATCCGTACCTTCACTTACCGATGCCAGGGCGCCGCCGCCATAGACATCTTTCTGTACAGTGCTGTTGCCGGTTGCTGTCATCCGTACAAGTGTATTGCCGTAAACCTTACCGGCATCTTGTGTAGGCTTGTACACAACATCCCCGTATGTGGTTGTCTTGGTGTCATCATCACTTCCGTAACCACCGCCAAACACGCTGCCCTGTATGTTACCGCCACTGATTATAACCTCAGTGCCCAACCGTTTTCCACCGGAAACATAACCGGATACGGAACCGTACTCACCGCCGCCATATACGTTATTCTTTATAAGTGTAGTATTGCCGGATATGGTAACTCTGGTAGATTTTACTGCTGCCAGCTTGGGCCACAGCTCATTTGTTGATGTTCCGTCCAGATGTGTGAGTCGTCCCATGCTTGCGCCAAATACGTTACCGCTGTAATCCGAAACGGCATCATTACCTATGGTGCCTCCGCTTATGTCTATGTTTATGTATCCGCGCTTAAATCCTTCAACTGCATTATTGTTGTCATCATATCCGTCATCCTTCATCACGCCGTACCCGCTCTCTGTTGTCAGGTACAGTCCGTAACCCACCGATGCCAGACGGCCGCCGCCATATACAGAACCCAGAATGGTGCCGCCGCTTATGTTCAGGTCTATGCATCCGCCTACGTTACCTGCTGTAAGGGCGTCGCCGCTGAATCCGCGGCCTCCGCCAAATACGTTGCCGTCAAAGTAGCTGGTGCCCGTAGAACCAATCCTGGTGGCAATCTTACCGGTTTCTGCAGGATCACTTATGGACAGCGATACGTTTCTCAATACGTGACCGTCCTCGCCGCCGCCCAGTACCGACCCGTATATCCATCCGCCGGTAATCTGAATATCAACATCCTCCACATTGGTCTCCTTGTTAAAGAAAATACGCTGGTCGCCCTTGCCGGCTCCAAACAGATAGCATATTACCGGGTGGGCTGCTATCTGACTGTTGGTGCGTGGTACACCCAGGGTAGCCGTACCTCCAAACCGTATGATGCTCTTGCCGTCAGTTGTGGTTCGCAAGTCGCCGTCACCCACATTGGTCATCTCATTACCGCCATATAGGTTGGTAAGTATATGACCGCCTGTAACCGTAACATAGGTGTTGCCATATACCGCACCGGCCGAATTGAGCCATTTGCCCGGAGCGTAGGGGTAGTAGCCCGAACCTCCGCCAAACACGTTGCCGTAGAATGTATGGCCGTCCGATGCCTTTCTCCTGCCGCCCTCTGTGGAACTGCCATCCTGATACTTCTCTTCCTGGCCGGTTACAGTGCTTGCGTATTTGTCATATACGGTATAGATTGTATTTGTGCCTACGGTCTCACCATACGGCCAGCTTTCACACTGCAGGTCAACTTCATCGGTCGGTGCATAGCTTGCACTCCAGATATCATCAGTATAATGGGTCTTTATAGACTTGCCTTGACCTATCTGGCCGCCGCTGATTGTCACATGGGTATCGTGCAGTACATGGCCGTTCTCACTGCCGCCATAGACTGAGCCTTTTACAAATGCGTTACCGGATATGTTAACGTGGGTATTGTCTGCAAAGGCCATATAGGGCAGGTAGGCCAATCCGGGCTGTAGTGTGTCGCCTATCTCACCCATACCGCCACCAAATACGTGACCATAGTCATCGGGTCTGCCGGTAAGGGTGTTGTTCATCTTCATGCCGTCCGGACCTATCTCACCTCCGCTTACGGTTACGTATGTATGTCCGTAATCCGTATAGCCCTCAGCCAATCCTGTGGGCTTTGATACCGGACCGTCTGTAATATACGGGTCATCAGTGTATCCGCTTACCGTCTCATACGTATATTTACCTACGCTGGCTATCTCGCCTCCGCCATAAACTGTACCCTTTATCTTACCATCGGTTATTGTGACAGATGTGTTGGTCAGTACATCACCGCCGCCGTAGCGCGGGTTACCCATACCGCCGCCAAACACACGGCCATAGTAGTTCATAGTGGTTGTTCCGTTTGTTATTCCGGAACCTATGGTACCGCCGTTGATTATAATCTCTGTACCCAGATTCCTGCCGCCGGTAGTGTGGGATCCGGTTACGGCACCGTACTCACCGCCGCCATATACATTACCCTTTATCACGGTACTGTTGCCGCTTATGGTAAGTTTGGTGCTGTTTACGTTACCCAGTCTCTTCCAATCCGTAGCGGTGTTTCCGTCCAGTTTCTCCCTGCGGCCCATACCGCCGGCAAATACGTTGCCTCCACGCGTGTGCAGTATAACGTTCTCCTCACCCAGGGTTACGTTTGGATTATGGTCTGTGGCCAATGTCTGGGCATTGACAACGGCATTGGGTGCGTAGTATTTGAACTCATAGTCATTACCTATTGTTCCGCCGCTTATGTTAACTGTAACATGGCCTTTGTCAGCCTGCATCAGGCCGTCAGAATCATAGCCTACAGAACCTAGCCTGCCACCTCCATAGATAGAGCCCAGCATGGTTCCGCCGGTTATGTTAACCGTAATATTGCCGTTTACGTTGCCTGCCAGCAGAGCCTCGCCGCTGAATCCGCGGCCACCGCCAAACACGTTACCGTCAACATAGCTGGAACCCCAGGTTCCAATCTTGGCATCATCCGTGATGTCAACGGTCACATCACCCTGAACCTGACCGTCCTCGGCGCCGCCAAATACAGATCCGTATATGATACCGCCATTAACTGTTACATATACGTTGCCCACATGGTTCATCTTGCTCAGGTGAACACGCGGGTCGCCCTTACCGCCGCCAAACAGGTAGCATGTAACGGGGTGGGCTGCTATCTGGGCAAGTGTACGCGGTACACCAATTGTACCGCCACTCATGGTGACAGTGCATGAACCCAGTACATCGGTCAGCTCATTACCGCCATAGACATTGGTAAGTATATGACCGCCGGTAATACGGACCTCTGTGTTACCTTCCACCATACCTGCCGAAGCCAACCAGTCATAACCGGTCAGTTGGCCGGAACTGTTTCTTATCTCGTACGGGAAATAACCCGAACCTCCACCAAATACACTGCCGTAATAAGTCTTGCCGTCACTGGGATGAGCAGTGCTGGCTGTGGCATACAGGGTGGGGAACTGGTCGGCATACGGGTCATACGGCTCATATACCGTTGTTGTGTTTCCGCCAACAGTCTTTTCATATCCGTATGGCCAGTGCGATGTCTCGGCAAGAGCATCGCCGTCTGTAACCATGGTAGTGGTGGGGTCTATGAATGCGCTTTCGGGATAAGACTGGACCTGGGCGGCATCTGATACCTCACCGCAGCCTATCTGTCCACCCTCTATCTTAACCAGCGTATTGCCGCGCACACGACCGTTCTCTCCGCCGCCATATACTGATGCCATTATAAGACCTCCGCTTATGGTAACATCGGTCTCATACACGTATGTATGGAAATCGGCATCTTTATCTACTGCAGGATTCTCCACCTCACCTCTGCCGGCACCAAACACAAAACCGTAGTCCACTATGCCTTCAGAGTCATTCATGCCCCGGCCGGCCAGTGCAGCCTCAACCGGACCTACACGTCCGCCGCTTATCAGCACCGTACACTTACCTGTGCCGGCTGTCCAGGTATCGGGCTTTCCGCCCACGCAGCCGTCATGCTGGGTGTGACCTGTGTTATCTCTTGTAAACGTACCAACAGATCCCATAAGACCGCCGCCATATACACCGTCATAGACGTATCCGCCCAGCATGGTCACGTATGTGTTACCCTTAACGTCTGCCTCACATCCGCCGCCATACAGGTTCTGGTTTACGGAACCGGCACCCAGATATACATAGCTGCTGCCTTCAACCACACCCATATTACCACCGCCAAACACACCATGGTGGACAGTACCCTGTATTGTAACACCCGATGCTCCAGGTGTGACGGCTGTATATCCCGTACCTCCATCCTTGGCACTGATGTTAACAGTTGTGTTTCCTGTAACGGTGGCGTTGTCACCGCCGCCAAATACATTGCCGGTTATGTGGGCGCCTAACACAACTTTATTCTCAGTATCTATAGTAATACCTTCACGCATCTTACCTTCACCGTCATAAATGGATTGGCCGTCGGTTGCCAGGATAGTTCCGTCCTGTGAGCGTTTAAGGATTGTGGTGCTTGTTTGGGTACCTATGTTAACCGTGGAATTACCGTTTATGGTACTCTCGTAACTGCCGCCAAATACATTACCTATGGTTCCTATATCATCTGTTACTGTACCTGTCATCCACAGCTGATAATAGGTTACGCCGGTCTGTGCCTTGGCTTCAATGTCCTGAATCTTTGTGTATATGTCTTGCCCGGTCTCAGAATCAACGCTCTTGGTATAATAGCCGTTAACAGATGATCCCGGAATATTGTTAGCCGGATCCGGCATTGTTACCGTAACCTCCCTGTATTGTGATTCATAATTCCTAACATTGGGAATCTGGTCTCCACGATAGGTGTCGGGGAATGATATGGGCTTGTTCACCCAGCTTCCCTTTATCATGTTTATGTTGACCTCTGTATTGCCGTCAACCTGGGCACGATAGCTTCCGCCATATACATTGTCAATTCTGGTTGCAGACTTGACATTGACGGTTATATTGCCATTACTTACATCATGTCCTGCTTTGTTGTGGGCGCCCACACCGGGATAGGCTGCTTCTCGGCCGCCGCCATACAGATTCTGTATGATGGTAGGATTACAGTCATCAGTCTCCTCAATATTTACATTGATGTTACCGCCTATGGAACCTCCGTGGTCATTGCCGCCAAATACCTGGGCAAATATTCCGCTGGTGATGGTAAGATTCACGTCACCACGAATGTTTGCATCAAAGGAACCTCCAAACACACGTTCTATTGCATCGTTCTCAGTACAGCCGTTAACAATCAGGTTAACGTCACCGTTTATGTCGGCACCTCGGCCTGCACCGTATGTGTTGGTTATTTTAAGAGGACAGTCACTTGTGTAGCCGCCTACATTGCCTTCTTCACCTTCTTTTCCCTTAAGTTTTACGGTAGCGTTGCCATAAACTGTACCCTTGGTGTCACTGCCGCTGAACACCTGACCTATCTTACCGCCCACAGCAATGATTGATGCATTTCCGTAAATGGGTGCGCCATCGTTCAGTTCCCATCTGCTGTTCTGTGCGTTCCAAGGCTTATAGACCCTGTCGGCACCGTTACCGCCACCAAAGGCATAACCTATGTACAATGAGCCCAGAATAACCACATTGGTAGAGGGCACTGATGCGGAGTTGCCGCCTCCAAATACTTTCTCTATGATGGTGTTACCGCACCCGTCTATGATAACCTTTGTGCCTTTGCCATCGGCAGGCATGTAGCTGGCCAGGTTTCCGCCACCATAAACACTGTGAATCTCAAACCTGTTCTCATCATGCAGGCTGGCTATGTTTCCGCTGGCATCTACCGGTATGGTTTGCAGAACAGTAACGGTTACATTGCCCTTGGGCGTACCGTTCAGGTTGTTACATCCAAACACACGGCCCGAGAACGGAACTGCCGCATTGCTTACTTTGGGGTCGGCCGATACCGGTGGATTGACAAACCTCTGTATGAATGCCGTGCCGTTAACCGTTACGTCAACGTCGCCATAAACCATAGCCTCAACGGCACTCACATCCCCGTGGGCCACGCGTCCCAGACCGCCGCCATAGACATTGCCGCCCAGATAGTCATCGGGCGTGTATGGACTTACATCAGTTCCTTTGCCCACCAGATTATGACCTATTATACCACCGGTCAGGTTCAGTGTGGTCTTGTATGTGGTAGAGCCTGCAGTGTTCATTCCGTCAGCCCAGTCTCCGCTCACCTTGCGGTAGTACCAGGTATCTGCCTGTGCTGTACCGGATGCTTGCATATAGGTATTTTCGCCTGTTTTTGTGTAAAGGCCATCTACCGGTGATGTTCCCACAATAAGACCGGAAACGGTATAATATGTTTCTGTTGCGCTGCCTGCGTTCCAGTTGTCTGTATTTGTGCTGGCTAGGGCACCGCCTCCATATACGTCGTTCAGTACACGTCCGCCGGTAATGCTTACGTTCACGTTTTGTGTCACATCAGCCTCACTACCGCCGCCATAAAGGTCACCGTTCACTTTACCAGTGCCCTGAACCGTAACAGTTGTGCTGCCGTTAACCTGTGCCAGGCTGCCGCCGCCATATACATTGCCGGTAACAGTTCCGCCTTCTATGGTAACACTTGGGTTGCCGGTTACCGCTGCGGTTTGACCCAGACCTCCACCAAACACATTTGCTGCGGTTCCGCCGGTCATTGTTATGGCAGGAGTGCCAGGATTCATAGCAGTGCCGTATGCTGCCAGGTTACCGCCACCATATACATTGTCCGTGTTACCGTCTGCAATATTGACTGTAACCGTGCTCTGAGGTGCACCGTTCACGTTATTGGCACCAAATACATTGCTTACGCTACCGCCGTTCACAGTTACTGTTACAGCACCGTTTACCAAAGCTGCAACATCAGTACTTCCCAGTCCACCGCCATAAATATTACCATGAATGGTGCCTGTGGTCAGTGTAACAGCCGTGGTGTTGCTGCCGGAGGCATTGACGCTACCCAGAGCAGATCCGCCATAGACATCGCCATATATTGTTGCCCCGTTAACGGTTTCGTCAATATTTCCTGTTGTGGTAGTGGCACTACCATAGCCGCCGCCAAAGACATCTGCACCGTTGCCTTGGCCGGCAGCACCTACAGTACCGCCATTTAGTGTAACTGTTACATTACCCACACTGCCGCTGGTGTTACAGCCGCCATATATACCGGCAGTAACCTTACCGTTATCAAGCGTAACAGCAGATGTGCCGCTTACACCGGCCTCATTACCGCCGCCAAACAGTTTGGTCACGGTGCTTAACGTGTTCTGGTCATTATATATTACAGATGTGTTACCTATTACGGCAGCGGCATCACCGCCGCCATAGACATTCTCCGTTACTATGGCTGCATGCTCAGGCTCATTATCGCCAATGGTCACCAAGGGATTACTTTCAACAACAGCAGATGCACCCTTTCCGCCGCCATATACGCTGTTGGTTACCGTGCCGTGCATTATGTTCACAGAGGGTGAGGCGCCTGGAGTTGTCGGGTTGTAGGCAGCCAGGTTGCTGGCGCCATAGATGTTACCCACATGGAGATTGCTTTCATTGTTACAGTCTGCGGCAGCCAGGCTCCAATCCATATTGACCGTAATTGTTCCTGTAATGTTGCCGTTTTTGTTTGAACCGCCAAAAGCATCGTTCCTTATATTACCGCCGTAGATGTTGAGGGTGGTGTTACCTGTAATGTTGGCAGCCTGGGGGTTACTATCGTTATTACCCTTTGAGCCGCCATATACGTTATTCATCTCACCACCTACAATGGTAAGTGTTACATTACCATAGATATCAGCCAAATTACATCCGCCATAGATATCACCAAACCTTGTGCCGCAGCCTATTGTGGCATTGATGTTTACCGGATGGTCCGCTGTTCCGATATTTGCCCTGTTGTTACCGCAGAAGAACTCATCTACATACATATCCTGAGCGCAGTCTCCTGTAGCATCCACGCTTATTCCCATGTCACCGGTAATGGTACCGCTGGTGTTGCTTCCGCCAAACAGGTTAAATATCTTACCGCCGTGGGTTTGCAGGTTTGTTCCGCCGGCACCTATATCCGCAGCTGTCACCTCACCGTTACCACCGCCAAATACGCGGTTAAAGCGGCCTCCGTCAACAATTGTAACCACACCATAGGCAGCAGCGGCATCGCCACCGCCAAACAGATCTTCTATGGTATTGTCGCAACCATATACATGCACTGTAGCGCGTTTGGTCGATGTTGTGCCGCCATCCAGTACAGGGCTGTAGTCAGCCTGTTTGCCACCACCGAATACCTGATCGATGTCATAAGTAGCATCGTTGCCTGTATAGCTTGCTTCACTCTTGGGATCAACATGTGCTGTCTTGTATACATTCACAGTTACATTACCCTTGGGCGAACCGTTGGTGTTGTTACAGCCATATATACTGCCGTCAATGGTTGCATATCCCGTAGTAGAAGTGGCAAATCCGGTTGTGGTATCCACTGTACCTGTACCTATATTGACAATTACAGTACCGTTTACCTGGCCTTTGGCACTGTTGTCTGTGACGATGGTTGTTCCGTCCATCACATTGGCTTCACCAAGACCGCCACCGTAAGTATTGCCATGCAGTGTACCGGAAAGGATATTGACTGTGGTAAGGTCAGACTCCGCATCATTGACAGTGCCAAATTCCGAACCGCCGTAAACATCACCGTAGATGATGGGCTGGTAAGTGTTATCTATGTCGCCCATATTGACGGTAATGTTACCACCTGTTGCAGTAGCGGCTCCAAGTCCGCCGCCAAATACATCAATACGGTTTCCGTCTGTACCTATGTTATCCCTTATGTTCAACTCAATATTGCCGGATACCAGGCCGTTTATGTTGGCTCCGCCGTATATTCCGTCCAGATTGTCATTTGCGGTGTTGTAATTGATTATTACATTACCGTTAGATGTGGCAGTAGTTCCGCTGCCGTCATTGCTGCCCTCGCCACCGCCGAATACCTTACCATGCAGTGTGTTGCTGCTTATTGTCAGGGTGGTGGTATTTGTTGTTGTGGTGGAATTGACGCTGCCTAAGGCTGAACCTCCGTAGATGTCACCATAAACGGTGGCTCCATTTAGGTTCACATCAATGTTTCCGGTGGTAGTGGTGGAAGCACCAAATCCGCCGCCAAATACATTGGCACTGTTGCCGTCACCGGCAGCACCTACTGTGCCGCCGTTAAGATTTACAGTTACTGTACTTACACTGCCGTCAGAGTCACAGCCGCCATAAACACCATTGGTTACTGTGCCGCCTGTTATATTAACTGTTGTAGTGCTTGATTGGCCGGTAACGCTGGCCGCCTTACCGCCGCCAAACAAGTTGCCTGCAGTGCCGTCTGTAATATTGACACTGGAGTTTCCTGTTATATCGGCAGCATTTCCGCCTCCGTATGCATTAGCTACAACTGTGTTACTCTTCTGTAAGGTAACTACTGGGTTGCCCGTTACATTGCCGGCATCGCCACCGCCATAAACATCGCCTGATACTACAGCCTGATAACTTTCATGTCCGGATGTGATGTCACCTATAATAACCCGTGGATTACCGTTTACCTGACCCTTAGTGTGGTCTGTGCTAAGACCTTTACCGCCGCCATAGACATTATGGCTCACAGTACCGTTCTTTATGTTTACTGTAGGATGGCCTTCTGTCTTCTGGCTGTATGTGGCCAGGTTACCTCCACCATATACATAGCCCAGATAGTTGTCACAACCGGCGTTGTTCCATTCAACGTTTACTGTAATGTCACCGTCAATATTACCGCTGGTATTGTTACCGCCAAACACATTCTCTACTATGCCTCCTGTAATGAGCAGGGTAATATCATTTCCTACGTTGGCCTGATTGGCACCACCATATACCGTACCTATACCTTCCAGCTCATAACCTATACGGTTGTCTGTAAAGTTTGCATTGGTATGATTTTTTTCACCTGCAGTTGTCCAGTCACCGGTGCAGCCTATTGTTATGGTTCCGGCATTACCTGCAGCCTGATTACCGCCGCCATAGACCTCACCAATCTTCATGTCGCAGGCATCGGCAGCCTTGTTGATATTCAGAGATACGGTTCCGCCAATGGCACCGTTAAGGTTACTGCCCGCAAATACGCTGGCAATAGTACCTCCGGCTATTGTCACGTTCACATTGCCGGTTACATTGGCTCTCTTCTCGCTGCCTTGAGTATTGTCGCCATGACCGCCACCATATACTTCGTTAATGGTTCCGCCACTGATGTTGACATTTGTTTCAGGTACATCTGCCGCGTTACCTCCCCCATATACATAACCAGCTTGTGTGTTGCACTTCTGGATTAGCACGGTAGGAGCTGCGTTGCCTGTAACCTTTGCTGCGTTACCGCCGCCATAGACATCGCCTGTAACTGTGGCAATATATGCCTCATGATCGGCAGTCAGGTCACCCACGGTCACAACAGGAGCAGCTGTGGCACCTTTTAGCTGTGTGTTATCTGCAGGGTCGCCGTTACCGCCGCCATAAACGTTACCTACCGTACCATTATTTATCTTCACCTGGGGACTACCGGCATACTGTGCCAGGTTACCGCCGCCAAACACATTGGTAACAGCCATAGATGCAGCGGTCTGTTCAACAATCACCTTCACGGTGCTCTGCGGGGCGCCGTTATAGTTGTTGGCTCCAAATACATCGGTAATGGTTCCGCCATTTATGTTAACCGTTACAGCGCCGTTTACAAGTGCTGCAACAGCAGCAACTGTCTCGTCCACATCAGTAGTTTCAGGGTTGTCTGCAACAGCAATCCTTCCCAATCCGCCGCCATATACATCATGGATTGTACCTCCGGTTACAGTCACAGTGGTCGATGGAGATACCATTACAGGACTCTCTTCTGTTCCTGTATTTACCTGTACGGTATTGGTATTGGCCAGTGCACCGCCGCCATAAACATCATGAGTAACTGTGCCGCCACTTACCAGTACGGAGACTGCACCGGTTACATCAGCCTGATTGCCGCCTCCATATACATCACCGCTTACGGTAGTACCCGATGTAAAGCCTTGGGCAGTGTGCTGCTGCACATATACACTTGTGTTACCGGTTACGGTAGCCTGGTCACCTCCGCCATATACATTGCCGGCAACCACTACTGTAGCATTGGTGAGCGTAGTAATACCCGTAAGGATTCCATCCAGACGTGTAGCCATAGTGGCATCGTAGCCTATGTACACAACGGGATTGGATGTTACAACAGCTCCGGTACCCTTGCCGCCACCAAACACGTTGCCACCGGTGCCGTCAGCCTTTTTGGATACCGTACCATGAATCAGGTTTACCTCAGGGTATGCTCCCGGCGTGGTTGGTGTATAGGATGCATCACGTCCGCCACCATATATGTTATTGACCATAAGGCCGCAATCTCCACCTTTGTCAAGCATATTTACGGTAATCCGGCCGGTAATGTTACCGTTCACATCGCTGCCGCCAAAGGCATTTTCTATAGTACCACCGTATAGATTCAGGGTAACATCGCCGTAAATGTCGGCCGGATTGTCAGCTACACCTTTTGAACCGCCAAATACATTGGTATATGTTCCGCCTTCAACGTTCAGTATTACATTACCTGTAATGTCTGCCTTGTTTGATCCGCCATAGAAACTACCTACATGAATAGTGTTATCGCTACATGACAGCGTGGTTACTATATTACCCGATATTACAGCTTCATTGGCACCTCCGAATGACTCTTCAACCTCCAGGTCACAACCAGAATCCGAGTCAAGTGACAGTGATGCGTTAGCCACATCTCCAAATTGGTTACTGCCTCCAAATACCTGATAGTATCGCCCGCCATGAATCCGGGTGATAGCGCTGCCTGTTATGTTGGCGCCGGGATTGTAGTCCTCGCCATCCGGATCGTCATGATTGCCGGACTCACTGTAACCGTTACCGCCTCCAAATATGCGGTAAAAACGTCCGCCATCTATTATAACCCCCACGTTGGTGGCATTGGCAGCGTTACCTCCGCCATATACGGTATTAACCGTGTTGTTGCAGGAGTATATGTGAACCTGAACCTTGTTGGTGCTCTCAGATGGACTGTAGTTTGCCTTGTTGCCGCCGCCAAATACCTGGTCTATGGCGTATGTGGGATTACCGTTGGTGCCGTCATTGACTGTGTAGCCGGCTTGATTGGCAGCAGTATGTGCTGTCTGATAAACATTTACATGGACATCACCCTGGGGCGTACCGTTTATGTTATTGCATCCATATACTGAACCGGTTATAGTGGCATTGCCGTATTCACCATCCACTGTGCCGGAGCCTATATTTACGGTTACGGTACCATAGACATTGGCTGCTACATTGCTGTGATCATCTCCCAAACTGAGTGTGTCACCCAGACCGCCTCCATATACATCACCATCAACAGTGCCACAATTTATGTTCACATCAGTCTTGGAACCGGTAACAGCCGTTAGTACATTTCCGGATTTGGTGGCATTCACATTACCCAATGCAGAACCGCCATAGACGCTACCGTTTATTGTAGCTCCGCCTGTAGCCTGATTGGTCGTACCTATGTTCACCTCCACATCACCCTCAATGAGTGTGGACAGACCCTTTCCGCCGCCAAATACCACATTCTTTATCTCTTGGCCATCTGCCGTTCCTATAGTACCTGCGGTGATATTCACAGTGGCCTTTCCTATAACCGATCCTTCCGAATTACACCCGCCATAGACCTGTTTATCCACTGTTGCATCGGCACCTGTTATGTTGACCGTTGCCGAAGTGCTTTGACCGGTTTTTCCCACACTCGCGGCATTGCCTCCGCCAAATACAGAACCGTTCACAGTAACTCCCGTTGCAGCGGTATTATCGTTATCTTTTTCTATGTTCACTACTGAATTGCATTCAACCACACCTTCGTGACCGCCTCCAAATACGTTGCCTAACACATGGGCATTTCCTTGCAGATTTACGGTTACTGTATGGTCTGCTCCAGTTACATAACTGGATTCACCGCCTCCAAATACATTTCCGGTATTGGTATCGCCTGTGGTACCAATCTCACTATTGCCCTTTATCGTGAGGTTAACATTGCCTGCCACAGAACCAAGATTGGATTTACTCAGGTCTATATTGGTATAAATATAGTGATTGGTTAAGTCACTACCGGACTTGTTATTAGTCAGGTTTACTCCAGCTTCTGTGGCATTTTTCCATTCGAATTCTGTGGTTCCTGAAAAGATTCCCGGCTCAAACATACCCGAACCACTGTTGTATTTAGGTAAAGAGGTAAATCCGGCATTTCTTACATATAGTTTAGGCAGTGAGGCAGAGAATCCTGCACCAAATACATTGCCTTTTACAGTACAGTTGTCAAGTTCAGAGTTTATTGTTCCAACCACCTTTCCCAGACTACCTCCACCATAGTAGTTATTAGTGATGGTGCAATTCTTTAAATTAGATTCTACATCATTGCATTGAGCCAGCGAGAAGGAGGCGAACTTGACGAAGAAACGGCCACCTGTATTACCTTTACTCCATATAAAGAATTCATAATCAAAGTCAGTGGCAACGCCAAGACCTTTCTTACCATATTGCTCTTTTACTGCGTTGGTCGTTACTCCATCGAAGTATTTACCACGGTCTGAGACGTATTGGTTATCCCATGAATCAAAATTATAATTCTGTTCATCGTAATATTTCTTTCTGGAATAAGACGTGCCTCCAAATCCTGCACCGAAATAATTGGTAAAGACACATCCTTGGGCTGTAGTTCTTACCACCTTTCCAGATTGCATATCACCGAACTTTGGACCGCCACAATAGGTGGTCACATGGCTGTTGTATATATCAATGGTGACATTACCTTTAATTGGTCTGGCTGCATTGATACCGCCACCAAAGAAGTTGTCGATGTCTGCATTATAGATCTGCCAACGGACATTACCATTTATCGGTTCTTGCGAAGCACCGGCCATTTCGACAAAATAACCTCCGCTTATGTAACACTCTGCATTGTCAGTCCTCTCTCCTGCATCCTGATTGTAAGTGCCTGTGAGGTAGAATCCTGGAAACTCACCTCCTGTTACCGAAACAGGAACATGAGGGGTGGATTTGTTGCCATCACTATGGGTGCCCATTCCAAACTCTTTTATCCACACATTTCCACCTAAATGGATATATGTCACTCGACCATTAACATCCGAACTCTGGGTGGATACGAATTGGTCAAAGATACCACCCTGAAGAATCAGTGGAGCATTTGCTTTACCGCTATTATTGCTGCCATCACTGTTTCCTAAGTTTTCATATTCAAACTGGGAGAAGTACAATAGTGATGTATTGGTGATTTCAAACCAGCCTCTGGTTTTGAAAATACTTACATTACAAGCCAGACTTGCACTATTGGGCCTCTGTGCCTGGGATGTGCCTGGAACGTTTAAAAAATCAAAACGGATAGGACATACATTCAGACGACCTTTGTGGTGGTATGTCAGACTGTAGTCGGGTTCGTGGTCGTTATCCAGGTCAACTGACATTATTGTAAAGGGTGTAGTTCCACTTGACGGAACACCATCCAGATGGAAGTTTCCTACCAAAACAACAGCATTGTCATAGACTGTTGTTCCTGATCCAAGACCGGTAATGCTGGTTCTTATCTTTTGGCTATTGAATGTGGTTGTATTGTCAACCGCCTGAGTGCCTGTCTGGCTTACACCTTGTTTTCCGGAATAATCATTTTTGTATACTACATCATAGTATTGGTCGGCTACATATATCGCATTGCCCCAGTAGGGCTCTATGGTTATGGAAGTCACGCCGTATGGTACATCAAAGTAGGCACCTTGCGAGAAGACACGTCCGCTAACGGAATAAAGGTCTTTGTTGGAGCTGCGGCGGTCGGCGAAATTATAGTTGGGATAATCAAAATAGGCTTGGTTTGAAGCATATGTCTTGGTATAGTCATAGTTCGCGGATGTATACGAGTCATTGGCTACAGTGGTGATGGCTGTAATCTTCCATCCTGTTACCACCCGGTTACCTGTATAGTTACCTGTACCAACATCGTTGTAGTAGGGCAGCTGCACCTTGTCATAGTTGTAGTTAAAGCGGTCAAAGTCCTTGTCTGTGCGGGTCAGGGTCAGACTGTTTGTGGTTATTTTTGCACCAGACGGAGCATTAGAGCCCACACTACTGATAGTCACAGATAACGTTCCCAATTTACCACCCTTGTTTCGGTCTTCTTCCAATGGCTTGCCGTCTGTCAGAGTGAGTTGTTCTGCATGAGCAAAGTCGGGGTTGATTATTGAGGGGTAGTAGTCTTGTTCCTTCAGTATGGGGTAGGGCTTGGGTGAGTCTATTGTACGGTCGGCAGTCTCCAACACCCACTTGAGCATCTGGCTCCCGTTATTAACAGAACCGGTGGCATAGAAGGCCGCCAGCTTTTTGTTGCTGTTTAGCAGCAGACGGTAGAACTCAAAGCGGTTCAGGAATTTCTCCTCTACAGCCAGGGCGCTGTTGTACTTGTTATTGGTGATAGCCTTAGTTTTCAACTTATCGTATGCATAGTAGTTGAAAGTGTTCAAACCACCTTGCAGGTTAGCTATATTAGTGCCGCCAAATACGGGAGACACAGTGCTGCCGCCGGTTATGTCGCCGTAGAACATGCAGTTCATGACCATGGTGTTGATACTGGCAGCTGTTGTTGTGGCATTATTGTTGCCTACAATGCCGCCCACATTGGTACCACCTGTGATGGTGGCAAAACTGTAGCAATTGATAACGCGGGCTGTACCTTCAAGCAGACCTACAAGACCACCAGTATTACCGCTTCCACCCACTGAGCCGCTAAGGATACCTACATTGTAGATGCGGGCAGCGCTGTTAGCAGTGCCGGCAATAGCACCGGTATTCCCTGTATTGCCGCTTATGCTAACATCCTCCAGCACTAGATTCTTAACCGTACCCGTAAGGGTAGTGAATAGGGGTTTTGAAAGATTCTTTATACGGTAGGGCATGTGGGTGTCTGGGTCTATGCCCGCCTCAAGAGTGCCGCTAAATGATTCAATGGTATTGAACGATGATGATGCGACAATATCCTGTGTAATAATATAGTTGCCGCTTGTTCCAATACTGCTTAGTGATTGGATTGGGGTAGGATCTTGTGCAAACACTAATCCTGCTCCCGGTGCAGTTACCAGGAACAGGAGTAAAATAAGGCAATGGCGGAGGCGGTTAGCAGCCGCCACTGTCTTTGAAATGTATTGTTGCCTGTTTAGATATACTGTCTCTCTACATCTTCTGCTTTTGTTAATCATCTTGTTACAGCTATCTTTTTACGATTCACAATATAAACTCCGCGGTTGTTGACCGGAACAGTCACTTTAGTTGCAGGCTTAATGTTGAAACGTTTTAATAGCTTGCCAGCTACTGTGTAGATGGTTACCTCAGTCTCATAATCCAAGGTACTCTCTACGCAGATATTCATATCCTGGCTGTAGATAATCAGGCCGCTCAGGCTTGCACGCTCTTCAAGCTGGTCGTTATAGCCGGCGAATCCTATGTAAAGGGCATTAGTAAGGTTAGCGCCTCTGGTCTGTGCATGACCTACAGTATTGTTCTTGCTGAAGTATGCACGGAACGGTACAGTGGTAAGTTTACTGTCGGTAGCATCATTGTTCAGGAACGCTGTTCCGGCCGCGTAGGTAACATTACCTGTCTGTGCGTCAGTAATATCCTGGCTGTTGAGCAGATAGGTTTGCTGACCGTCCAATTCACGTGCCTGGTATATAGGCTTGAAGATATAGCTGCCGTTACTCAGGTCGGGAACAGATATCATATTCTCATAATCCTGATCAGAAACGTTGATTGTGACTCTGCTGTCCGATACAAACGTTACAGTCTGTTTGTCCAGTTTGGCCGGACCGGTAACAGCGGTGTTCTGTGCCACAAAGTTGCCACTCATGTCAAACTCATAGTACCTTTCGCCGGGGAATCCTAACAGGTACGGCTGTGCAGCCTCACCGTACGGATAATTGCTGTAGGTCTTTGATGTCTTGTAGTAATCATCCTGATACTCATCATCATTGGCATCACTGCCCGGATTGCCTTGAGTCTTGTAGTTCTTGCTGTAATAGTAATCCCACAGGAACGTATTGGTGTAAGTCAGACTTCCACCGGATGCCGGAGCCAAAGCCTGGAACAGAATCCTGTTGGTATTGTCGGCATCAATCTCCTTAGGTGTACGCAACCAGTACTCATGACCCTTGTCCTCACCTTGATAGAAGTGAGTAATAAGACCCTTCTGGCTTGTGGTTACAGTCTTGCTTGTAAACGGCAGGCTTATGCTCTCCCAACCGGTTCCGGCATTCTGTACAAATACATCGGGAGTACGCTGGTACCACATCACGTTGCCATATACATTGTTACCCACATTCCTTTCACCCATTGTATAAAGGATAGGAGCGTTAAAGTCAAACGGCTCGTTAAGTTCATTGTAATCTACCAGGAACTGGTCAGTTGCAGCCTGATAGACATCAGCGGCTTTCTTCAGTACCAGATGACCGCGTACATTGTTTACATCGGCATTGGTTACCTTGAGAATCTTGCCGTAATCATTTACGTTGTCTGTGGCTGTAACGACACCGGTCACAGGATCAGTCTGGGTCTTATTTGAATACAGGAAGTAGTCAGGCTCAAACAGATAGTTGTTGAGCACGTCCAGTGTAGCCTGATTAGCATTGTCTGTACCGTCGGCATATACCAGCATGTTCTTGGTCTGGCCGTCATTACGGAATCCTGTCAGTCCGTCAAAGTCAAGCAACGGAGCATAGAACGTAGCCGGGACAGTTGCCGTAGCGGCAGTTATACCTTGAGCGTAGTCAGCATCGTTGTAGCCGGTAAAGTCAATTGCTGTCATACCCGGGAATGCATCGCGGGCTGTAGCATTGGCTGCCACCTGGTCTGCTGTCAGTTTTTCCTTATCGGCCAGTACTGCGCTCGGGTTGAAGTAAGCTACACCCATCTTGCTGTCACCATAGTAAGCAGGAGCGCGATATACGCGGTTGCTGTTGCTTGAGTGTGACGGAGTTTCCTGATGTGCTATGCCATCTACATAACCGAATGTGAGGTCCTGACCAAAGAATATGTAGTCATCGGGCCAGATAGGAGCGTATATGACTTCCTCTGTGTCAACATTGTTTTCATTATGGATAATTGTCCGCTCGTGTGCATTAGTTCCTGAAGGTATGCTACCACCGGCATAACGGAAATCTCCGTCAGCGTAACGCTTCTCTACATAACCTAAGTCACCATATATTGCATCGTGGCTGTTAGGATAGTAACCGGTAACCAGTTTGTCCTGGACTGTAGAGTTCGGATCAATGTACAGATAATCCTGACCATCGTTCTGACCTATACCGTCATAATAACGCTTGTTCAGATAGAATCCGTTCAGGTCAAATGCCACCTCACCGTTGTAGAATGCCTGTGCATCCTTGCGGACAGGAGTACCATGATTGCTGTCATTATTATCAGCTATCAGCTTGGTGTATGAACCATCCTTAGGTGTAACGGTTTCACCATCCACCAGATATGCATCATCATAATTCTCCAGATAGTAGCTGTTCACAACCTGAACCAACTTGCTGTCAGTCCTGCCCGGGTTACCGAATACAGGCTGTGTTGTCTTGACTTCTGTAGATGATGTGCTTATCCAGCTGTTCTCAATGTAACCTTTACCGCTGTTGGCAATACCGGCATCGGTGAATGTTCCGGTTACACCCAGGTTATAGACATCACCGCACAACTTGTCAAAGAGAGCATTGTCAAGTCCGCTTATAGTATAACCGTCACCATGCAGGTTTCCACCAAAGCATTGCTCATTATCATCGGCAATTGACGTCCACGTACCCTTATGACTGATGTCGCTGTCCAGAATGAACTCCAGGTTTTCGCAGTCTTGAATCTCATCCAGCATCTCATCATCCGGGGTCAGAGTCTTGTCATAGAACAGAGCCAGCTTGTTCAGCTCCATGTCACTGCCCACGTAAATCTTAGGATCACGTTTGTTGTGCTTAACAGCCTCATTCAGATACATGTAGTTGTTTTCGGTCGAAACCTCTATCTGTTGATTCTGTGCATTTGTGGTGATGTCAATTATATCATCCATGCGGTGATAGTTGGCTACTGACAGAGGCACTGCATTAGAGTAAGACTTACCCAGATATGACAGGGCGTAGTAAGCTATCATGTAACCGTCCTGATACCAGTACAGCGGAGTGGTGCCGGCGCTGAACGGTATTCCGTTGCGATGGCTGTCGGCCGATGTCGGGTCAGAATAAATCTCCCATCCGCCGCCAAGTATGTCATATGCACCCTTAGTCACGGTGGGCTGGTTCAGCGTAACAAGGTCACCAGGCAGTACTGTGCTTGGAGTCATAAGCTCACCTACAGAAGGCATACCGCTCTCAAAGTGTACATGCACATTGACCACATGTTTCTCACGAATCTTCTCGTAAGCACTGCCGGTCTCATCACTCTCCATGTAATCGTAGTAATAGACCACAGTTATAATCCTGTCTTGTGACAGGCTGTTTATGTCAACGTCACGTGATACGTATATTGTCGATGTCTCAGTAGGAGTCTTGCCGTTGATAGTGAAATGAATCTGGTCATTCTTCAAGAGTTCATAATTTACATCGTCTATTATAGTTCCTGCAGAAACAGTAGAGTTTATAGTATGGGTATTTCTACCAATGTCAGAAACTTCTGTTTTGGCCGTATAAGGATTGGTGCAGTAATAGAATGTCACGTTACTTGTAACTTGTCCAGCGTTCTCACCCAGCAGTTGCTTGAACGTAATGGGTGTCACCTTATTCTGGTCGGTTGATGATAATCCGTCCCACACCTCATACGTCGTCTGGCTGCCTTCTGAGTACCACTTGTCACCTATCTGGAAACCCTGGTTCACAACGTAGTATGTTGTGTCGGTTTTGTGTGTGGGTGTTATCACAATAGTTGAATAGTTTGCAGCCTCATTTGTAAGTGACTCATAATCAGTGTTGCTGATAATGTCACCCTTTGTCAGCGTATTCTTTGAAGTGGTTTTGAATTCATTATTTGTGGTATCGTAATACTTGACAGTTATAGTATTGCCTACGTTGAGAGTTTCTGTTCCGGTATAGGTAGCCTCATAGTCAATGGACTGGGTTTCAGAATATAGAGGTGCGCCTTGCTTGTCATAATTACCCATAGTACCGGTGTAATTCGGGTCAACAAGCAAATCCAGAGCATCGTAGTTGTAATCAAATTTACCGGTACGCTCGCTCTTGCTCAGGTTGCTGTAGCTTACGGCACGGTAATTTGTACTATTGGTAAACAGGCTTCCGCCCCACAGACCACTCTGTGTGCATATGTAACTGTTGGTGAAGTAATTCTCAGCGTTGTTGTCATTATTTTTTACAAAGTAATTATAGGTGCCGGGTTCTGATCCGTCTGCCTTTCCTAACGGTATTGTCGTACCAGCTACTACATACTCAACTTCATTCCTGTCATTCAGATACTCGTACGTAGTGGTGCACAGCATTGCCACATCAAAGTTCTTCTGATCGTCTGCATCTAATTCCTCATTAAAAGTAGTCTCTGATATGCTTGCATTAGGTACATACAATACATTATTATTGGCAATGAAGTTCTGTTTTGCTATTGCAATATATTCCAATTCAAACTGAGCCTGAGTAGATTCATTAACATAACCTTTGCCGCTTATGTTTTGAGTTTGATATGTATATGTGTTTTCATCAATTATGTCACCCACCGTGTAACTGAGCTGACCCAGTACCTGTGTTCCCGTACCGGTAAACTTGAATGACGGACTGGTGATATAACCATCCGGAATGCTGTTATACTTAGATGACCTTTCTGTTACATCTCCGTTAACAGCATGGTAATAGTCATTCCATACATCAGGATTGTCCCAGTCAAATGTAAGCAGGAATCCGTTGTCGTGGTTTACGGCATTAGTTTGATTGAATACAAGGGCACACTTGCTCTGGCTGGTCTCACCTGTCAGAGCTGCGTATTCATCGGCAGTAAACACATGGCCCTTTTCATATTGGGTAGTACCTTCCATGAAAGCTTCCTTACATACATAAAGCGTTGTGGGCGGTGTGTCGAATACATCGCCTTTCTTGTATGTCTTATCCTGATATGTGGCCTCATTGGTGCACACCCATGTTTCAAGTGCAAAGAAACCCTGTTCAGCTGTTGTCAGATGACTCCAGTCCCAATATGTTATGGGGTCATTCAGCCTGTAAGTCTTGTTTCCTACTATTATTGCAGTAGTATCTGTCTGACTCTTGTAGCTGGCATCAACCGTTTTTATATTGAAATATGCATAACGGTTAGGCTTGATATCCTCCAATGTAATCTTTCCGTGTGATTCGGCCGTGATTGAAAGCGGTATGGTCACATTCTCTGCGTATGCCTGAGCTGAACCTGTATAGGCTGACAGATACTGGTCATAGACATAGAAATCACCGCGTATGTACCAGTAGTGGGCCGGTGCCGCAGTCTCGCCGCCGGTACGTGTGTAATATGCTCCGTTGTTGGGGTAGCAGTCATCAATGATACGCTTGAGTGAGTTCACAAAGTTACCCGATGACTGCATCTTATGGGCATCAGCATGCTCTGCATCGATGCCATTGATGTCTTCGGGTGAGTAGGTGTATTGTTTAAAGGAATGTGCTCCCTCATTGGCTGCAGCAAGTTTGGGATAGGTGGTTGGGTGGAATGTCTGTGCTCCATGAATGTTCTTGGCATAGACATAGCCGCCGCCCTCACCGGTAGCCACATTGATAAGAGTCAGTTCAACAATACCGGTTATAGGTCCATAGACCTTCTCCTTGGCTGTCTCTGTTGATTCATCAAGTATCTCCAACCATACGCCCGATGCCAGAGCCACCTCATTGGGGCTGGAACCGTTGTTGCGTCTGCGGTTGGACAGGTTGGCTTGTTTCCAATCATAATATGTGGTGGTGCCGTCAGCTTTATAACTGTCCTCTTCGTTCTTGGTGGTACGGATTGTATCAAACTTGACATCACTGGTAAGAGCGCCCAGATAATTCACCACATTGTAAATGCCAAAGTAGTTACCGTGCTCAACAGTATTCTTATTAACAACATTCAGTGATACCTCCTTGACACGGTTAATAGTATATTCTGTATAATCTACAGTCTTTGGCACACGGTCCTGTGCTCCGCGCATCACTACGCGGCTGCCAAACACACCGCAGAAATCGGCACGCTGCAAGGTGTTAATCATACGCCCGGCGTACAGAGTGCAGAATCCATACAAATCCCAGTAGGCTTTTTCTTCATCCCAGAACAGGTCAAATTCGTCCTCCGGAATGTGTGCGGTAGTAGCGTATTGCTTATTGGTTACATGAGTCCACTTAGCCTTCTCATTAGTATCTGTGATCGAATTCCAAGTTTCTTCCTTAATCTTTTGGCCGCGTTTATATGTCTGATCATTGTATGTATGCGTTCCCTTGCTCTCATAGTAGGAAAGCGTTCTTGTTTCTTTGGGCTGGTAGAGGAGCTCAAAGTATGCACGCTCACGGTCACTCAACTTCTTGTACTCATCAATGGTAAGTGACTGGCTCAGGTTGTAGTAGTCAGTTCCGTAGTTGGTAATGTTCAGCTCACGGTAGCCGTCCACGAATGTCATGTTACCGTCACCGTACAGACCACCTATACCGTCCTCACCTATGGTAATAAGGTCTTTGGCAAACAAATCGGTAACTGAAGCTGTGGCGTTACCATATACTGTTACAGTGTTTACGTAAATATTGTCCGATCCGGCCGATATGTTACCTCCTGCAAAAATGGCGTTGCCTATCTCAATACCGGTATTGTCAAGTCTGGTCAGAGCATCCAGTTCATGTTTGGTCAACTTATTGAGTATGCTGTCAGGTACGTATGCCTGTGCGGGATTGGCTGCTGCTGCTGTTACTGGAGAGTAGTTTTTTCCGTCAACTTCTACTGCGCTGTTGTCATAATTCCAATCTGTACCCTTGGCCAATGTGGCTTTTACTTCTGCCGGTATGTTCTGGAACTGCTGTATCGTTATATAATCATTGGCACTGTATAGTGTATTAAGATCAGTGTCTTGAATGTCTTGTAGAATCTTGATAGGCTTGATCTGAGCATAAGGTGAAACAATCACCCTGCAATCCTCGGTAAGATTGTTGCCATTGTAATAGTATCCGTCATTTGCATTTTTGGTGCCTGCTGCGCTATATACAAATCCTTCATCACCACCGCCAAACACGTTGCCGTCACCCATAAGCACATTCTTGTCAGTACCTACCTGGCCGCCGTATATCTTTACCTCGGTTGTACCGAATACATAACCCTTGGAACTCAGGTCCATGGTTTTTTTCTCAAGATTGTCCATCCAGCCGTTGCCGCCCCAGTTGTCATAACCGCGACCGCCGCCGAATACGCTCTTGCCTACAAGACCGCTGTACAGCGTTACGTGAGTCTGGCCGGCCTTGAATATCTTGGCATCATTGTTGTCTATTGTGAAGCTTGGTGCTGTAGCATCAGCCTTTACGGTACCGCGTCCCACAGAAGCTATCTCGCCGCCTCCAAACAGACTGCCTCGTATTGTACCGCCAAACATTTTGACTTGAGTTGTATCAACATAACTGTTAGCCACGTAGCCTCCGCCAAACACATTGCCTCCATGTTTGGCCAGAAGGTTGTCTCCTACAGCTGCATCATCATTCTCCTCAACATACTCACCGTTTTTGAACCTGTAGCCTATGTAACCGTTAAGGATAGTTGTATAAGCTGTTCCGAATATGGCACCGCCTTCACCGCCGCCATAGACATTACGGTTAATAGAAGGAATACCGTCAGTATGACCTGTTCCGTCTATCTTGCCTATCACCACATGTGATTCGCCCGGAATGTCTGTGCAAACACCGTTTTCATAGAAATCAGGCACCTGCTCATAGACTACGGTATCGTTCTTGTTGTATAACTTTTTGGTTCCCTGTGTATATTTTGAGTAACCTACGCTTCCGCGCCATCCGCCGCCATATACGTTACGGACGGTTCCGCTCTCTATGTAGGACGTAGCGGTTGCAGTAAAATTCTTCACTTTATGCACGTCCTCTACGCTTCCGCTTGTGCCGGCTGCATAAATGTCATAACCCACTATGCCATTATCAAGCAGTGCAATGTAAGTGGAACCGGCTACTGTGGCGTTTGCGCCGTAACCGCCGCCGTATGCATATCTCTGTACATAACCCTTGATTATTACATTGGTGTTATATTTGTTTGCCGTAACCCGTGCCTTACCTGTACGGTCATCAATCTCGGCGGTTCTGGCAAGCGGGTTGCTCAGGTTATATGTCGTGCAGTCTTTGTAATCACCGTTAGTGGCAATGTCATAGCCTTCACCCATCTTCCAGGCTGCTTCCCATTTGGAGGGCCATTGTTGGTTCCAGTTATCCAGCTCTGTGCCGCTAATGTTTTCAGGCTTATGCGTTGCTTCCTGGTCAGCGCCATGGTACTTTCTGTATTTTTCAACAGTTTCTGCATTCAGCACAAGACCGTTCTCGCCGCCACCGTAAACCTCCCATACCTGAGCATTGGACTCAAGGTTGACTTCTGTGTATTCAGACCAGGTTGACGGACCGAAACCTGCGCCATAGACTGTTCCTTTTGAGTATTTGTATTTTGTACTCCAAGATTGAACCAAGGAGTTGACGTTCACCTTGCCGTATATTGTGCGGCGATAGCTGTTGTTGCCACCGTAAATTGCACCCCTGAACATGTTATCCAGACCTGTGGCTGAATATAGTACAGCGTTGGGGCTGCTGTAGTTTACGTTGGCCTCATATACATCACAAGGTACTATCTCGTCCGAACCGAATGCACCGCCGTAAATACTGCCTACGTTGATTGTGGAGCCTGCAGGTACGTTCACTACCGTACGGCGGGTAACGCCTTCCCTGTAACTGCCTCCATGCACTGTACCTATCTGTCCGCTTACCAGGTCAACTATGGCCGATACGTTGTTGTCTTTGTCAAAATGTTCGTCTATTGTTTGATCATAAGTATATCTCATACCCAGACCGTTGAATGCGCCTGCTCCGAATACTTTGGTGTAACGGAAACTTCCGGTTTCTTCTACGGGCGTTGCGGGAATGTCAATCAGCACATAACTGCGGTCCTGAGCGGCATCACCACTGGTACGGTAACCCGGCTTACCGGTTCCAGCTCCGAATATTGCGGTTATGCTATTATTATTATTATTATTATTTGGCCTGATATTTACGAATGAACTGTGCTGGTAAGGCATTGTCCTGATGGTCTGAGTGCTTTCATCGGCATAGCCGTAAGTAGCAACGTCATTATAAGGATAAAAACCGTATGAACCTCCGAATATGGTGTCAACGCGGCCTTGCAGGTACTCAACGTAGGTTGCCGTCTTAAGTACATCAGGAGTTTCTGCATTGTTGGGGTTGTAAACCATTGCCTTGGTTGCTGCATCACGCACGCGGCCGGACATATCACCTTCACCCAGAATTGCTCCTCCAAAGTCGTTGCCGCCATATACAATGTCACGCACATAGGGGAAAGCGGGATCCTCAACACCTAAGTCTTCTTTATTTCTACGGCCTATGTAAACCTCTGTATGGCCATATACCGTGGCATCGGTGGCTCCGCCAAACGCATCATATATACGGCCGTTGCCCAGATAAACGTATGAGTTACCGCAAACATCACCTTTATTACCGGCACCGTATATGTACTCTGTCTCAGCCAAATCACTGGGAGAGTCTTCATCATTATAAACAGCGGCTGTTCCGTTCAAGGTCACGGTTGTGCTGTAAGCCATCTTTTCAGGTTTGTCATCCTGTAATCCGCCTGTTGTAGTCCTGTCATATTTGCTGTAATCCTTGGCATAATAACCCTCGGCATCATATGCTTCATTGCCTGTCTTTATGACACCCTTGCCTACAAAACCTTCCTCACCGCCGCCGAATATCTGCATAGTGTAACCCTTGTTAAGGTTTACTGAGGTACCACCCCATACCTCGGTACGCTTACCCTTGCCGCCTCCGAACACAGTCATTGCTATAATATTGACATCATTTGCCTGTTCGTTCAGAATAACTCCTGAACGCAGTTGCTTGCCGTCATCAAGGTCAATTACTTCTTCTTCATTTTCATTCAGTCTGGTGTCGGCAAACAGGCCGGTTAGCTCTCCATAGCGGTCAATAATATTGTCGTTGATGTTTATGACCACATTGCCGTTCACATGACCGCTGTTGTAGCATCCGCCATAAATATTACCTCCTATGAGTCGGCGGTCTGTATCATCGTCCCTGTCATCAGTTCCTATTTTTACATAATCCTGTTCTGATTCATCCCATTTTACAGTGTTATAAACCAGATTCAGGCCTGTGTCATCCCAACGCTGAGGAACAACCCTTAAACCATCAAAATTAAGCACCAGACGGTCCTTTATGTTTCCGCTTTCATCAATGTATGATGACTGTTCAGTGGCGTTCCCCAGAACTCCGCCCTCATATGCGGCATTAAAACCTTCTCTGTAAGGTATGTCGGCGTCTTTGCAACCACCCACCAGTTTGTCATAGATTAAGATAGGCGTTCTGAAATCCATGGTCTGGGTGCCTGCGTATGTCATGCTACCCACATTACCGCCGCAGTAGAATGAGCCTATCTGGGTTGTGTATGGTAAGTAGTCCGCATCAAACACAACTCTTTCATCTGATTTGGGGTTGATGCTCATGGCTACACCATCCATGTATTTATTGAAGTTATCTGCTATTGTCAGGTCTATAGAGTTGAATTTGGTTTCATTGCCTGTGGTTACCTGTTTGGCCATAACACGCAATGTTCCCTCCAGCTGTGTTACGGTGCCATTTTCATCCACAACCTTTTCATTCACGGTAGCCATGTTTTCACCGTTGTTACCCATGAAAACATTGTCGGCAATAACGTAAGATCCTATCTTGAGCTGTACCAGCGGGTCATTCTTGACGGTTTTCAAGGTGGCGCTGTTGCCGCCCAGATAGACAGAACCCTTTATTATGGTTGGATTGTCTTCTTTACCTACCAGACGTATGGATACCTGCTCGGCATTGGGACGGAAATCGTTCAGTGCCGTGAGCGAGTTGGTGGTGTTGCCATAGAGGTCATCATTGGGACCGCCATAGTAGAAATCACCGTAAATATCGTCGTTCTTAAGCGCGGGATTGTCTGTGTAGGGGTATGAACCGTTACCTCCGCCATACACATCACCGTAAACTGTTGTATAAATGCCAACTGCACTGCCGCCATAAACAAGTCCGGTAACATCATTACCGCCATATACGTTGTTTACCTTGCCGCCCTTAACCAGCACTCTGGCTGCCAGTCCGGCAGGGAATTTATAAACATCTCCGGATCTGTCTTTCTCATCGGCGCTAAGCTGTATCTGGTACGGCTCGGCATTTACAGCATCTCCACCTGCTATTGTGCCTGAACTCAACGGACGTACATCGGCCATACGACTGCCGCCATAGACATAGTCTATCAACAACTTGTCACTGTTTTTAGGTAACGGGTCTATATCCAGCAACAATCCCTGTATGTGGGTCATGGTGCCCTTGTTACCGCCACTGTAAAGGTTACGTACCTTACCTGTTTCCAGATGCCAAGTGGGGCGGATTGACATTTCCGCCAGGTTGTTACCTCCAAACAGACGGCCTATCTGGTACTCGTCACTACCGGGCTTGGAGAATCCGGTGTTGATACCCATAGCCCAGAAACGCTCCTGGCTCAATATGTTGGTACCACTGCCATCAGTGGTTTGCATATCATCGTTACCAACCTTGATTATATTGACCACATCGCTGGGGTTATCCAGGCAGATTATTGTGCTGTCAGTTACTGTGGCCTTGTTGCCGCCGCCGTATGCATACACAATAGAGCCTCCGTGAATGTCAACCAGGGTCTTGCCAATATCAGGATAGTTTAAATCACCGGTGGTTGTGGCTATGACTTTGCCGTTGTTGTCACTTATGGTATGTGTTGTTACATTGTTCTCAGTTTGGGAACTGTATTGGTAATCTCCGTTGCCGCCTCCAAACAGCTGGCCTATATAGATCTTCTTGGTGTCGCGGGTTACCGCCTGTTCTCCTTCACCTGTGGTCACTTTCTGGTTCGATATACGCACAAAAGCATCAAAGTCATCGCTAGCCTTATCGCTTGTAATCTTTTGCGGTTTAGTAGCTCCGGCACTTGCCTTATCAGTACCTATGTGCCCCGATATGTCATTACCGCCATACACGCGGTTTATTACCGTATAGTCTGTCGCTGCAATAACTTTATCGTTTTCATCGGTGTAGGCGCCGTCTATGTGCACGAACGTGTTTCCTGCTATGTCAGCCATACGTGCTCCGCCAAACACGCTGCCACCGGGGTTGGTCTGGTCTTCGGTGCCCAGGTTGCCGGACAGTACATGAACCTGTGTGTTGCCGCCCACATTACCCATATCGCCGCCGCCATACACGTTTCCGCCTATCTTTATCTGTGCCTGAATATGTACATTGAAGCATGCTATCAATAAAAGCAGCATACCCCACAGCTTGAGGCAGTAGGGGTTGAATTTGCGTAAGTGATTCAATATGTTCATGTTAGTCCTATTCTATAATTAATTCAAGTTTTGCGTCATCATCTGCCAGCTGATACAGATACGTGGGCTTTATCTTGACTTTTACAATGAAATGGTCTCCCGGTTTAGGCTTTACCGTCGCGCCGTCAGTTTTCTTGAACTGCTTGAGCGGGAACGCGTTCTCAACAATCTGGTCATCCCTGACCACCTTCCACTTGTCAGGGTCATTCATATCCTGACACAACACGTCATAATTGACCACAAGCCTGGCGGTGGGGAATGAACTTTCAAGAGCAGTTCCCGATATACCCGTGTATGTTACGGGCAGTATGCATAACCATCCGTACTCCTTGTATTCAGGGGTAAGCGTAAATAATTCCTTTTCCTGATCGGCAACAGCGGTAGATGACGGTCCGTTCAGCAGGTCCACCTCAAGGTCACCGGTCTCGTTTCCGCTTCCGAATGAGGGAGAGTTGAGCAGTAATCCGTCTGTGTATGAATAAGTGTGGTTGCCGGTAAGTTTGCGTTCACTGTTGCTGACAACAAGCTTTGCAGAGTTTATCTGTATGTGACGGATTTGGTTGTATGTCTCATCTATACAGAATGACAGCGTAACCTTTGAATACAGATGGTCCATTGCCATCCACACGCGGTAAAAGTTATCAGTTGATCCCTCGGCGGGTTTTACAACCTGGCCTATTGAATATGAGCCTTTGGTCAGGGTAGGTGGAACGAGTGTTTCCAGTTCATTATTGCCATTAACCTGCTTCTCAATATCGTTGTCATTATGGTCAAGCATTGTGTGCTTGCCTGCGGCAGCTATGCTCACCATCGGATCGGCCGAAGTTATTAAGTCCAGGCCGTTGAACGTAAGTGCTGCATTGTTTACGCTGACAGAATGATCTTCCCAGCAGTTGAGTGTGGCAGGAAAAGTACTGGGGCTTATGGCATAGATATTGTAGTTCTTGCCGTCAGTTGCTGTCACTGATGAACGCCACTTACCGTTCCTGTATCTGAATGTTCCGTATGCATAGTCTTCGGATGCAGGGTTGTTGCCGGTGGGTATGGCATATACCAGCATTACGGTGTTCTCTAGAACATTGTCATCATCGTAGGTATAACCGGACCCCGTTACGTTTACGGCGGCGCGGGTAGTTATTACGTTCTCCAAACCGTTAGAAATGACAGGCTCCAGAGTGACTCCGGATTCCATGCTGTAATCATCCTCATGGCATGATGCCAGCATGAACAGTGCAGATAAGGCACTCAGCCTTATGATTTTGTACACTGTATTGTATTTGTTGCCTGTCCCTTTCATTTATAAGTGCAAATTTAATATATTTCTTTAAATAATCAAATTCCTGATTAGGTAAGTTTTCTACCAGTTGTAGTATTCACGCTCTACATTGTGTTCCACCCAGTCCTGAACTGAAATTTGCTTTACGGAGATTCCGCCGCTGGTGGTGTCAAACATCAGGGTAAGAATGTATTTTTTGCCCGGCTGCAGCACGTAACTGTAGTTTTCCTCACCCAGGGTAGTGGGCGTCTTGGGTACGTCACTAGCATACAGGTTCGGATTTATACCGCCGTTCTCCGCATTGGAGCTGTAAGAATAATTTACCGAAATATTGATGCCGTCCCACTTGTGCGGAACCATAAGCCAGCGTCCTATAGTGACAGGTCCTGATATCTCTACTCTAGCGGTGGAATTCCACATGTAGAATTTCTCTGATAGCTCATCCTTGAATGGAATTAGTACTCCGGTGTTGTCTTCCATAAGCATGTATGATGCGGCCAGATCTATCTTGTTGTCATTTTGTCCGGCAGCCTGCATAGCCTTGGCATCATCATATCTTTGCTTAAAGTCTGTTGACTCTCCTGACTCTGTGGAGTCGTCTCCGGACAATACATCACTTGCTCCTTCCTGAGACTCACTAAGCAGAATTTTCTTAATCCTTACACCGCCGTTTGCAATCTCCATGTCGCTGCCCACGTAGTAGGCCCTTATCTCAAGCTGTGACAGAATGTGGCTGAATGACAGGTTGACTTTCTTATCTGTCTGCTTAAAGTCCGGATCATAACTGCCGGTTTTTACGGCAGTCATAAAATCTTTTTCAGTTCCATTCACGGGCTGCCAGTTGGGAATATTTCTCAGGTAGAGAGTCTTGTCACTTTCTATATCTTCAGCAAGGCTACCGCTTCCGCTATTGGGTAACCAGGGCCAGTATGCTATGAACTGATAGCTTCCGTTCTGATCCCAGTATCTGGGGTGGGCATAAGTCCATTCCGTAGTCGCGGGATCTATTGTTGCCGGGCGTGTATCCGGTGCCGGATAAACTGCCATGTTGTCAAATAATTTTACTGAACTATTGGGGTCACCTTTAGACTGCTTGTACCCATATACTCCAAATCCTGCATTTTCTCCTTCATATACTAACCGTGCACTGCCTTCTGTAGTGCCGTTATAGCACTGGCCTATCATGTTCACAAGCCTGTTTGTGTCGCCTTCATCATCAATGATAGCCTTTGTGCCGCCGGCCTGAGCCACGCCAAGCAGAATGGGGTCCTCCTCATTTACCGATCCTTTGTCACGGCAACAGGATGAAACAAGGCACAGCACCAGTGCTATTGGTGCTGCTACCTGCAGGATTATGGGGTACTTTCTCATTTATTTAATGTCATGTTCTGCCATATATGTGTCGTCCCAGTCGGATACGGTGGCGGTGAATTCTATCACACACTCGTCTATTTCGCGCTCTGGGAATATCTCACCGGTATCGGGGTCCTTTTCCAACTGTACCCAACCGTCATCTTCATCCACATCGCCGTCACCGTCGGTATCTACATGAACCAGTATCACGTCCTTGCCGCCGGGGTTGTTGGGATTGCCGTCACTGGGGTCTGTGTGCGGGTCGCCGCCCTGATTGGTTATGTTGTCATCATCAACATTGTCTATGTGACCGTCACCGTCGCGGTCTATACCGCCTTCCAGCAGGCCGTCATCATCTATGTCCTCCCATACTATTGGATAATCTACCCAGGTGTCGGGAACGCCGTCACCGTCTGTGTCCTCAAACACCTGAACTACATCGGGTGTTTCGGGGTCATAACGCATAACACCGGGGGTGGGGGTGTCATCGGTCTTGGTTATGGTATCGCCGGTTTCGGGGTCTATCTGTATGCTTCCGTCACCGTCGGCATCCCATACGCGTGTGTTGTATGCGGGGTTGAACGCAAGAATGTAGTTATAGCGGTTGTTTATGTCCCATGATGATATCTTGCGGATGTTTCCATTCTTATCTACACCCTGGATACCGGCCAGACGAATTCCCTTCTTAATGAATGTGGAACTGGTGCCGTCCTTGTAGCGTACGCGGAATGTGGCATCTATCATAACATCCTGCGGGGCACCCTGAGCCTTATACAACTGCTGCGGAACTACTATGTAGTCACTCAGAGCATATACAGAGGTACCGTCCATATTCAGATTCACGTTCTTGATATCGGCTATATCCATCAGACCGCTCTGATTGCTCCATTCGCCATCTGCAACCTTATTGTTGCTCCATCCTGTCTGGGTGTATGTTCCGGTGTTCATGATACCGCTTACATGCATGTTGAGCATGGTGGCGCCGCTTATGCCACCGGTATCAACTTTGTCAGAAAATTTTACCATGATATTCACGTTGCTCATAATGTGGTGGAATATCATGTCAACTGTATTGAAAGGTGATATCTCCCTAATTTCTGATATCATCAGGTCAACCTGCTTCTCCTTGTCGTTGGGGTTCACATAGTCTGCTATGGTAGCCTTGTTGTCATCGGCTATCACATACATGTCTTCACTGTAGGGGAATATGCCGTAGAACTTGTATTTGGAGCCTATGTTCCACAGTTTCTTGTTGTCATAGTTCCATGTGTTGCCGCTTACGTAATATACGCGCTGGTTGTTGAATATGGTATCCAGATACTCTCCGGTGGTCTGGTAACCCCACACTGCCATGGCATCACCATCTACGAACGTGTTGGTTCCGTTCTTTGAGGCGCGTGTCATGCCGCTAATATAGTTGCTGAACTCAATATATGAGTTGGGATAACGGTCTGCATCGCGCTCGTACATGGTTGAGTTGGTTGAGCAAGCTGCCATGAGCAGAGCAGCCGATGCCATTGATATCAGTTTAATTTTCATAGTAGTATATAATATCAGTCTTTGATTACGTATTCTGCATTGTAGTCATCGTTCCAGTCTGTAACGGTAGCAGAGAACTGGATCTCTGTGGTATTCTCCGGAATCTCAGTTCCGGGAGTGGGAGCATTCTTCTCCAGCTCATACCATATGATGTTGCCTTCTGCATCCTTCTCATAGTCCTGAGTTCCGTCATCATTCTTTATAACGTGGGCGTACAGGATAACATCATATTCATTTTCATTATCCAGGTAATCCTTGTGGTCACCGTCATAGTTATCGGCCTCGGTAGCCTTACCGTCACCATCCTTATCGGCAATACCTTCCAGCTTACCGTCACCGTCAATATCCATCCATACTACCTTTATGTCACCATTGCCGTCCTGGTCAGTGTCAATCCAGTACTCACCGTCGGCATCAGTTACAAGCCATGCAGTGGGCTGCTTATAGCCTTCGCTTTCTGCACCGTCATAATCTACATATACTGTGTCGGGATAATTGGGATCATTGGGATCATCAGGCAGATCGGGATCAATATCTGAAGGTGTGGTCTTATCGCGCTCCAGCTCGGTATCAACAACGCCGTCATTGTCGGTGTCAATCCAGATTACATCCGGCTTATCAGTGCCGTTTGTATAATCGGGCTCGCCGTCCTTATCGCGGTCGGGCAGGGCCTCTTCCTTACCGTCACCGTCTATATCCTTCCAAATGATAGGATAGTCAGGCTTATCATCCAGATCCTCATCAATCCACCACTCATCGGTAACGCCGTCACCATCGTTATCCTTTTCTATGATGTTGATGTTGGGCTCAATGGGATTGTCAGGATCCTGGTCCTCAAACTGATCCTGGTTGTGGTCTGCATTACCTATGGGCAGGTGATGTCCGCCATGTTCTGTGATGGCCGGGTTCACTGATATAGTGTAGTTGTAGCGGTAGTTAGGATCCCACTTGGCCAGTACAATGGTCTGTGAGGGGGCTGTTGCCTTCTTGCCTACAATCTTGTTCAGTGCTACGGTACGTGTAAATGCAGCTGCGGTTCCGTCTTCATACAGCAGCTGGAATGAAATATTCACCTGAGCGTTGTCATTTATCTGCTGCGGGAGCAGGAGCAGGTCATCGACAATGGTCTGTGCGGTGGTTGAACCTATCTCATATATAGAATCCTTAACCTCGGGCAGATCATATTCTGATGCCTCCACGGGTGTCCACTGGCCGGTGAAAACGTTGCCGTTATCCCAACCGCTCTGAACGAATGAACCCTTGCTGTACAGGCCGGTAATATCAAAACTGGTAACCTTTACGCCTAGAATGCCGTCAGTGCTGAACTCATCATCAGTCTTGATGTAGAAGTTCACGTTACTGAGTACGTGGTTGAACTCAAAGGGAACCACATTGTAGGGCTGATGGCCGGTAATGAGCTTGGCTATCATCAGGTCAACCTGATCATCGGCGTTATCCTGTACAGTGAAGTCGCTTACAGTGAACAGCCTGTCATCAAGATTGAAGCTGTTGTCAGCGCTATATGGGTAAATTGCGTAGAAATCATAAGTGGAGTTCTTCTCCCAGTACTTGACGGGAGTGTAGTACCAGCCGTCATCATTGGTTACAAGCTGCTTGTTGAACAGCAGTGAAGTCTCAGTGTTTTCAATAGTCTGGAATCCGTAAACCTCCATGCGGTCACCGTTCTGGAATGATGAGCCTATGCCTCTTGAAGCACGAGTAAGACTACTCACGTAGTTGGTGAAACGAATCTCAGTGCTACTGTCATTGTTCTTTTCTATACCATTCAGAGATGTACTCTCCTGGCAAGCCTGAAAAGCCAATATTGCGGCTACTCCTACCAACAGAAATACTTTCTTTTTCATCCTTTTTTTTTATTTTATTATAAATTTTTTTCTATGTTGTTAAGTCCTTTTGCTCTATAGCTGTAGTTAAAACCATGCATTCCAGTCCGGTTCAGAGTCCCATAATGTAGAACCTGAATCAAACGTTATTACCTCATTTTCTGCTCCTATAATCAGAGTAAGCGTATAATTGTTTGCGCTCCTGAACTCACTGAAGGCATCATTCAGCCCTAACAGATAAGTAAAGTGCTCAGAGCGTCCGCCCACAGTATTTATGGAGTAGTACAGACGTAAATATATGTCATCCGTGACATCCTGCGGCAGCAACAATGACTCTATTATGCAACATCCAGTGGAGGTTACATTGACTCCGCGGGTACCCTGCAGTGTATAGCGTGGACTGGTGGAGTCTATGGTCCATTCGCATACGGTGTCATCGGCCTCGACGCCAACTACAGGGGTGTGGCTCAGCTTCTGGCTGAAACTGCCCTTGCTTATGAATTCACCTATAGAAAGACTGTCTATAACTACATTAGTATCCGGTGAAAGAATATCCGGATCAGCCACAACCATGACGTTGAATTTGGTCAGGATATGCTGCATGTTGAATGTAACACGTGAGTGAATCTTCTCTTTAGGCACTATCTGACCGGTGCGGTCTATCATCCAGTCTGTGTCATCCACATCTATGAATGAACCCGATGGCAGGGGCTGTGCCTGCGTGCTCATGGTATTGCTGCCATTCAGAATCACGTTCTGAATGGTTATGCGGCCGGTCTCTTCATTTATGGAGACGGCTGCATTAGGTACGGAACTTCCGTGTGGAGCGTAAGCATAAAAGCGGTAAGAACTGCCTTTCTCCCAGTAACGTGCGGGAGAGTAGGTCCACAGGGCAAGGTCGGGGTCATATGTCACATTCTTGTTGTTGAACAGACATATAACCTCGCCGCCTTGGGTGGTCTGCCAACCCCAAACACCCATGGTGTTGGTATGCTGGCTGAGTAGGCTTACAGATGAGCGGGTACGTATAGGATTGTCTATTACACCGTTACCAAAGCTTATAGCGACACTGTCATTCTGTGCAGCATCCTGACGGAGCTGGTTTACAATGCTGTCATACTGGCATCCTGTCAGCAACATTGCTGCTGCCATCAACCCCAGTACTCTATGTCTTGCTAGCGTTAGCATTGGTTATTTAAGGTCCTCTACTTTTTAATTTTAAGGTCTATTACCGGGCTTTACACCTTATTTATAATATACCTTATTATTAATACTCTCACTCACACTCTGCGGCTACTCTTATTGCAAACCGCAAATTCCTTTTATAAATATCATTGGACATCTAGCGCTCACGCTCTCTCTTGGTGACCATCAGGGCGGTCAAGCCCTGGTGGCCTATTTAAAGAAAAGAGTTAGCTGATGAATTACTCGATAACAACAGGAACATCGTTCTTTGTTGCCCACTCATAGACATCGGCATCAAAGTTGATTGCTGCAGGTGCAAGAGTAATCTTCAAAGTGTTCTGCCAGCCTTCGCAGAAATCTACTGCTGTTGTGGCATCAGCATTGAAAACGTCAGCAAGATTGTAATAGTATTTATAGCTATCATGCTTAGTATATACATTATTTTCAGTCTTGCCAATCTCATATTCAATTACAATGTATGGAGCACTTGTTGCAGTTGCATTGCTACCATTAAGGTAAATATATGAATCAGCAGCAAGTCCTGTTACATCATCATTTACCAGTACCGTCTTTTTGTAAGCAACACTTTGTGGAATTGCCAGTCCTTCATATACATATTGATAATATGTATTCTCAGTGGTTGCAGTTGAGGTAATTTCCAATCCCGATGCATTCTCATATCCAACGCCAGAGGTGAATGTGGCAGGTGCTGATGCTGCTGTCCAACGAGCAACTGTTCCTGCTGAAAGAGTTGTTCCAGATGCCAATGACTCGTCAAAAGAACCATTGCTTTTCATATTAAACACCTTAACGGATTTCAGATATACGGTATAGTCATCAAGTATGGTAGCTTTACGTACACCTATGTTAAGACGTGATAGAATATGATTGAAACTGAGGTTTACGGGGGTGTTGGTGAAATTCTTATGGTCTTCAATATCTGTTGAAATCATAAGGTCCTCAGTTGTAAGTGCTGCTGTCAAAACCTTATTGGAAACAATAGCGGTAGCCGGAGTGCCTGTAACACTGTTATAACCTGTAATTGAGAAATTAGCAATTGAAACCTTTTTGGTAGAGGAGTCCCAACTCCAATCATCTCTGCTGGGTGAAGCTGCGTAGAATTTGTAAACAGAAGCTGACTTATCCCAGAAACGAACAGGTGTGTAATACCAACCTTCAGTGACAGCAGGATTAGCGGTACCATCAGCATCCTTATGCTCAACCAACTGACCAGGATATGTATAGGTGTTGTTTGCACCTTCAACAGCTCCTAATACAGGAGTTTCAGTACCGCTTACAACTTTATAACCCCATACTTTAAATGTATTGTTATAAGTTTCAAGATTACCATTGATGTCGGCAGTTGAGTTCTCTGCTCTAGTCTGCTTATTGGTAATAGTGCTGAAACCTATTTCAATCTGCTCATCTTGAACATCTGAGCGCAGTTCATCGCTTGCACAGCCAACAAAGACTAATGCAGCAGCAGCTAAAAAGAATGAATACTTTCTCATAATTGTATAGTTCTTTTTATTTATTGTAATCGTTTGGTTATTTATTATTTTACCTCAACGTCAGCAGGAGTGTTGGCCTCATCAAAGTTGCAGATGGTTTTAACATCAAACTTGATCTCGTTGGGCTTGATGTCAAGTGTATAGGTTGTGTATGAGTCTGTACCCCATGTCTGTGTAGAAGGAACTACAACCACCTGATCTTCAAATGTTTCTTCATAAGCAGGAGTAAGGCCGTCATTATAAGTATATGTAACGGTAAATGTTAAACCGGCTTCAGTAACATTTTGAGCAGGAGCGGTGTATGCAATCTGTTGCGGAACCATGATATACCAGTCTGTAACATCTAAAACAGTTGGGCTTGTGGCGGCACAAGTAAGTTCTATCTCATCATCTGATGCATTATTGGGTGAAGTTCCTCCAACCAAATAAATCTCTTTAGTTTTGTCATGTGTGGTAAAAGTCCATTCATCATAGACTATGCTTCCGGGATTTGCTGTATAGCTCATATTCTGTGCGAATGTGGCAACACCATTATCCCATCCTTTCATAGTCAGCTTGGTGACTGTTATTGTGCCAGATGAGAGGGTACTCTTCAGTTTAAACTGAACCTTAGCCATGATGTGATGGAAATCAATATCAACTGGAGGATTAGTTGAGCCTGTATGTGCACTTCCATGTTCACCTGTTGCTCCGTCGCGATCAATCAGATAGTCGTCAGATGCTGTACTTTTATTAGATTTTGCACCTGTGATTGTGATGCGACCAAAATTGGTAGTAGTCGGATCGCTTTGAATAGCATAAGTAGCACCATCAGTTGGGTTGTAAGGAGCTACTGCATAGAAGTTATACGTGGCATTCTTGTCCCAGAAACGTAATCCATCATAAACCCATGCTGGAGTAGCAAGCGTGGAATTCCAATATACATTCTTACCAGCGAAAATGTCTGGATTTTCTTTTGTGTCAAAATCATCCAAAGATTTATAGCCATATACTACAAATCCATCTTCTGTCTTCAAATTATCAATGCTTCCAATATGAGCACGTGTAATCTTATTAATTGACTGTCTGAATGAAATAGGCACTTCTTGAGTGTCAATCTCATTAAAGTTGTCGTTGCTTGAGCATGCTGCAAACAGTGCGGCAGCTGCTGCGATCATCAAATAACTCTTTTTCATAATTCTCTTTTCTTTAAGATTTAGTTAATAATTTGTTTCTTGTTCTTTGTGACCGGTAGGAGTATCACCTCCTGCCGGCCTGTTTTCTTTTAATCAAAGATGGTTACATTCTCATTTTTCTTGTCTTTCCACTCATATACCTGAGCATCGAAAACAATCATGTCTGCATCAATCTTAATGTTGAGAAGATTCTGCCATCCTTCGCAGAAATTAAGAGTCTCACCATCTGCTACATTAAATGCATGAGCAAGGTTATAGTAAGCGGTATAGGGCTCACCACCGATTGTGTAATCCAACTTCAGATAAGGATATGCTGCATTCTGGTCTCCAACTTTATCATTATCGGTGTCTTTCTTTCCGTTAGCCCTGTCAAGAACCTCGCTTGTAATAGCCTGCGGAATGATAAGATACTGAGCGATATAAAGCGGAGTTGTTGCGTTAAGTTCCAAAGTGCTGATGTCGGCACCGGGAAGATCATATGTACCTTCTGTGGCAAGGGCACTCCAGCGCTTTATTGTGCCTTGATTGAGGACATCAGTACCCAGATCTGCTGCTTCATTGAATGAACCCTTGTTCTTGAGGCTTACACCTTTAATCTCAAAACCTGTAACCTTAACAACCACATTATTGGCGGCGTTGTCATCTGAATTGAGAGTAGCTATTGTACCACCGGCCTTAAGAGCAACGGTAACGTTCAAACGAGAAAGGATATGATTGAAAATCTCATTTACCTTGTCAGGATCATTCTTGTTGTACTTATCTCTAAGAACAATATTGTCATCTGCAATCATCAAATCTACATCATGAACATCTTTGAAAGACTGTACTTCGGTAGTAACAGTGGCAGTAGCGTTGTATGAGAGGTTGTTATTTATTCCTCCTGCCAGAGTAAAGTCGGCATAACTCAACTTACCCTGGTCGCCGGTACCAGTTAATACCCATGATGAACTTGTAGGTGAAGCAGCGTAAAAATAGTATTTCTCAGCAGATTTATCCCAGAATTTGATAGGATTAGCATCCCAATTGAAGTATGTTTCGGTTTCTGTTCCGCTTGTGTTATAAGTTACAGTTCCTTTGTTATAAACGGGAGTTGAAACCCACGCATTATTATAGAACTTCCAAGCCCATACATCAAAGGTTGTGTTGTGAGCTTCAAGATTCCACTTATTAGTAGCCTGCTCGTTATTTTCAGCCTTGGTCTGAGCTTCGGCAAAAGTTGTGAAACCTATTACAGCCTCTTCCTGCTCGTTGTTTATCTGAACTTTATCGTCCTTGGTGCAAGATGCTAATATTACAGCTGCACTAGCTAAAATGATAAATGATTTTTTCATAATGTTTTTATGTTTTTATTTGATTAGTCAATTGTTACAGTACCTGCAGTCTCGGTGGTCCACTTATATACCTGAGCATCAAAATGGATAGGCTTGGGACCTATGGTCAGAGTAAGATCATACTGGCTTCCCTGTTTGAACTCAAACTCTCCGTCTATAGCAAGAGTGCTGTTCCAGATGTCTGCAAAATCATAATATGCATTATAAACCTCATCGCCTATCTGATACTGGATATACAGATATATATCGGTCAGGTCAGTTGCTGTGGGCTGAGCACCTGCGGCCTTCTTGGTTGCAGTCTGCGGGAATATGAGGTTCTCAATCCAGTAGCAGCCGTCATAATTGGTGTCGGCGGTAAGAGAGTAGTCGGTGGTAATGTCTATATCATACTTGTCTGAAGTAGTCCAACCTTTGGTGGTCATGTTGGTGTTATAGACAAAATAACCTTCCTTAGCCAGGTTTGCAATCTTGAGCTCATTAACTTTAAGCTCCTGCTTGCCTTTGTAGTCCTCGTCCTTCTTAATCTTGACATTAAGCTTGGTAAGGATGTGGTGGAATACCAACTGTACATCGGCGCTTGTTACAGCAGTAGTAGGTGGAACAGTCTTCTTATCGGCAATCATGAAATCCTTGTCATAACCTGAGTATGTCAGTGCAGCCTGAGGTACGAGAGGGCTTCCGGCCAATGCCAGATTCTTCTCCTGCTGGATATTGTACTTGGCACTGGCAGTAGCTATAGAGATATTATTGTCACCTGCTGCTACTGTATAGATAGGTGCTGCATCATAGGGGGCAATTGCAAAGAACTCATAGCTTTCGGCCATCTTATCCCAATAACGCACATCCTCATAATACCATGCAGGAACATAAGGTGTTGCTGATGCAGCAGCCCATTCTATTGATGGCTTTTCATCATCGGCGTCATAAACTACAGTGCCTTTAGCGTTTGTAGCAAAGTACTCATTGGGATGGTTGCTGAATACAGCGTTTGTAACAACAGATCCATCTACAGTCTTCCAACCGTAAACACCGAATACGGTATAGAAATCATTCAGTGCAGTTGAGTTGGTTCCTTTTGTCACTTTGTCAGCGTATGCTGAGAAAGTGAGAACCTGATCTGCTTTCTGCTCGTTGACAACCTCTTTGAATGAGTTGCTGTCTGAGCAGGATGCCATCATTGCAGCAGCGGCTGCGATTATTATAAGACTCTTTTTCATAATACTCTTTTCTTTATTTAGTCCTTATAATATTTGTTAGGATGTTAATCCAATACTATTTCCTCTGAATTAACAGTTGTCCAGTCGGTAACAGTTGCATCAAAGGTGATCACAGTCGGGTTGATTGTGAAAATGATATTGTAGCTGCAACGATCGAATAAACTTGCAAATGCATCCTTAAGATCCATCTGATAAGTGTAGTCTTCTGAATAACTACCGGTTGTGATTGTATATTTCATTGTAAGCTTGGGTGTGTCACCTACAGTCTGAGGAATAGCCAGAGACTCAATGAAATACAACCTGTTAATTTCGTTATTTGTTGCAGTTGTGTTTGGCAATGCCGGCTCTCCGGTAGATGTTGCGTATGCCAGTTTGTAGTCGGCATCGTTGTTTGTTTCGCTTACTGTCCATCCGCTGACAGATTCAGTATCGGATTTTACATACTTTTTCTCTGAGTATGAACCTTTGTCCTTAAGACCGGTAATTTCAATGCTGTTGATCTTAACTGTAGAGTTGTCAAGGCTCTGAGCTTTACCTACAACAACATTTACCTTTGAAAGTATGTGCTTGAATACCAGAGGAACCTGATCATGCTTGGTACCTGCCTGGGCTACAGACTCAGAGGTCATAAGGTCAAGGTCTGTACCGCTTACGTTAAAGCCTTTGTAGATGGCTGCTGCGGTAGCCTTGTTCTGGAGGTTCTTACCGGTCAGGAAATAGTTTGTGGCAACAAAATCATTGCCTGCAGCACCTACAAGAGCATCTGCACTGATGTATGAATAACGGAGAGGGTTAGATTCTGCTACAGGAGCGTATGCTATGAAAACATAGTTGGCCTGCTTGTCCCAGAAACGCTCATCGGTATATTGCCAGTTAGAACCGTAGAATGATGCGTTGTCATTACCTGTGTATGTGCAGGTTACACCATCCTGTGTGCCGGCTGCGTTTGCCTTGCCGCCAAATACATACTGTATAGCACCATCAACTGTTGATTTCTTGGTTCCATATACTGCAAAAGTATTGTGGAAGAATTCAAGGTTACTCATGCTGGCGTCGTTTCCATTATCTGCCTTTGTTGATTTCTCAGAGTAGGAGCTGAAACCTATTACGGTCTTCTGCTCGTTGCCGTCCTGACGCTCGTTCAGGACTTTTTCATTGCTGCATGATGCCATGAATGTTGTGGCAACTGCTGCGAGGATTAAATAACCTTTTCTCATAAGTCGTTTAATTTTTATTGTTTCTACTTTTTTTTCAGTTTATGTACCTTACGGTAGATTCAACGTGTGGCATATGCCTTCCTGAGATCTTTTGTTCACTGCCATGATGTGCCCTGTGCTCCATTCCGTTATTTGAACGGGATGCAAACAGAGTTACCAGAGTGGCCAGAACGAGCCATGCTACCGCTGTCAGTACCATGTATCCCCATTTACCATACTTTAATCTCGTAAACATACCTATATTATTTTATATTCTTTTATAATATCGTGTTGAAAAATCGTCTTTTTTTAGTTTAAATTGTCACTTCGGCATTAACTTCATTAGACCAGTTCTCAACTTCTGCATTAAATCCGCCTCCGGTGCTCTGCGGCTTCTGGTTGATTATATCCTCAGGAACTTCTTTGGCGTCAACGTATATTGTAATGATACCTCCGGTGGGATGTTCGTGCATCTGCTCAGTGATATCACGTGTAATAGTCCAAGTGTAGCCGTTACGCAGTGTAAGGCCTACTCCAATAAAGTTGCGGTCAATATCGGGAGCCTTGGTTGCTGCCTTGGTGTTCTCCAGCGGATTCATGCCGGGTAAACCCCAAGTAAGTATGCGTGCTGCAATGATGTCGGCGCTGTCGGCAACTGCCTCACCCTCAAGCTTTACGTTCTTGTGGCGCTGCATAGGTTTAACATCATCGGTGGTGATTGAAATTGTATTATTGAAAGTCCTGCGGCTGAACATTTCTACACCTTGTGACAGACCTGTAATGGTCATACCGCGTGAACCCTTGATGATGTCACCTTTTTCATCGGTATTGTTTGTAATGATAACCTGGTAGATGTATATGAAAGAGTAGGGGCGCAGAGTTGCGTCTATCTTATATATATAGGTTATATTACCGTCCTCGTCGTATTCCTTATCATAGGTTGAGGGGTCCTCGTCTATGTAGATGCCGGTCTTGAGTGTGCCGAACAGTTCATCGGGCTGGTTGTAGTCGATGTATGAGCGGGTGGTGTCGGGCATTTCGCTGCTCTCGGTCTCTGCACGGGTGCGGATCCATGATGACTGGCTGCTCATACGTGTGCTGGCGGTGTAGGTCTCATAATCATCGCTCTGGTAGAATGATGTCCACTCTGTACCGAAGTTGTAGAACATCATATCATAGGTGCTGCCTGATGTCAGTGATACGCGGCCGCCGTTTGAATCAAATATCTTAACGAATGAACTGTAACGCTTGCCTGTGTATTCATCTGTATTATATATGGTGCCCTTTATCAGTTCAGGCTTTGTGTAACCCAGGTCACCGTAGGTCTCCAGTGATGTATCCCAGTCATACTGCCACTGAGTATCCCACTCAATTCCCCACAGCAGATCAAGATTAATATCATATATCTCTACTGCTATCTGAGTCTGGTCAACGCGCAGGAACAAATCCTTTCTCTCACAGGCGGTATTTGAAAAAAGTACAAATGCCAGACCCAGGATTGCCTGAATCTTTGCGATTGTCTTGTTCAATAATCTTCTGTTTGACATTTGAATTTGTTCTTTTTCGTTGTTTCCGATGCAAAGATACGCGATATAAATATGTCAAAAAAACAACATTCACACAAATTCTTCTCATATTCACAAAACGAAATTCAAACAATAGTTGAAATATCAACACGTAATTGTTATTTTGACAATTGATATGCAGAATGACAATTGACGATTTGCATACAAACTGAATTTGAACATAAAAATGGCGATATTTGGTGTTCTGGAGTGGTTTTTATGTTTTATCTTTGCGTCGGAAACAAGTAAAGGACTAGAATGATTAGTATTTTTGCATATCAGCTTCCTTTTTCAGCATGCCTGATTTGGTTTATACTTGCGTTGATTAGAGGGCGCAAGACCCATTCAGACCATCTGCTGGCTGTTGTTATGGGATTGTTGGCCATAAGTTTCTATAGCGGTGCCAACAATCTTTCATTTAATACCAACTATCAGCGTCAGGTTGTGATGAATATTATACTTGAGTGCTCGTCATTGGCAGCAATACCGCTTATATGCTTTTATATAAGGTCTTTGGCTGATGATGTCTATGAGCGTGCACTCTCATATCTTATGCTTCTGCCTGCAGTCCTGGTTACTACAGCAAATATTGTCATAGTGTGTCTTTTGGGGCTTAAGCATAGCGGTGACCTCTATTATGCTTTGTATAACGGTCATGTTACCCCTGACAGGCTTGATATATTGGAACATGCCTTCCTGATTGTTTCTTTCAATATTTATCGTATTGTATTCCTTTTATTGCATGTGCTGGCCATGATATATATGATATGGTGGCTGTTCTACGGCAAGTTCCGTTTCAATCACGTGGGTGCTTTCCTTAAGGGGCAAAAGTCATCATTCACGGCCAACATACTGTGCGTGCTGTTTTTCTTCTATTTTATATTGTGGGGTATCTGCGTGATTTTCTACCAACTGTTCCTGGATATAACGTCACCATGGTCTGTGGCCTGGTCCATCTGTACCGCCCTGGTGCTTTTCATGGCGGGCTATGTGGCAACGGTTCCGTCTCTTCCGGGCGGATACATGAGCATAGACCGTCTGCGTCATCCGTTCGCGGCCATGAGTCAGTCTCCGCAGGAGTATCTGAGCAGCATTGATTCGGGTCCTGTGGCCGAGGTTCCGCAGTCCGGCTACGACAAGATAATGAACTCGTTCCGCGAGCTTATGGAATCGGAAGAGGGTTTCAGGAATCCCACCATTACCATAGATGAGGTGTCTCATAAGCTCAACACCAACCGCACGTACGTGTCAAAACTGGTCAATATCTACTATGGAATGCCTTTCCGTGACTATCTGAACAAGCTGCGCATGGATTATGCCAAGCAGCTCATGCTTGATGAGCCCGATGCTTCTATAGAATACATAGCCGTAAAGAGCGGTTTCCAGAGTTCCACACAGTTCATCCGCAAGTTCAAGGAGCATGAAGCCACTACCCCTGCCGCCTGGCGTACCGCCCAGCTGCATAAATAACATGCTTTTTTTTGTTAATAGTGTAGGTTATTAGGGGTATTTTATTAAATTTGCGAGTCTCTAAACGTATTAGAGACTCTTTTTGTTGGGAATTATCAATTATAACCTATGAATACCAAAATCCAGGAACTGACCGACATTATTTATAATGAAGGTGTAGCAAAAGGTCAGGCCCAGGCAGACCAGATTCTTGCCCAGGCCCAGGAACAAGCCCAGAAGATTGTAGCCGATGCACAGAAACAGGCCGATGCGTTGCTGGCTGCCGCCCGCAAGGAGGCTGCCGATAATGCAGAGAACGTGCAGAAAGAGTTGAAACTGCATGCACAGCAGGCAGTTGAGGCCCTTAAGAGTGAGGTTGCCACGGTTGTGACCGATAAGATTGTATCGGACTCTGTAAAGGGTTTTACGGCTGATCAGAAGTCTTTTAACGAATTCATGCTCAAGATTGCTCAGGAGTGGGGTAAGAACCAGCAGATTGAGATCAAGGCTCAGGATGCCGATGCTCTTAAGAAGTATTTCACTGCCAATGCCAAGGATCTGCTTGACAAGGGTGTTAAGATTACCCAGGTGAACGGTCAGGCTGCTGAATTCTCCATCCAGCCCGCCGACGGTTCATATAAGGTGAACTTTGGCACAGAGGAGTTCATGAACTGGTTAAAGTCAATGCTGCGCCCGCAGCTGGTTGAGACCCTGTTCTGATGGGTAATTACTATTACATAATATCCGGGCTGCCCGACATCAGCTTTGATGACAGCAAGGCGGCTCTTACTGCCGACGAGTTCCGCGCGGAGGTTTATGAGGCTCTGAGTGGTGCTGACCGCAAGGTTATGGATATGCTCCTGCTGGAGAATGACTGCCGCAACCTGGTTGTTATGCTGCACTCCGCCCAGGCTCCCGCAGGGGATGTTATTCCTTTGCAGCAGGGCTTGTTCAGTCAGGAGCAGCTGGAGGAACTGATATCGGCTGTAAAAGCCCAGGACCGCTGTCCTCAAGGAATCCCGCAGTTCATGTACAAATTTGTACAGGAGTGGCAGGATGAGAGCTGGCGTGAACTGGCCGGGTTTGCCGAGGACCGCCTGTGGGCGCTGTTCTATGACTACGCCATGCAGGCCGACAATGAGTTTGTGCGCAGCTGGTACCGCTTTAACCTGGATGTGAACAATATCCAGACGGCTATCACTGCCCGCAAGTATGAGCTTGACATGCAGAAGGTGATAGTGGGGCAGAACGATACCGCCCATGCGCTGCGTACCAGCGGTGCCAGGGATTGGGGATTAAGCCAGGAGCTGGACTATTTTGATGATGTTGTGCGGCTGCTTGATGAGGATGACCTCTCATACCGTGAGCGTAAGGCCGATATGCTGCGCTGGCGCTGGCTGGAGGACAACACCTTCTTTAATTATTTTGGTGTGGAGCGTCTGTTCTCATACCTGGTGCGCCTGGGTATGGTGGAGCGCTGGACCAGCCTTGACAAGGAAAAGGGCCAGCAATTGTTCCGCAAGCTCATAGGAGAGCTCAAAGAGCAGACAGAAGTGCCTGAAGAATTTTTGAAGTAGCGAGAGCCATCAAGCTTGCTTGTTTGGCCGAGTCACGACAAAAATCATGGAACGGAGTGACATAGTTTAGAGTTAAATAAAAAACCAAATATATGAGTACAAAAGGTACAGTGCAAGGTGTCATTGCCAACATGGTTACGTTAAAGGTGGACGGCCCTGTTGCGCAGAATGAGATCTGCTACATTGAGACAGGCGGCGACAAGCTGATGTCGGAGGTCATCAAGGTGCAGGGCGAGAACGTCTTTGTACAGGTGTTTGAGAGCACCCGAGGCCTCAAGGTTGGTTCGCCCGCCGAGTTTACCGGCCACATGCTGGAGGTTACTCTTGGCCCGGGCATGCTGTCGCACAACTTTGACGGTCTGCAGAATGACCTGGACAAGATGACAGGCGTGTTCCTTAAGCGCGGAGAATACACCTATCCGCTTGATAATGACCGCCTTTGGAAATTTGAGCCTATCGTAAAGGTAGGTGACAAGGTGCGTGCATCGGAATGGCTGGGTAAGGTTGAGGAGAATTTCCAGCCGCTCAAGATCATGGCTCCATTCCAGCTTGAGGGAGAATACACCGTAAAGAAGATTGCCGCAGAGGGTGAGTATCGCATTATTGATGAGATTGCGGTGTTGGAGAACGCCAAGGGCGATACGGTAAGCGTGAACATGATCCAGAAATGGCCTGTGAAGGTGGCTATGACCAACTATCGGGAGAAACCGCGTCCTTTCAAACTGCTGGAGACCGGTGTACGTTCCATAGATACGCTGAACCCGATTGTGGAGGGCGGTACCGGATTCATTCCCGGCCCGTTCGGTACAGGTAAGACTGTGCTGCAGCACGCTATCTCCAAGCAGGCTGAAGCCGATATCGTGGTAATTGCCGCGTGCGGTGAGCGTGCCAATGAGGTTGTGGAGATCTTTACCGAGTTCCCTGAACTGGATGACCCGCACACCGGACGCAAGCTGATGGAGCGTACCATTATCATTGCAAATACGTCAAACATGCCGGTTGCAGCCCGTGAGGCTTCTGTATATACCGCTATGGCCATATCGGAGTACTATCGCTCCATGGGTCTGAGAGTCCTGCTTATGGCTGATTCCACTTCACGTTGGGCACAGGCTCTTCGTGAGATGTCCAACCGTATGGAGGAGCTGCCTGGTCCGGATGCATTCCCCATGGATATCTCATCTATCATTGCAAACTTCTATGGACGTGCAGGTTACGTATATCTCAACAACGGCCAGCCGGGTTCCATCACCTTTATAGGAACGGTATCGCCTGCCGGCGGTAACCTTAAGGAGCCGGTTACGGAAAACACCAAGAAGGTGGCCCGCTGCTTCTACGCTCTGGAGCAGGAGCGTGCTGACCGCAAGCGTTATCCGGCTATCAACCCCATTGACTCTTACTCCAAATATCTGGATTATCCGGAATTTGAGAAATATATCACTGACCGCATTAACGGTGACTGGACAAGTAAGGTGAATGAACTTAAGACCCGCTTGCTGCGCGGTAAGGAGATTGCTGAGCAGATTAACATCTTGGGTGATGACGGCGTTCCTGTAGATTATCACGTAACGTTCTGGAAATCAGAACTTATAGACTTTATTGTACTACAGCAGGATGCGTTCGATGAGGTTGATGCCGTTACTCCTATGGAGCGTCAGGTGACCATTGTAGACCGTGTGATCGGTATCTGCCACACAGAGTTCAAGTTTGACCATTTCCTGGATGTGATTGACTATTTCAAGAAGGTTATCAACTTGTGCAAGCAGATGAACTACCAGCCGTTTGAGTCAGAGAAATATTTTGAATATGAGAAGCAGCTCAAGGAACTGCTTGCTGAACGTAAAACCGCTTAACCCGCTATAGCTATGACAACAAAGGCATTCCAGAAGATTTACACCAAGATCAGCCAGATTACAAAGGCTACCTGCTCGCTCAAGGCGCAGGGTGTGGGTTATGATGAGTTGGCTATTATTGACGGCCGTTTGGCTCAGGTGGTTAAGATTGCAGGCGATGACGTTACGCTTCAGGTGTTCCAAGGTACCGGCGGTATTCCTACCAACGCCGAGGTGGTGTTCATGGGCAAGGCTCCTTCACTCAAGGTGAGCGACAGCCTTAGCGGCCGATTCTTCAACGCTTACGGTGATCCTATCGACGGCGGTCCTGCTGTTGAGGGTCAGGAGGTTGAGATAGGCGGTCCGTCAGTGAACCCCGTGCGCCGTAAACAGCCGTCAGAGCTGATTGCAACCGGTATTGCAGGTATCGACCTTAACAATACGCTGGTTTCAGGTCAGAAGATTCCGTTCTTTGCTGATCCTGACCAGCCTTTCAACCAGGTTATGGCTACCGTGGCCATGCGTGCCAAGGCCGACAAGATTATCCTGGGCGGTATGGGTATGACCAATGATGACTACCTCTACTTTAAGAACGTGTTCTCAAACGCAGGTGCCATGGACCGTATCATCGGATTCATGAATACCACCGAGGACCCTGCTGTAGAGCGTCTGCTTGTGCCTGATATGGCTCTGACCGCAGCTGAGTACTTTGCTGTGCAGAAGAATGAGAAGGTGCTTGTGCTGCTCTCTGACATGACATCGTATGCCGATGCATTGGCAATTGTATCCAACCGTATGGACCAGATTCCTTCAAAGGACTCAATGCCTGGCTCACTTTACTCTGACCTGGCTAAGATTTATGAGAAGGCCGTGCAGTTCCCATCGGGAGGTTCAATTACCATTATCGCTGTGACAACGCTGTCAGGTGGCGATATCACTCACGCTGTGCCTGATAATACTGGTTACATCACTGAGGGTCAGCTGTTCCTGCGCCGCGACAGTGACATCGGTAAGGTTATTGTTGACCCGTTCCGTTCATTGTCCCGTCTGAAACAGCTTGTGAACGGTAAGAAGACGCGTGCAGACCATCCGCAGGTTATGAATGCTGCCGTGCGTTTGTATGCCGATGCCGCCAATGCCAAGACCAAGGTGGAGAATGGTTTTGACCTTACGGATTATGATGAGCGTACGCTTAAGTTCGCTCATGACTACAGCGAGAAACTGCTGGCTATTGACGTGAACCTTGACACTACCGAGATGCTTGACGTTACCTGGCAGCTCTTTGCCGATAACTTTAAGCCCGATGAAGTCAACATCAAGGCCGCTCTGGTAGAGCAGTACTGGCCAAAATGATACCAAAGGGGACGGTTCCGTTTGGTATGATTTTGGCCAAAAGGTGTGACGAGTTTACTGGTATTGATGAAAATCATACCAAACAGAACCGTCCCCTTTGGTATCATTTTTGAGAAGAATTTGAAATGGCGATAAAGTTCCAATATAACAAGACTTCACTCCAGCAGCTGGAAAAGCAGCTGAAAGTGCGAAAGCGCACCTTACCTATTATTAAGAGTAAGGAGAGTGCGCTGCGCATGGAGGTAAAGAAGTGCAAGGATGACCTGGTCAGACTTGAAGCCGAGCTGGAGGCGGGCATAGGCAAGTACGACTCCATGTTCGCGCTGTGGAACGAGTTCAACCCGGAACTTGTCAAGGTAAAGGATGTGCATCTGACGGTGCGCAAGATTGCCGGAACCCGCATTCCGGTGCTTGACAAGGTGGATTTTGAGGTTGAGCAGTTCAGTCTGTTCAGTCAGCCCAAATGGTACTATGACGGCATCAACATACTTCAGAGTCTGGCTCACGACGCAATCTTAGTGGAGTTCACCACTGCCAAGCTGGGCCTGCTTGAGAAAGCCCGCAAGAAGACCACTCAGAAGGTCAACCTGTTTGAGAAGGTGCAGATTCCGGGCTACGAAGATGCCATTCGTAAGATAAAACGCTTTATGGAGGATGAGGAGAACCTGTCCAAGTCCAGTCAGAAGATACTTAAGTCTCTGCTGGAACGCCGTGAAGCAGAAAAAGAGGAGGCAGAGCTATGATTACAAAGATGAAAAAACTCTCCTTCCTTATTCACAGTAAGGAGTATGACCGGTTCCTGGAGCAGCTGCGTTCTCTGGGCGTGGTTCATGTTATTCAGAAACAGCAGGGTGCCGTTCAGGACGCCGCCCTGCAGGACGACATCAACCTGCTGTCCCGCTGCAAGAACGCCCTGAAGGTTCTTGAGGGGCTCAAAGGGGACGGTTCTGTTTGTGCCCCTGAGCCAGAGCTAGGGGCACAAACAGAACCGTCCCCTTTGTGCCCCGGTCCCGAAAAGGTGCTGGAGCGCTACGATATCCTGGAGGCCGAAAAGCTAGTCCAGGAGCAGACCCTCCAGGCCCTGAACCGCGACCGCGCACAGCTGCTGCCGTGGGGTGATTTTGATCCGCACAACGTTCAGCGTTTGGAGCAGGCCGGCTACAAGCTGCGTTTCTTTACCTGCCCGCTGCGAGCCTACAAGCCGGAGTGGGAGCAGGAGTACAATGCCATAGAGATTATGCGCGACAAGCAGAAGGTGAATTTTGTAACCCTCACTCATACGGGCACTCATGTGGATATAGATGCCGAGCGTGTGCACCTGCCCGCCATGTCGTTGGCATCGGTCGACGCTGACATAGCCAAGACCCAGGCTGCAATAGATGCCGTTCCGGTAAAGATGGCTAAACTGGCCTCTGTGGGCGTGCCTGTGCTGCAGGACGCAGTGAAAGACCTGGACAACAAAATAGACTTTGGCCGCGTTAAGCTGACAGGCGAAAAGCTTGCCGATGACCATCTGCTGTTGCTTGAGGGCTGGATTCCTGCCGATAAGGTGGATGAGGTGAGCCGAGAGCTGGACATGAAGGGCGTGTTCTTTGACGTTGAGGATCCCACACCCGATGATGACATACCTATTCAGCTCAGTAACAACAAGTTCGCAAAGCTGTTTGAGCCGCTCACAAAGCTCTATATGCTGCCCACTTATCAGGAACTGGATCTGACGCTCTTCTTTGCGCCGTTCTTCATGCTCTTCTTCGGACTCTGCCTGGGCGATACGGGCTATGGACTGCTTATGATTGTGGCCCTGCCCATATTCACCAAGTTGTTCCAGCTTATCAACCCCAATTTCAGCAAGTGGCTGGTGGTGCTGTTCGGTGCAAGTACGATGCTCTGCGGATTGCTGTCGGGCACGTTCTTCGGGTTCAACATGTATGACCTTGACATTCCGTTCGTCCAGAAGATGAAGGAATTTCTCTATACCGATAATACAACCATGTTTACCGTGTCACTGTGCATAGGTGTGGTACAGATTCTGTTCGGTATGGTAATCAAGGCTGTTAACCTGAGCATCCAGTGCGGCGTCAAGTATGCGCTGAGTACGATAGGTTGGCTGGTACTCATAATCACCCTTGGAGTATCGGTATTGGCAGGTCTGGAGTTCAGCAATCCTGTTGTGATGGGTGTTCTCATTGCCGCAGCGGTGCTGATATTCCTGTTCAACAGTCCGGGCAAGAATCCGCTGCTGAACATCGGCCTTGGACTTTGGGATGCTTACAACATGGCAACCGGTCTGCTGGGCGACGTGCTCTCTTACGTGCGTCTGTTCGCGCTGGGTCTGTCAGGCGGTATCCTTGCTAACGTATTCAACAGCATGGCTGTGGGTATGGCGCCCGATAATCCTGTTGCAGGATTTATCGTTATGGCGCTCATATTCGTGATCGGTCACGCTCTGAACATCTTTATGAATATTCTGGGTGCTATTGTTCACCCCATGCGACTCACGTTCGTGGAGTTCTTCAAGAACGCGGGTTACACCGGTGGCGGAGAGGAATACAAACCGTTTAGGGTTAATGGTTAGATAATGCATCTACGTCTCATCTACGAACCATCTACGTTACCACTCCGAAGGATGAATAACAAAAAAAGACCACGAATAACTCTAAAAAACTCGAATCTTATTCGTGATATTCGTGATATTCGTGGTCAAAAAAAAGAAGAATTTAATGTTTAATAAATAACAATTATGTCTAGTTTAGTTTTAGCTTTTTTGGGCGTAGCCCTTATGATCGGCCTGGCAGGCATCGGTAGCGCATACGGCGTAACTATAGCCGGTAACGCAGCAGTTGGTGCTCTTAAGAAGGTCGATAAGTTCGGTAACTTTATTGTGCTGACCGCTCTGCCCGGTACACAGGGTCTGTACGGTTTTGCAGGCTACTACATCTTTGCCAACATGGCCGGAGTACTCACTCCCGATATCACTCCGCTGCAGGCAGCATCGGTATTCGGCGGCGGTCTGGCACTGGGTATTGTAGGTCTGTTCTCGGCTATCCGTCAGGGCCAGGTTTGCGCCAACGGTATCGCAGGCATCGCTCAGGGACATGACGTATTCAGCAAGACCCTGATCCTGGCCGTATTCCCAGAGCTTTACGCCATAGTAGCTCTGGCCGGCGTCTTCCTGATGAGCTCCGCCCTGTAATAACACATTGGGGACGGTTCTCTGTGTGTTTACCAAACTCGCGAGTTTGAAACACATAGAGAACCGTCCCCAATGTGTTACCGATGTTTAAAAACTAAACCCGCGTGTTTGATTTCTCAGGGACACACGGGGATTCCGTTGCGAAGATACGGACTTTTTCCTTAATTGCATTTTTATCATTATCTAAATGCCGAAAATATTTTAAAACTCCTTGTATTATGCCACGTAGAAGTAGAGAATCAAGTGTAAGCAGCATTTACCATGTAATGCTCAGAGGTATTAACAAGCAGGATATTTTTGAATCTACTGATGATTATTGGAAATTTATCCGCTTGATGTACAGATTAATTCATCCTATCGATGAAATCGGGCGACCTGCATTATCTCATTGCAGTATCTATGCATATTGTCTTATGCCCAATCATGTTCATCTGCTTATAAGAGATCTTGACAACTGTCTTGCATCGACAATTAAGGGTTTGACAATACCTTATGCGCAGTATTTTAACATGAAAAATGATAGGGTGGGTCATTTCTTCCAAGACAGATTTAAGAGTGAACCTGTTAATGATTGGGATTATTATGTTACATTGCTGCGCTACATTCATCAGAATCCGGTTGCTGCAGGTCTTACAAAAGAAGTGAGCAAATACACGTGGAGCAGTTGGCGTGAGTATTCAAATCCTGCTTCATGCCGCATGCCTTTATGTGCAACGGGTGCTGTTTTGACAAAAATTTCTATCGATGAACTCACTGGGTTGGTTAATCAACCTTTACCCAAAACTCAGTTGATTCTGGATTACAACTATGACCCCAATATCAAGAAGATAGAAGATGAGACCATACTTGATTGCGTAATTGAACTATGCGGTTCTGATGATTATATCAGTGTAATTGAGAATTATCCGCCTGCAACTCGAGATGAAATGATACGTAAACTCAGGGAGATAGGGGGGAGTATCCGCCAGATTTCCCGAATTACAGGTATAAGTGAGAGCGTAGTCCGCCGCATCAAATAGCACATTGGATGACACATTGGGGACGGTTCTCCGTGTGTTTACCAGTATGCGAGTTTGAAACACACAGAGAACCGTCCCCAATGTGTTACACAATTGTTACTCCTTAAATTGGATGGAGTAGGGGTAGTTTACGTAATCAGCAGCATTTTCTTCAAGCACATCCTGATGCTTGGAAGGTGTTGGTACAACTACCAGCCAAAGATATGATAGCGGCTCTCCAAGGGGAGTTATACTTACTGTACCGTTACGTCCGATAGTTGAAACTGCGGTCTCAGAATAGATGCATGAACCGTCCTGCTTCACTCCTACCAGACCAAAGCTCCACGCTGCATTACGTACGTATTCATCGGATTCTGCATAGGTTGTACGGCCTGGATTGAACACTCCTTTCACGCTTACGGTAACCGTCTGGCCTGCATCAGGAACGTCCAGCGATATGCCGTTATAACCATACTGCTGCGGAACACGATCATCGGCAATGCGTTGCCATCCGTCTTCATCGGCAGGCTGTAACGTGGAGCTATGCCTATTGGCGTATGGTTTCATCACGCTGCGTATCCGGGGCATATCATACGTCATAAAGTGACGCGCTGCATCAAGCATCTCTTGGCCAAATGCGGCATCGTCAATGCCCTTCATCTCTTCATATACAGCCACCACATCGTGACGCTTACGGGCCGAACGCCAAAGGTCTGCAATGAACTGCTTTCCATACTTTTCTGACCAATACTCAAGCACATACGGTGAATGGTACATGTTCTCTGGATGCATGAATGCCAGATGAGTCTGTTTCATGAATGCATCCCAATGGTATTCTTCATCATTGACCCATAGGGGATTTACCTGCCACAGCATCCATTGGGATGTCATTTCATATATGCCTCCGCCGCCAAATCCGCTGTTGTTGTCTATAGCTAACTGGCTCTGGAAACTGTGTCCAAGTTCATGGGCGATGCAATTCATCCGTTCATCCTGCGTGCGCAGCGGCGTAACCCAAAGCGCGCCAATCTTTTCATCATAATCACCGCCGTAAGCCGTTCCCTCATCATCATATCGCAGCATTATCATCATCTTAAGGCTGTCAGCGGCCGATCCCGGTGTGATAAAGTGGAGCGTATCCTTAAAGAAATCGTAGAAATACTGAGATTGTGTGAGCAGATTGTCCAGATTGGCGGTCATCTTATGACCTTTATAATCAGGAGCTTTTGATACATCAGGACCGAATCCTTTCTCCCAGAATACTATAATGTCACGTGTGGAAATACTGCGCTGAAAACAGTATTCCGATGCGGTATCGCTCAGGTTCATACCCTGCAAATCCCGCGGAATATACACCTGTTTATCGATGCTTTTACCGCAAGCCGCCAGTGCTAACATTGCGACAAAGTTGATTATAATACTGTTCAATTTCATAATTCCATCTTTTTTGAAATATAGTCTCTCATTCTGGGGACGCATTGGGAAACACATTGGGGACGGTTCTCTGTGTGTTCCAAACCCACGAGTTTGGCAAACACACAGAGAACCGTCCCCAATGTGTTTCCCAATATGTCACTTTGCGCTTTTTAGGCGGGTGAGGGCATTCTCGATCATATCGTGCGTGCCGCTGCCGTCATTAACGTATTGGATTACCATGTCGGCGTAGGTTATGGCCTCGCGCAGCTGGGTGGTCTTGTTGGGTATATTCTCCTTGCAGTCTGTTACCAGAATGACTAACTCATTAAGGTCCTCTGGTTCAGCCAGATTACCAGGACGCATTACCGCTAAGGCTGCCTTAAGGGCCGATACGGCATCATCAATCATCTTCTGGTCAACACCAGTGGCGTCAAGCAGTTTTTGGGCTGATTCCATGCACTCTTTCATGCGAGCATATCCGTGCGGAGCCCATGCTTCCTTATCTGCGGCACGTTCCTGTGCGCTACGTAGTGTCTGCTCAAGCTCACGTGTATCAATGCCGCCGCGTTTGGCCGATGAGCCTTTCTGCTTGCCGCTAAGCACGTTAAGACGCAGATAGTGCGTGGAGTTGTCACGAATCCAATAGTCGGGGCGGAATGTATGCCCGGCAAAGCTAAGGGAATACATGTTTCCGTCAGTTCCACCGGCGGCGGTTACGGGATGAACCTCCACATCGCTCAGGTTTGCTGTTATGTCAAACTCTGCATCATTCCACGATGTGATATCGCTTGCAGCCATTACCAACGGGCCGTACATGAGCGCGCCTACCCACTGCGGGGCGAACGGAGTGTTGGTCTGGCCCATTCCTGTGGCTGCCAGGTCCATCTTGTCGGGGCCCCAGTTGATATGCTTGCTGAAAGGCATAGTTATCTCTACACGGTCACCCTTGCTCCATGTGCGCAGCGGAATCTCCACATAGCTGCAGGGCTGGCATTTCTTAAAGATGGTACGTCCGTTCAGCTTAACGGTGAATCCATCTGTTGCCCAATAGGGAACGCGCAGTTTGAGCGCAAATTCAGCGCTGCCGTCAGTTACGGTAATTACGGAGCTCTCAGCAGGCCACAGGCATTCCTGTCTAAGAGTAACGCCTTTCTGCTGCCAACGAGCCTCGGTAGGCAGATACAATGCCACCCACATGGTGTTGTCCGATACAAAATAGGCTGCCTCCTGATACTTGACGTGGTTCTCGGTCCCTGTACCGCCGCAGCAGCTCTCCTGAGGCGTCTCATTGCCCCACGGCTTGGATGCGTTCATGCCCACGGCGTACTGGTAGGTCACGCTGTAGTGCTCCGGATGCACGGATCCTACAAGCTGGTTGTATAGCACACGCTCATAGTAATCCATATACTGTGCGTTGTCCGGGTCAAAGCAGTTCAGGTCTTTGGTCAGCTTGGCCAGGTTGTAGGCGCAGCAAGTCTCGTTTATATTGGGGTTGGGGTAGATGTTGCGCCTGTAATCGGACATGACATTGGTGTTCATGCTCAGAATTTGGGTGTAGGGCTGGCGGAACATCTCTCCGTTGCCTACGCCGCCCATGGCATAGACATAGCGGCCCTGTATCATGTTCCAGAAATTGTATGCCAGATTATAGTAATAGGCCTTCCCGTTTGTCCGATAAGAACGCAGCGCACCGGTAATCATTGGTATGTGCTGGTTGGCATGACGCGTACGGATATCATCTATGTTCTGTGACAGCGGGTCAAAGAAGGCGGGTGAATCAAAGTACGATGCGGCCTCGATAAAGCGACTGCGGTCAGTGGCATCGGTGGATAGTTCGGCCAGACGTGACAGGGACTCTGCCATACCTCCAACCTCGCCGGCTATGTACATGTTCCACATCTCATAGCGGTTGCCGGGGCGGGCCTGACGGTCGGCGCGTGTGCCGTCGGTCTTTACGTAAGTGCGGTAATGCAGACGGTTCCAAACCCACAGGCCCATATCATGGGCTATTAGAAGCGCCTTCCGGGCCACCTGCTCATCATCCACGTTCATGGCTATGTCTATGAGTCCTGCTAATTGTTTGTGGATGGTGTAGTAGGGGGCCCAGACTCCGCTCTCATTATTATAGGCTGCGTATTTCTCTATCAGAACGGCATGCTGTGCCGGTATGGCGTTCAGATAGCCGTAGCCATAAACGCTGCAGTCTTTCTTGTATTTGTCAAATGCGTCCCATGTGCCTTTAAGCTCCATGAGTTCTTTCTCCGGGGCCAGATCACGAGCCTCGCGGTAACGGCCCAGCTTGTTGTCATAGACAAATGTAAGTTCCTGGCAGGCACGCATCTCATTCACCATACGGCGTATCCTGTCCATAAGCTGGCCACGCAATGCGGGATCATCGGTCCCGGCATATGCAAATGCCAGTGCAGAGAGATAATGTCCGGTTCCATGGCCTTTCAGCTTGGTATGGGGAGAGTCCCAACCATCGGATACAGTGTAACCCTCTGTGCTAAGTCCGTATGTGTCACGGTAGTTGTAGAGCTGCTGTGTCACGTCAAGGGCCAGCAGGGCACGTATGTCAAGGTCACGGTTTGATGTGAGTCGGTTATCGCCTATGAGCCTTACGCTGCCCAGGGGTAGGGGCTCTGCCACAGGCTTCCTGCCGGGGATATTCCATGCATGTTCTGTAACCGTAACGGTGGCCTCAATAGGAAAACCGGAAGCAGTAGTGTTATCGCCTGTAATGAATCCTTCTACAGTATATGTGCTGCCGGCAGGATGCTTTGAGGCATCGGCCTGCTCACGCTCGGTATCGGCGGCAGAGTTAGTCCATACAGTCTGCCTGAGCTCTGTCTTGCCGTCACTGTATGTGACGCGTACCTGCCAGGGGAGTCTTGCAACCGTACCCGCAGGTGTCTCTACAGATACCGGTTCTACACTACTGATGGTTCGCAGCTGACTGCGCCTGGCACATGAGCAAAAAGCAAGTGCCAATACTGACATTATAAGTATCCTGGTTCTCACAGCTTGTCAACTATTGTAACTTGAAAATTCAATGTAACGGATTTGTCTCCTTTTATAAAACGGCAGCGTACGGTGGCGCTGTCGCCAACCTCTACACCTGCGGTGGCTTGGCCTACATTAAAGAATACGGGGTTGGAACTGCCATCCCATTCGGCATAGCAGAACCAGTTATCAGCCTTCCAACTGCATACGTTGCCCGATTTGTCATACCAGCAGCCTTTGCCGTTGGCGGTGTTGCCGTTGGTCCAGTCCGTGCCATCGGCGTTCACGCCGTAGTAAACTATATCACCATTGTTAAGGCCGCTAATCAGCTGGGCAAAACTGTTTATTCCCAGAGCATCGCACACGCTCTTTTCATTGATGAATACAGACAGTGGAGTATAATCAGTCTTTACTTTCTCCTTGATGTAGTAGGTTAGACCGTCTTCTGATACCGTATAATCGGCCCAGGCAGACTTGCCGGTGACGGTTACGGTGATATCAAGCGCGCAGGCGGCATTTGCAGTCGCGTAGGCGGCATGAATGACGTACTCCTGGCCCTGCTCCGTGGCATCGGGAATTATGCCTATGCTGAGCGTGAAATTATTGGTTGCATCCACAAACAGTTTTGCATCCGGGTCTGAGGGCTGGCATGCATAGCCTTCTGAATCAAAGTAGAATCCGCCGGCCGATGTGTAATACCTGGGCCCGCAAAGCAGAGAACCGTTTGAGCGTACACCTGCAAATACCAGGTCAGAGGGAACTTTCTTTACGCCCAGCTGCTTGGTTACAAGACTTTTGTCTATCGTGATGGGGGTTACGTCATAGACCTGGTTAAGTTCCACTTCTGCTTGTGCAGTAACAACTTCACCCGTGATTTTTGCGGCAGAGTAGTCTGTGAATCCGTAGTCAAGTGACATAAAAGACTCTTCTTCATCCTTATTGCAGGCGCATGTCAGCACCAATGCAGCAAGTAACAGAGCGTGGTTTATCGTTTTCCTATGCATTGTACTCCAGATGTTTTAAAGTTCCTGATCCCAATTGAACCATTTGCCATAGACATTGGCGGTATGGGCGTTCTTGCTCAGTTTGATGCGGTAATCATAATGATTCTTGCGTATCTTGGTGTTGCCGGTAAACTTGTAGTCAAGGTTACATACAACGGCAAAAACCACACCGTTGGCCGGTTTGTACTTGTCAAAGTTCATGGTGAAACTGCCATTGCTGAAAGGCTGGCTGTAAACCGTAACGCCCTCTTTGGTGCGATAGCAGAGCTGGCAGCTCATGTTCTCTGTGGTTGACAGTTCTCCGTACGGCTTAAAGCTTACAGTAAGCGGTGAACTTTCAACTGCAATGGGTATTATGTTTGCTCCTGACCATCCGGGAGTGGTGGTGGGGTCGGGCACAAGCCATCCGTCATCATCAAGGGTTGTGGGCTGGTAGGGAGTGGCACGCCACGGCTTGCTGTAAACGCTCCAGCTCTCTGATTCTATGACCGTTCCCATGTAGTTGTTATACATGTGGTTGACAGCCTGTGAATACTTTCCAAAGTCGCAAAGCGCCAGACGTGCGCGGTACTCCTGTATCATGGTATGTATGCTGTCAGCCCCGATCTTATCGGCAATACCTTCAAGTACATAGCCTGTGCAGTTCATCCATACCCATGGTACGGCGTTGTAGTCAACAATCTCGCCCAGGAATGTGGGGAATACCTCACTGTACTGTGATCCGCCTATTATGGCGCGTACATTTCCGGTCGGGGCGGCGCCGTTCACACCCTCGGCACCGGGTCCTCCAAAGGTACCGTCGGTAAGCCAGCCGGAGTAGCACTCGATGGGCTGGAAGGGGGCAAGGATGGAACCCATGGAGAGCCATCCAAAGTCATTGGCTACATACTCCTTTCCGTATTGCTGCTCATATGTCATTGTGGCCTGCAGCCAGCAGTTGGCGCCTTCATGGAACCAACTGGCCTTACGGCAACCGGGCATTGATGCAAAGACGGCATGGATACCCTCATGGACCATGGCGCTCATCTGCGATTCACGGTCTGCGTAGGGACATTCCGGATCAAAGCAATAGACCGGATAATATGATGCCAGGATGATGGGCCAAGACTTGCCGCCTACATATACGGCACTCTGCCAGCCTCCCTTGTCCTCATTCGATGCGTTGTCGGTGGATAGACCGGATCCGTAAAGGAACACGGCACTGCGGTATCCGTTCTGAACCGGCATATCTCTGGGCCATCCCATTACATCCGATATGTATGAGAAATCGGCGTCAAGACGTTTAAGCATCTCTGTGGCAGCCGTCTCATTGTCCTTGACAAGCGGGTTGGCGTTCTTGCCTACAAAGAATGACCAGTACTCTCCACTGTAGCTTTTGTACAGATTGGTATTGTACGGAAGGTTCTTGGTAGGTTTTGAAGGCTTGTCTGTGAGTTCGTTGAAATCATAGTGTATAGCCTTGTTCCAGCCCGGCCATTCCGTAAAGATCTGGTCGGTAATGACAGGGCCGTACACGCCGGATTCCTCTTTCTCACAACCTGTGGATAGCGCTGCTGCAAAGATTGTCAGTGCAGCCGCCAAGAATTTATTTCTCATAATTTGATGTTTTACTTACCGTAGGGTTTTGTGCCGTCAAATTTGGCTTGCCAGGGCCATACTGATATGGGCTTGCCGTCATCATTACCCCAGGGATGCCTGATGTACTTGGTGGGGGCTCCGGTTACCACAAACCACAGATACTGGCTGTTGGCCGGGACCTCAAAGCTCTGCTCTGCATCCTGGGCACTCCAGATATCGCTGTAGGTGGTGGTGCCGTCAGTGTTGTAGCTTACGAATCCGTAACGCCAGCCTGCAAATTCCTGAGGCCCCACGATGCAGCCAGTCATTTGACTCAGACCCTGCAGTGTAACTTTTACGGTCTCGCCTTTAGGTACCGTCATCCTTACTGCGTTGGAGCCTGTTGATTCAGGAGCCTTGGCTGCAGATATGCGCCACCAGTCAGTGTCAACGTTATTGATGGCTGTTGTTGCAATGGCGGTCTTACCTATGTAGTTGCGGCCGTTGGAGCGGATTTCATCCATATCAAAGGTCATGCAGTGTGCGGCATATTTCCAGATGTCATCATTAAATGCGGCAACATCATAGTCCATAAGGCGCATGTAGGTGTCACAGGGATCCTCGGGGTACTGGGCGTTTTTCCACATTTGGGCCAGGAAAGTGATGTCATTGTTGTTATGGCACCACCACCACTGTATGAAGTAGTTGGCGTAGCGCGGGGTCTCATGCAGTACGTGCAGATGGGTCTGTGAGCAGAAAGCGCTGAAATTGTAATTCTGGAAGGCCTCATCCTTGTAGGTCTGGAAACTCTGCCACTGTGCGCACTGCTCCCAGAAACAGTTGCCGCCGGCTCCGTTCTGACCGAATCCGTAACGCCATCCGGGACCCTGGTTGGTGTTGATGTAGGGACGCTGTGCGGCAGGGATTCCCTGGTTCTTGAGCCAGTCACAGAATGTCATGTACTGGAATGTGTGGCCTATCTCATGGGCTATGGTGCTGCCCACGGGCTGGCAGGTGCTGGGATTAACCCAGAGCGCGCCAATCATATTGTCATATCCGCTACCGGTGGCAAGCCACTCTGACTGGTAGAGGAGATATATTTCAAACTTATAGTCGTCAAGGACAGATTTGCCTGTTCCCGGCTCGGAGAACTTGAGTGTCTCCGTATTTATCTTATAGAATTGTTCAGCTTTTGCAAGCAGGTCATCTATATCAACCTTCATCTTTGAACTCTTGCAGGTGGAGGGCGATGTGTTCTCTATGCCCATGCGCTCTCCGTACAGTCCGTATTCGCCGTACTGCTTGTCCCAGAACACAATCACGTGCTCTGTCTGCTTGCTACGGCACCAGCTCCATTTGCTATCGGAGCGCAGCATGTCAAAATCAAACTCCAGGGGTTTGTAGTATTTGGCAAAATCCTGTACTTCGTCCTGGGTCAGGATAAGGCACTTGCGGCTCTGGGTCACGGTGAACTTCTTGCTGTTGGCACCGGACACTATCTTGAACTTGGCGGTACGGGTCTCGGCCAGGCCCTCCTCAAGGGCGGTAAAGACTATTTTCTTGTTCTTGGTGGCCACACCGTGGGTCAGGTCAGCCTTGAGCCACTCCTGTTCCTCCTTGTCGGTCGATACCAGATACCACTCATGATCTACCGTAAGACGGATGAAAGCCGTACCGTCCTTCTCGGCCGGGAGGTCAACATCGTTGGCGGTAAGAGTTATTGACGAGTCAAACTTGTCATTGGGATCCGGCCCAATGGCTTCTTCTTCATCTTTTGTGCATGATGCCAGCATGGTCAATGCCACGGCTGAAAGGAATAGGATTTTGCGCATTGTTTTGTTGTTTTAGGGTGATAGAAAAGAAATACAGGGGACGGGACATTCCGTCCCCTGTATTATATTCCAGAACTGTTACAATAAGTTATTCAGTAACGTTAACTGTCAGAGTAACAGTGACATGCTTCATTGTGTTGAGGTCTGCTACGCGGAATGTTGCCGTGTATGAAGCACCTGCGGTTGCATGATCAGGATGAATGCCGGTCTGCAGACCCAGGAACTCTCCACCATCATTGTAGCCGGGCTCTACAAAGAAATAGGCATCGCCCCAACCTACAATATTTCCTTCAGCATCGAACCAGAAACCGCTGTTGGCTGTGTAATCATATCCGCCTTCGGTATCAAGGATGGTGATGTCGGTTGCGCCCAGTTTCTCAAGAATGCCAGAGATCTCAACCAGCTCACCGGCGTAGCCATCTGCCAGAGCCTGTGATGCAGTAAGGTTAACTGCGTCAACCTGTTCGGTTTCAATAATGGCAGGCTCGTCAACTGTGATTGTGAATGTAAGCACGCAGGTCTTTTCACCAAGCTCAAGGCCAATCATGAAGGTTGAAGTCTCGCCGCTCTCTCTCCAGAGTCCGCAGCCGAATGTGTTTTCGCCTCTGTACTCAATGAAACCGCCGCAGTCAGGATCTGAAGTTACGGTGCCGTAATCTGATACGTTACCGTTAGCCAGGTACCAGTAACCGTTGTTGGCGGTGAAATTACCATCATAGCGTGAGCCGTCTGCGTTAACGCCGAACAGGGTTACGGTTGACAGGTCAACGGAATCAACGCCCAGGGCAGCATAAATGGCAGCTAAGTTGTTTTCGGAGAGTGTGTATTCAACTTCACCGGTCTCATAAGAAGCCATTACGTTGATAGCGGTATAGTCAATGCCGGTAACAGCAACAGCAACCTTGATTACGTATGCTTCGCCCTTGTCGTTGGCAAATGCAATGGCACCGTTAAGGGTGGTTCCGGCAAGTGTCTCATCGGGGAACATGCAGAAGATCCAGTGATCCTGCTCGTTGTTGTTCAGGCAGATGGCTGCACCTGTACCCCATGAACCTGCTGTACCGTCCTTCATGAACCAGAAGTTGTTACCCATGGTTGCTGAGAATGAACCGTCAGGATTTACAGCGTATGCCTTTGCGCTCTGTGCATCTACGCCAATCTTGGCCAGGATATCATCGACAGGCAGGTCGATAGCATAGTGGATGTATTCAGCATCAAAATCTGCTGTGTAATTGAGTTGCCTGGTCTCAACAACGTTCAGCTGAACCTCCTCGGCCTCAACGATGTTGAAAATCATCTCTACATAGCAGTACAGGTCGGGCTCGCCTTCCTCTTCGGCCTCCTTGAGGAAGAAGTATGTAGCCTTTACCTTGTCGCCAGCCTTATAATCGTTGTGGCCGGGGTAGAAACCGATTCCGAATGTCCACATGTTGGCAAGAGTCTCCTCATCGGGATCCTCAAGACCCCACTCGACAACGCTCTCATGATAGAATACTGCATCGTCACCCCATGTGGTAACTGCTGATCCGGCAGTCATCCAGCAACCGAAATTGTTGCTGCTTGAAGGGCAGAAATTCATCTTGTCAATGTTGTTGCCTGTGCAGACACCAAACTGGATGGTGTTGTCAACCTGTGTGGTTGCGCCGGCGGCACCTGTGTAGGTTCCCATTGCCTTGTAGAACTCCTTGGCGGTCATGTCAAAGAACTCCAGGATCTTGTCGCCCGGCATGGACATCTCTCCCATGCTGTATCCAACGGTCTCTATGCCTGCCATAAGGTCGATAGAGCAGGAGACAGTTATCTCCTTGTAGTCCTCATCACCACCATTATCCGGTGCAATAGTCTTTTTGTCATCTTTGTCACAAGCTGTGATGGCTATGGCTACAAGAGCCATTGTTGCGAATCTGAAAAATTTTCTCATAATCTAATGATTTGGTTTATAAATGAATGTTAGTTGATTTCTTATTCCTGTGTCTCTTCCGAATCCGAGAAGCCGTAGTTCTGCACCAGCTTGACGTTTGATGTCAGGAACTCGGTGTAGATGGGGAACACGTTGTTGTGCCAGTCACCCACGTCGGCCTTGTTCTTGTGGCAGAACCAGGTCTTGCCGTTATAGACGTTGCGGCCATCGGAGCACATAAAGCGGATAAGGTCCTGACGGCGGTGATGCTCGCCTACAAACTCCCATGCCAGGTCATCCAGAAGTCCGCCCAGTTCTATGGTCGTTATATTGTCAACGGTATAGGTGGTGAATGATGATGACTTGACATTGCCGTCGGCATCATACTGGAAGTCATTGTATGGATTGGCCGAACCGCTGGTGGTGCACTCACGGACTCCGTAGTCATATATGCTGTTGCCCTTGAGCTGTGCGGCGGTACGTGTGGCCTTTGCAGGGGTGTCCTTGAATGCGCGCTGACGTACTTCTGTCACCCATGCGGCAGCATCGTCCTCAGTTTTGCCGTCATAGGTGCCGCCTATGCGCAGGATGCATTCTGCCTTGATGAACATGGCGTCGGCCAGGCGGTAGAAGCATACGTCATCACCGTATGTACCACGGTTGCCGGGTACGATTTCCTGCTTGTGGAAGCGTGCTCCCTCAAAGTCATATGCACCGGGGTTGTTTATGGAGTGAACCTCGACAGTATAGATGAGCGGATAATAGCCTACTGAGTTTCCGAACTTGGCATGACGCTCATCGGCATCATACTGAGCCTTGGTAAGACGCTGCGGATCACTGTCGGCCACTTTCTGCTCCTCCTCATAGATGGGGAATGTCTTGTCATCGAAATAGTACTGCTGGCCTATTGCCCAGGTGTCGGTAAGACGGGTGTCATCCGGATCATAGGTGTGGATGAACTGCGGTACTGCGCATGAGCCGTTCCATGGTGTTCCGCTGTAGCCGTAAGCCTGTCCGCCACGACCTACAAAGCACTTGTTTACAAGGTAGTTGTGACTGGCTTTGGCACCGTCAAGCGGCAGTACGAAAATGGCCTCGGATGATGTGATCTTGTTGCGGCTGTTGTCCTTGTAGTTCTCGGCAAGGGTGTAACCGCCTTCGTCAGTCACGATCTTGGCATAGTCATAAGCCTTCTTATACCATTTGTTGTCATTCTGGGCGTTGGTCTTGAACCATTCGCTCTGCAGGTTGCGGTTATTCTTGGCGTTGGGGGCCATGATGAGGGTGCTGTTCTCATCCCATCCGCGCAGCCATGCGTCATGGTTAAGGAATATCTTGGCTGCCAGCATGGCTCCTGCATACTTGTTCATGCGGCCGTATTTTTTGTCAGTACTCATATCAGGTACTGCCTCTTCAATCTCCTTTACAAGGAAATCCCATATGTGCTCGGGAGCCACCTGCAGGGGCAGATAACCTTGCTCTGTTACCAATTCTGTCTCAAGCGGGATATTGCGCCACAAATCGAACAGGATAAAGTAGTAGAGAGCGCGTATGGCACGGACCTCGGCCTTAGCCTCCGGGTTATTCTGAATTGTGGGTACCTCCAGAAGCTGGTTTGCCTCGGTGATACCCTTGTTGCAGTAGTACCACTCCTGCCACAGGTGAGGAATACCGGCATAGAATTCATGCTGGTGCAGGTTGATGTACTGTGCGCCCCAGCCGCCGTATGTGCGGTAAGGTGTCATAAGTAGGTCACTGGACTCTTCGTTGATATCAAAGTAGCCCTCCCATGCCCAGTACATGAAACGCAACTGTACGTACAGATTGCCAAGTATATCCTGGGTCTCCTCATCAGAGCCGGTCAGGTTTGATGGTGACAGGCTGTCATAGATGTTCTCATCAAGGTTTGTGCATGAACTGGTCATGAGGGTCAGTCCCAGAAACATTGCTGTAAAATAGTTCAGTATCTTTTTCATAGCTGTATCCTCCTTATATTATTTGTCACCGAAAGTGAAGTTAACACCAAATGTGAATGTACGGATTGTGGGATACTTGTTGCGGTAGTCCACACCGAATGAGTAGATATCACCGTAAGACATTTCAGGATCGATGCCCTTGTATCCAGTGATGCAGAGCAGGTTGGTGCCAGATACATATACTCTGGCCTTATCGATATACTTCCAGTTCTTGGTGTTGAAGTTGTAGCCGAATGTGGCGTTGTCAAGCTTTACATAGTCACCCTTTTCAAGATAGTAGCTTACTGCCACAGGCTCCTGCGATGTGCTCAGGGTCCTTCCATAGACGGGATCTACGGCCGACTTGTAACGGTTAAGACCTATGTTCAGGTTCTCGTAGAACATTCTCTGGCTGTTGTAGATCATGTGGCCGAATGCGCCGCTCATCTGCAGGGCCAGGTCAAAGTTCTTGTAACGGAATGTGTTGCTCCAGCCTATGTTGATCTTGGGCAGACCTGAACCCATGTACTGGCGGTACTTGGAATCGGCGTCACGCATTCCTGACACGAACATCTCACTCTTGCCTGTCTCAGGGTTCTCAATCATCCAGTAGCCCTTACCTTTCTTTGAGTTTGAGAGTCCGGTTGAATTGAGCATATAGAAGTCACCCACGGAATGGCCTTCATATACACGCTGTGTAGGCATGCTGGTAGGCTCCTCAAGCCATCCTGCATCGATGTAGTTGTCTGTCTCATACAGATCGTTAGACAGGCTTACCAGGATGTTCTTGTTGTGTGACATGGTCAGGGTGGTAGTCCATTCAAAGTCCTTGGTGCGGAACGGTGTGCCGCCCAGCATGATCTCTATACCACGGTTGTCCATTTCACCTACGTTTGCGGTCTGCAGGTTGTAGAGGTTTGGCGGAACGGGTACGTTGTACTCCCACAGCATATCGGTTGTCTTCTTGCTATAGACATCGACCGATCCGAACAGACGGCCGTCAAAGAAACCAAAGTCAATACCGGCGTTAAGCTCGGCTGTCTTCTCCCAGCGCAAATCATCGTTGGGGTTCTGTATTGTGGTCAGTGAAGGACGCCAGTTGCCGTCGGAATCAACGTAGTTGCCGTATGATGTGTCATAGTCATAGAGCAGCAGTGACATGTATGAACTCTGCGGTATGACACCGGTAACACCGTAACCGGCACGCAGTTTCAGGTTGTCAAGCCACTTTACACGGCGCAGCCACTTTTCGTTGGAGAGTGTCCAACCACCTGATATGGCGGGGAAATTACCCCACTTATGGTCGGCTCCGAACTTGGTTGAGCCCTCACGACGGAAACTTACCAGTACATTGTAGCGGTTGTCATATCCGTAAGATACACGGCCAAAGAAACCTATCAGGCGGGACTCATTCTTGTATGATGATACACTTCCGTAGGTCTTAAGGTATGCTGTACTTTTGTCTTCGGGGTCAGAATAGAGAAGCTCGGCATACTTACCGCGCTGAAGGGCGTTGTAAAGGTATGCATCGGTGGGGAATTCCGAGTTGGATGCACCGAATCCGGTTGATGTGCTCTCCATCCAGCTGTAACCCAGCATGCCGTTGAAGTGGTGGCGGCCCCAATCCTGCTCGTATTTTGAGGTTAATTCAAGCATGTCCTGTACAAAGTCACTCTGACTCTTTCCTGCTGAACCATTTACTCCACCCCAGCGGTTGCCCTGATAGAGCGGGGTGTTGTAATATTCATTCAAGCCGTTGTTGGAGCGGCGGCTCAACTGGAGATTGGTTTCCCAACCTGCCAAAGGAGTTACTGTTATGTTACCGGTCATGCGTGTGCTCTCGCTGCGTGAATCGCCCTCATGCTCGTTGATGTAAGGTATGGGGTTATAATAATAAAGAGGTGCCGACTGCTCGTAATAGTCACCGTCCTCACGATATACCGGCATAGTGGGGTTACGTATCACAGCCTGATGATATATGGTATAGCTGTCCTGATTGTCACTCTTGGAGAGGGTCTTGAGCAGGTTCATGTTCAGTTTAACTATGTCACCGAACAGATACTGCGTGATGTCCATCTGGACGCGCAGGTCATTTGAGAATGAACCCTTCATGACACCGTTGTCATCATTCCATGTGATATTGGCAGAATAGGCCATGTTGTCCGTGCCGCCTTCAAGAGCCAGGTTGTGGTTCTGTGTAAAGCCGGTACGTGATACCAGACCAAGCCAGTCGGTGGTTGCACCCAGGTCTCCGAATGCGGAGTACTCTGCCTGACCGTTGGCAATAAGGTCACGTATGAAATCGGCATCCATGAATTCAATCTTCTTTGAGAAGTTGGATGCTGATGCATAGCCTGAATATGATACGCTGTGATGCTCGCCGCGCTTGCCGGTCTTGGTGGTTATAAGGATAACGCCGCTTGCACCGCGTGTACCGTAAATGGCGGCAGCCGATGCGTCCTTAAGCACTGAAATCTCCTCGATGCTCTCCGGGGCTACTGTCTCAAGGCTACCCTCTATTCCGTCAACCAGGATGAGTGGGGTGTAACCTCCCATGAGGGATGTGACACCACGAAGCATGATGGTTGATGAAGATTTGGGGTCACCGTTACCTTTTGTTACCGAAAGGCCGGGCACCTTACCCTTTACCAGCTGAGCGGCATCGCCTACGTAACCTGTAATGAAGTCTTCTGCCTTTACAGATGATACGGACGATGTGATATCGCCTTTACGTTGTGTACCGTAACCGATTACCACAACCTCATCAAGCGACAGCAGGTCCTCCTGAAGGGTTATGTTTATAATCGGGTTGTCAGCCTTTACCTCTACTGTCTTGTAACCAAGATACGATACTCTCAAGGTGGCTCCCCTGTTTACGGTCAGCTTGTAATCACCGTCAAGGCCGGTTGTGGTTCCCACCGAAGTTCCGATTTGCAGGATTCCTGCACCAATGATGGGCTCGCCGCTTTCATCGCTTACCACACCAGACACACTGATGGTACCCTGGGCTGAAGCCTTGGACGGTACCATAGAAAAACCGATCATGGCCAACAGTGCTATTGCAGCCATACGGATTCTTTTGCGTTGAATGATTCTCATAAGTTGCGTTAATTTTGATGCTCCAAAGGTGAACCTTTTATTATATGATTTAAGGTTTTTTAATCCAAATCAATGGTAAAAAAGTCCAAATGTTGGATATTTGTACAAATTTGGACTTTTAACTGGAAGGAATTTCAATTTGTCGGGCTATCGGTTGTTCCAGTCTCTAGGGTTGCATCCGTATTTCTGCTTAAAGCATTTTGAAAAATAGTTTGAAGAGTTGAATCCCACCTTTTCACACACATCGCTTACTGTATATCTGCCCTCCGAGAGCATCCTGGCAGCCTCTTCAAGGCGGGCATCCTGGATAAGCTGGTGTGGTGTGGCTCCGGTTATCTCCTTTACCTTTGCAAACAGGCTGGAGCGGGATACGAACAGGCTGTCGGCAAGCATCTCGCTCGACAGGTCGGGGTTGGAGAGGTTCTGTGCTATTATCTCTCTCATCTTTTTCTCAAAGTCCATGGAGCGCCGTTCCTTCTCTGTCTTTTCAAACTCGCGAACAAAACTGTTCATCCTACGGTCTGTGATTTCCTGTACCCTCTTGTTTTCAAAGTGTACGCCTATAAGCGCTATTATTATAAAAAGGATAAGGTAGATTGTTATCGCCGTGTTGCTCTGAAGGATGTGAGGACGTATTGTGAAGGCCACTGATGTAATCTGACTGCTCCAGACTCCGTCACTGTTACAGCTCCGTACCTTGAATGTATAATCTCCTGCCGGAAGGTTGGTGTAGACTGTCCTGTTAAGGTTTGTTGTAATCCATTCATCATCAAACCCTTCAAGCATTGTCATGTACCGGTTTCTTTGCGGGACCT
>Ga0265298_10000162_pt1 | contig 101803 bp, 65 predicted proteins | sample AusTroGonzalo_MG_3_FD_193486 | JGI IMG/M metagenome (GOLD analysis project Ga0265298, IMG submission 193486) | Bovine rumen microbial communities from tropical cattle in Woodstock, Queensland, Australia - Gonzalo_01 | ecosystem: Host-associated > Mammals > Digestive system > Stomach > Rumen ...
GACGAAGTACATGAAGAGACGAAGGGTGCGGTTGTGCTAGCTGCTGGAAACACAGTCAAGTGGAGTGCGTCGGTGGCTGCCGCCGTGCCGTCTGTGGAGATTGTGAGGGCGAGGGCGATATGGGAGGAAGTAGCCAAGGGTGCTGGAAGGAGCGCGACGGCGCTCTTCGAACGGCTGGACGCGCTGACCGACCCTGCGCGGGTCGAGGATGCGAATATGCTTGCGGCATGGCGGGGGAAGTACGCGAATGAGATTACGGAGCGGACGAAACGAAAGTGGTGGCTGAAGAGACTGTGGAAAAGCGCGGGGTAGGCAGGTGTGAACAACCTTTTGCGGTTTTGCAGCATCCCCCACAAATGGGTGATGTGAACAGCTTTGGGGATTTGGTAAAATGCTCGCATGAAAATCCTGGTAAAGAGTTTTTTCGCTCTGACAGTAATGTCGCTTTCGCTTTGCACAATGGCAGAGCTCCGCATCACGGAAATCTGCCCTAAGACCGCCGAGGTCTATGATGCGAACGGTCTTGAGTCGGGCTGGGTGGAACTCTACAACGACGGCGAGGAATCTGTTGACCTCGCCGACTACGAGCTCCAACGCTTCAACCTCGGTAAGAAGGTGAGCGCAGGCAAGTATTCTCGGCTTCCCTCGCATACAGTAGCACCAGGCGAGCGATTCGTAGTCTATACGAGCGACGAGTACCCTAACTCGGAAGATGAAGGCGGCGACGGCGCAACGGTTGCGACGTATGGCAACGGCTATGTCGTCGCACCGTTCAAGGTGAATCCAAAGAAGTTCCCCCTGGTGCGGCTCTTGAAGGGCGATGCGGTTTTGCAGACGGAGTACATCCCCGTCGACTTGGTGCCCGGCTATTCCTACTGCAACCGCGTCATCATGCCAAACCCGACGAAGGGCGCGGCAAATGACCTTGCGGGCGCAATTCCTTACGGCCCGAATGCGGGGCCGCTTTTCGGCATCAAGCATTCACTTTCGGTATTCGACCCGTTGCCGCGTCCGCGAGCGGGCGAGGCGTACGAAGTGAAACTGCCGGTGAACAACTACCTCGGCCCTGCAATCGAATCGGTGACACTTCACTACCATAGTGGCTTTGCCACAAATGCGGAAAAGACCGTTTCGATGGAGAAAGGGCAAAACGACAGCAAGGGTGCCGGACAGTGGTGGACGGCGACGATCCCAGCAGGGGATGTTCCGGAACCGGGTCAGATGCTTCGCTACTATGTGACGATTAGGGAAGCGGGGGACGGGGAATGGAGAAGCCCGTCATTCCTCAATCCTGACGATGGCTTCCAATATTTCGGCACGGTCGTCGAGAAGGCCGAACTGGACGATCCTAAGCTTCAGACCTTCCATCTTTTCACCGATGGCGACAACACCGCCCAGATGGATGTCGACGCCGACAAGCAGGACAAGAGCAAAGTTCCCTACAACGCTCGTTGCGAGATCTTCGATGCGCAGACGGGGCACTTCTACGACAATGTCCGCATTGACCTTCGCGGCAATACGTCTGGCACCTTCCGCAAGAAATCTCATGGCCTCAGGTTTGCCAAGTGCCATGAGCTCGTTTGCACAAATCCCTTCGATGGCTCGAAGATCGAGACGCGCAAGACGTCGTTCATCGCGGAATACTGCGACCCCGCGTACATACGTCAGTCGCTTGCGTTCTATCTTTTTCGCGAAGCCGGATGTCGTGTGCCTTTCGACTATCCCGTGCGCCTGAACCTCAACGGTGAGTTCTTCCAGCTTGCGTTCCACTCCGATCGCTTCAGCGACAAGCTGATTGAAGACCACTATGGGCTCGACAAGAAGGGCTACGGCTACAAGAACTCCGGATGCCTCACGCCGACACTTAAGAACTGGGTGCAGTGCGAGAAGAAGACGCCAGACGACGGAGATGAAACATCCGCAAAGGCAATGGCTCCGCTTAAGGAGTGGACGACGTATTTTGGATCTTCTCTCGTGAATGGCGTAGATGACCAGCCATCCGTTAGCCGTGCGGTAGTGGAGACTTTTGACCTCCCCGCCTGGATTAACTACCTTGCCGCCGCGCGCATCACTATGGAGTGCGACGACAGCTGGGCGAACCTTTCCACCTACTGGGACAAGCGCGGCACTGGAACTTGGATGCCGCTCGGCTACGACATGAACCAGTCCCTCGGGCATATCTACTACAGCCAGTGGGGCGGAGCGAAGAGTGTGTCCTACGCCGAGGAAGACAACTACAAGGCGCACCCGCTCTTCGGTGGCATGCGCGTCCTGTGCTATTTCTCCAACGGCAACCGCAGCCATCCTGGTAGCGAAAACTACGCCATGGAGGCGATATGGCAGTCGACTAAATTCCGCAGGATGTATCTGAGGCGTCTCAGGTCTCTGATGGACAAGCAGCTGTGCGCGCCAGGAACGCCCAAGGAGGAGACGCCGTTCTGGAGGGACTATGTCGTCGCCGTCACTAATGCGACGCACGAATGCGCCGCACTCGACTACGAGAAATGGCGCGCCCACGAGAGCAATCTCCCCGCCGGTTCCAGCGGAACGTTCTGGACAAAGACCGGCACGTATTGCTGGACCGGTAAGCTGACGCACGACGAAGGCATTGCCGACCTCTGGGACAACTACATTGTGCCGCGTCGCCGCCATCTATTCGAGACGCATTCAATCACCAACACCGAGAAAGGCATCGGATATGCGCAGAACCTTTCTGCCGGCATTCCGTGCGGCCAGCTTCCGTCCGCGTCGCTTGCAGGATGCCTTTCGCTTATTGGCAAGACGGCGGACGAACTGATACTGTTCAACGGCTGTGACGATACGATTGACCTAAGCGGTTGGACGCTTTCGGGTGGCGTCCAGGGAACACTTCCCTCCGGCACTGTCGTCGACGCAAAGGACACGATCACCCTTGTGCGCGACCGCAAGAGCTGGATTGCCGCGAACCGCGGCGACCTCGGAGACCGCGTTGTCGTCGGCAACTTCGATTTTTCGGGGAGTGGCGATGTCGTGCTTATGGCGGCTGGCGACGATGGTGGCGGTGCTGCGCCTTTCGTGCCGTCAACGGGGCGTGTCACGCGGTGGTTCGACGCGTCGGTGCAGAACATAGCGCGCGAAACGGATGTGACTACGGTTGACGGTGCCGAGTTTCGCGGTGAATGGTCGGCGCGAGGCGCTGCCTCCGGAACTGTTGCAAGCCGCCTCGGATATCGCTTTGTAGAAGTCAATGGAGATGTCGTGGCGGACGATAGGCTCGTTTTTGCGCCGCAGATAGTGCAGAAGGGCAGCCGCGTGTCAACTGTCGAGATGACTGTAACCTTTCCAGATGCGCTCCCGTCGCTTGGCGATGTTCCTGGTGCGCTTGCCGCGCTTACCCTTGTGCGCGGCGGCAACAACGGCGAACCGATATTCTGCGTGCACGATGGAAGCGCATGGCGCGAGGTGTCGCATCCTTCCGTTGTTCCGGCGGAAAACTCGGCATATAGAATCAGGATCACGCTTGACCGCAAGACCACGCAGCCAACGATTTCGTATTCCGTCCGTTCCGGCACGGGATGGGTTGATTTCGCAGACGCCAATGGCATTACGACGTTTCCAATCGATGGGAAGGCCTCTTCGTTTGCTTTTTCCGGCTTCGGCGAAGTAGGCGATTTTGGCGGAGACTATGAGGTCTTCCCGGGTTTTGGCGTGAGATTGAGATGAGCTGAGTATTGACTTTCGGCGAAATTCTTTGTAAAGTATAGGCATGTCATTGCGAATCCTCTCGATGGTGGTGTTTATCGTCTCGCATGCCGCGTTTCCGGCATCGGCGTTCGAGGTGTCCGTCGTCCATGGCAAGCAGACTCTTTCCGGCGTAGTGACGTTTGCAGAGCCAAGCGCAAACGTCTTTTTCATGGTGACGAGTGGCGGTAATTTCTGGCGATGCTCTACGCAAAGCGGAGGTGCAAGCGTTGCCGTAGGCGATGTCGTGGAAGTTTCCGGCGAGGTCTTGCCGCATACGGTAAACAACAGAATCGACCATTGCGAAGCGAAGGTAGTGGGGCATGACGAATCGCGCGTTCCAGAATTCGAACACGTTTCGATTTCCCAGCTCAATGCGCATCCCGCCTCTGGCTCCGCAGAGCCGGATCGTTTCGCGAGTCTTGTTTCCGTCGCGGGCAAGGTCGTGGACGTCAACAGACGTCTTGACACCGTTCAGACGATTCTTTCGGACGGAGAAAAGTGCGTTGGCGTCAACTTCCGAATGAAGTCAGACGCTCCGCTTGCGGAGGGGCTTGCCATTGGCGCCATTGTGAGGGCGAGGGGCGTCTACGTCTATGTCACCGAACCGAGGAACAGTCCGCATCCTGTTTTCACCGGCATATCGGGCCCGCTTGTGATGCTTGCTTCGCCAGACGACATAGTAGTTCTTACGCGCCCTCCGTTCTGGACTCCGCTCCGCGCGTGGATCGCGGTCGGGATGGGTGCGTTCATTGGATTTGGCCTGGTGTTCTGGGTTGTAAGCCTTCGACGCACAGTGTCGCGGCAGGTGAAAGTCATTGAGAAGGCGCTTCGGGAGAAAGCTGTGGCGGATGGAGCAAGGCGCGAGCGGTTGCGGCTCTCGCATGATCTTCATGACGATTTCCAGCAGCTTCTTTCGGGGACGATGTTCCGGATATCGGCGGCACTCAACTGGCTTGCGGAAGGCGATTCTCAGAAAGCGCGGGAGCAGCTTGAAAAGGCGACGGCCAACCTTGTCCATACCCAGAGCCAGCTTCGCACGGTCCTGTGGGGGCTTCAGGAGGAAAGCGAGGGCCCCAGAAGTCTCATGGGGCTGTTCCACTATGCGGCTGGCCGCATGGCGCATTGGGAGGGCGTCGTGGAAATCACAAGCACGGGCAGTGAGCCAGCGCTTGCGCGCACCATTGCAGGTGGACTTCTGATGATTTTGCAGGAGGCCGTCGGCAACGCCATTCGCCACGGACAGGCAAAACATGTAAAGGTCAACGTCGCGTTTGGCAACGGTCATCTTGGAATGACGGTAGTCGACGACGGATGCGGGTTCGATACGGTTGAACATGCCCGTGGCCTCGGTCTTGGCAGCATGGACGAAAGGGCGAAGGCGCTTGGTGGAAGTTTCCGCATAGAAAGCTCACCAGATGCTGGCACGAAAGTGACGGTGGAGATTCCGATATGATAAAGGTGATGATAGTAGACGACCATCCTGTCGTGAGGGATGGCCTTGAGGCAATGCTCGAGAGCGTGAGGGGTTTCTCGGTCTGCGCGTCATTCGGAGACGGTGAAAGCGCCGTCGCCGCCATCGCCAAGATCAAGCCGGATCTTGTTGTGCTCGACATACGACTCCCCGGCATGGACGGTTTCGCGACACTGGAGAAGATGCGGAGGCGCGTTCCCGGCGTAAAGGCGCTTCTTCTTGCGGGCATGCCGCTTAGCGAGGAGCTGGAACGCGCGCGGAAGATGGGTGCCTCTGGCTACCTTCCCAAGAATGTCGTCCACACTCGGCTTCTTGCGGCAATGCGGGCAGCCGTAGACGGCGGGCCGTTTCAGGAGGAGGAGCTGCCAAAGGTGCCAAACATGCTGACTGCTCGCGAGATGACGGTTCTAAAGTATCTCGCAATGGGCAAGACCCGTGATGAAGTCGGCATAATCCTCGGCGTCAGCGCCGAGACGGTGAAGACCCATTCAAAGTCGATACAAGTGAAACTCGATGCGCCCAATACGACTGGAGCCGTCAGCCGCGCATACGAACTTGGCATTTTAAGACCTTAAGTGGAATCAGGTAGACAGGCTTCATCGACAATTGTTCTGAGATACACCCGTTCGGGTGATGGCGGCGCTGGCGGCAATGTAGTAGAATACCCGCCATGAAACACGAAGAAAAAGACATGCGGTTGGCGGCGAATGCGATTCGCGTTCTTGTCGCGGATATGGTGGAAAAAGCCAAGTCGGGGCATCCCGGCGGTTCGATGGGCCAGGCGGACGTCGCTGCGACGTTGTGGCTCGAGTATCTGAAGTTTGTTCCTTCTGATCCAAAATGGGTAGGACGCGACCGTCTCGTCTTCTCCGGCGGACATTGCAGCCCACTTGTCTATTCGCTGTTGCATCTTTCCGGGACGGATTCGCTTTCCATTGACGAACTCAAGCAGTTTCGCCAGTTCGGTTCGCGCACGGCGGGACATCCTGAGCGCGAGCTTATTTGCGGCATTGAGGTTACGACGGGCCCGCTCGGCCAGGGACTCGCGATGGGCGTAGGCCTCGCTCTCGCCGCGAAGATGAAATCGCGCACTAACCGGACATGGGTTCTCTGCGGCGACGGCGACCTTGAGGAGGGAATCTCGCACGAAGCGTGTTCTTTCGCCGGCACCTTGGGCCTTGGCGGCCTTGTCGCAGTATACGACTCAAACAACATCACGATAGAGGGCGAGGCGACGCTTGCCATGCACGACGACACGCGCAAGCGCTTCGAGTCATACGGATGGAATGTCCTTGAGTGCGACGGGCACGACTTCTCGTCCATTCGCGGCGCATTTGACGCGGCGGTCGCAGACGAATCTCGTCCAGTTCTCGTCATTTCCCACACCCACATCGGCTGCGGCGCTCCCACAAAACACGACTCGCCCGAGGTGCACGGCGCTCCGCTTGGAGCGGACGAGCTTGCTGGATTGAAGCGTGCACTTGGCTTCGATCCTGCCGCGTCCTTTGCGGTTCCTGACGAAGTCTATGCGCTTTTCTCTGCTCGCACGGCTGAGGTTGAAAAGCTCCGTGCCGCAGAGCCGTCTCTCGCCGAGCCATCCCCGACGTCGCTCGCGGACTGCCTCGCGGCGCTTCCCAAGTTTGATCCTGCGAAGAGCGTTGCGACGCGATCGGCCTGCGGCACTGTGATGAACGCGATTGCCGAGGTGTACCCCGAACTCGTCGGCGGCAGCGCTGATCTCGAGCCCTCGAACAAGACAGGTCTCAAGAAGTTCGGCTGGGTGTCGGCTGGAGACTTTGGCGGTCGCAACATCCATTTCGGCATACGCGAGCTTGCGATGTCGGCAATCGTTAACGGAATGGCCGCAGACGGATATTTTCGTCCGTTTGGCGCGACGTTTTTCGTGTTCAGCGACTACTGCAAGCCGGCAATCCGCCTTGCGGCGCTTATGGGGCTTCCGTCGATCTATGTCTTTTCGCACGACAGTTTCTACGTCGGCGAAGACGGCCCGACCCACGAGCCGGTCGAGCAGATCGAGTCGCTGAGGTGCGTCCCGAACTTCGACGTGTACCGTCCGGCTGACGCGAACGAGACGGCGGCCTGCTGGGCGGCAATGCTTGCCCGCACGGAGGGCCCGAGCTGCATCCTCACTACGCGGCAGAACCTGCCTGTTCTTCCTGATGCCACACCGGAAAAGGTGATGCGCGGTGGATATGTCCTTTTTGCAGAGGGGCGACAGGACGAGAACACGATTCTTTTCGTGGCGACAGGATCGGAGGTGCATCTCTGCGTCGATGCGGCGAAGAAGCTTGCCGCTGAGGGTCGCGGCGTGCGCGTCGTGTCGCTTCCTTGCGTCGAGCTTTTCACGCGCCAGGAGGCGGCCTATCGCGAATCAGTAGTTCCGTCGACGATGACGCGTCGTGTGCTTGCCGAGGCGGGTGTCGCGAAGGGACTCATGGAGTTCGCCGTCGCGCCCACAACAACGCGGCATCTGTCGCTCGACCGTTTCGGCGCGTCAGGCCCGTATGCCCGCCTTGCGGAAGAGTTTGGCTTTACGCCTGAGAACTGCCTGCGCCTCGCCCGCGAGCTGACCTGACGGCCACCGCCTCTATCCCCGTATGTCGCGGTAGATGAGCGCTCATCCCCCATTAGGGTAATGACTTAATGGGGTGTGTTTTTGGTACAATTCAAATGGACAGTCGAACTAATGGCGGAAGGCCAAGTTAATACACTAAGTTAGGATACGACGACATGAACATGACAAGAACAGCGCTGGCAGTCATTTGCGGACTGCTCTCTATCGGCGGGCAGGCCGAAACCAAGGTGACATTCTATGCACCCGACATCGCGCACATCGTGAAGACAAAGGACGGTGGAGAGCCAGTGCACCGTGTTGAGACCGTGACGGCGAAGCCGCAGGACGTAGAGGTGAAGACGCGGGCGGTCGACGGCGCGACGGAATACACGTCGAAGTCACTTGTCGTCCGTTGCGACGCGAAGACGGGCGCAGTGACGTTCCTCTCGCCCAAGGGGGAGGTTCTTCTCGCCGAGAAGGGGCCTGCCGTCTACCACGACCGCGACTGGGGCGGGCTTAGGCAGGTCGGCGCCGAGCAGACATGGACGCTCGGAAAGGACGAGGCGATATATGGCCTTGGCGACAATCAGTCGACTGTCCTGAACATGCGCGGGTGGAACGCGATTTTGCATCCGCGCAATGTCGGCGACGGACTTGCCGCGTTCGTCAGCGTCAAGGGCTATGGCCTATTCTGGGACAACACCTCCCCCGTGGAGGTGCGTGACAATGCAGACGGCTTCACTTTTGAGAGCCAGATCGGAAACGCGGTGGACTACTACTTCGTGTATGGTGGATCCATCGACGGTTCGATTGCCGGCTTCCGCGAGATTTCGGGCGACGTTCCGATGTTCCCGCGCTGGGCATACGGCTATTGGCAGTCGAAGGAGCGCTACAAGACGCAGTGGGAAACCGTTGACGTCCTGAAGAAGTACCGCGAGTGTGGCATCCCGATGGACGGCATCGTTCAGGACTGGCAGTACTGGGGCGGGAATCCGCTCTGGAACGCGATGGAATTCACCGGCAATGACTTCCCTGACCCGAAGTGGATGATTAAGTCCGTGCATGACATGAACGCAAAGTTGCTTATTACCATCTGGCAGTCGTTCGGACCGCTCACGAAGCCCTATCGCGAATTGGCGGCGAAGAACTACCTCTTCCCGTTCGTCACTTGGCCGCAGTCGTGCCTGGATAAGTGGCCGCCGCGCATGGACTATCCATCGGAAGTCAAGCTCTACGACAATTACTCCGCCGAGGCGCGCGGCATCTACTGGAAGCACCTCCATCGCCTGTACGACCTCGGCATCGACGGATGGTGGATGGACTCGACCGACCCTGACCACAACTACAAGGAGGGCGACTTCGAGTACAAGACCTCGCTCGGCTGCACGTGGCGAGAGGTTCGCTCGGCATATCCGCTCGAGGGCACGCGCGCCGTCTACGAAAACATGCGCAAGGAGACAGATAAGCGCGTCTTCATCTTGACGCGCGGCGCGGCGCTCGGCGAGCAACGCTACGGGGCGAGCGTCTGGTCCGGCGACGTCGCGTCCAACTGGGATGTCCTCAGGCGGCAGATTCCAGGCGGGCTTAACTATACAATGACCGGCAACCCTAACTTCAACTGCGATCTCGGCGGATTCTTCGCCGGGCGCTACAACAAGGGTGGTGGCGTCAACAACCCCAACTGGCGCGAACTATATGTCCGCTGGATGCAGCTTGGCACGTTCCTGCCGATGATGCGCTCGCACGGCACGGACATTCCGCGCGAAATCTACCTCTATGGCAAGGCGGGCGAACCGGTATACGATGCGCTCGTCGGGTCGATCAAGCTGCGCTACCGCCTGATGCCATACATCTACACGGTCGCGGCGGATGCGTCGCAGAAGCGTGGCAGCTTCATGCGTCCTGTTGTCGCCGACTTCCCGCAGGACAGGGAGACGTGGGACCTCGCCCACCAATTCATGATGGGCAAGTCCATTCTCGTTGCGCCTGTCCTCGACGCGAAGTACACGCGCGAAGACAACAAGCCCGTCGGCGAGATGGAGGGATGGGATAAAGAGGGGAAAGGGGAACGGGTAACGGGGAACGGGGAACGGCGTGGAATAGACTGGATGGCGGAGCGGACGCACAGAGCATATCTGCCAAAGGGTGCGGACTGGTGGTGCTTCGCTACGGGAAAGAAGTTTTCTGGCGGGCAGAAGGTGGAATTCCCGACGACGCTCGCGTCGCAGCCGTTCTTCGTCAGGGCGGGAACTGTCCTGCCGCTTGGCCCCGACGTTCAGTTCAATGGCGAGAAGCCATGGAACGACCTTGAAATCAGGGTCTATCCCGGCGCGGATGGTGAAGGCGAACTCTACGAGGACGATTTCGAGACATACGCCTGCGAGAAGGGTGCATGGACGCGCATCCGCTTCACATGGAACGACAAGGCGCGCACGCTGACAATCGCTGCTCGCAATGGCGAATACGAGGGGATGCTCAAGGATCGTGCCTTCACCGTCGTGCTGCCAGACGGCGCGACAAGGCGCGTCGTTTACGCGGGCAAGGAAGTCAACATAAAGTTCTAAAAGCGAGGTAGTGCCGTGAACAGCAGCTTTAAGATATCGGTTGTCGCAGTAGGGCTGGTCGGTGCGGCGGTTCCCTGCTTCGCCGGCGGGAAAGTCGAGCTGGTGCCGATTTCCGAGGTGAAGATCTCGGGCACCAGTGTCTTTGCGCCGGCGGTGAAGGCCGACGTCGCATATGTTCTCGTGCTCGATCCCGATCGTCTTCTTGCGCCGTTTCGCCGCGAGGCGTGGCTTCCCGCGAAGGCGAAGAGCTATGGCAACTGGGAAAGCTGCGGACTCGACGGACACACGCTCGGGCACTACTTGAGTGCGCTTGCCGGACTCATTGCGTCAGGCGCCGATGCTGACGGTGAACTTAAGCGCCGGCTCGACTACATTGTCGACGAGCTGGCTGTCTGCCAGTCGGCGAGCGGAGACGGACGGCTTGATGGCGTACCAAATGGAAACGGCTGCTGGAACGCGATCCGCTCTGGAAATGTCGAACCGATATTCAAGTACTGGGTGCCGTGGTACAACGTCCACAAGACGTTTGCGGGCTTGCGCGACGCCTATGAGCTTGCGGGAAACACCAAGGCGAAGACACTCTTGGTGCGGCTTGCGGACTGGGCGATGGATGTCGTCGCGAATCTAGACGACGCAAAGATGCAGCATATGCTCGACCAGGAATACGGCGGCATGAACGAAACCTTCGCCGACGTCTATGCGATCACCAAGGACAAAAAGTATCTGGAAGCGGCCAGGCGCTGGGAGCATCGGCGCGTATTCGATCCGCTCTACCGCCACGAAGACAGGCTCACGGGCTTTCATGCCAATACCCAGATCCCCAAGTTCGTCGGGCTCGCGCGCACGGCGCAGCTTTCCGGCGACGAGCAGCGCTGGGACGCCGCTGGTTTCGCGTGGGAGACGATCGTCACTCGCCGCAGCGTCGCGTTCGGCGGCAATTCCGTTGGCGAGCATTTCCATGCGCTCGACAGCTTTGCGAAGCTGATGGCAGACCGCCAGGGGCCGGAGACTTGCAACACATACAACATGCTCCGTCTCACCGAGCGGCTTTTCGAACACGAGCCGAAGGCGGAATACGCCGCTTTCTACGAGCGCGCGCTCTTCAACCATCTGCTCTCCTCGATCAACACCGATCGCCCTGGGTTTGTGTATTTCACGCCGACGCGCCCTGCGCACTATCGCGTCTATTCGACGCCCACGAACTGCTTCTGGTGCTGCGTCGGCACCGGGATGGAGAACCCCGGCCGCTACGGTCGCTTCATCTACGCCCGCGCGGGGAAGGACGTCATCTACGTCAACCTCTTTGTCGATTCCGAGCTTAAGGGCTTGCTGCGCCAGCGCACGGATTTCCCGGAGGGCGGCAAGACTATCATCGAGTTCCTGCGCCCGTTCACCGGCACTCTTTATGTGCGCGAGGGCGACAAGTACACGGCGCACAAGGGGTCGTGGAAGCGTGGCGACAAGGTTCGTGCGTCGCGATCCATGGACTGGCATGTCGAGCGGCTGCCTGACGGCAGTGCGTGGGGCGCCGTGATGCGCGGTCCTATCGTAATGGGCAAGGACTGCGGCGATGACCGTCTCGACGGACTTTTTGCGGACGACAGCCGAATGGGGCATGTCGCCTGGGGCCCGCTTGTCGACGCCGACAAGGTGGACTACCGCGAAGAAGGCCAGCCCTTGGACACAAAGGGCCTTGTGCCGTTCTACAAGCTGCATGGCTGCCGCTACCAGATCTACTGGGAGTTTACGACGGCCGCGAAGATGGCCGAACGCCGCGCCGCTCTTGAGGCCGCTGCCACAGCCGAAAGGGAGCGCGAACGCCGTACACTTGACCGCGTGATGCCGGGTGAGCAGCAGCCGGAGACCGAACACGACATGGCGACGTCGGAGAACGGCGACAAGGGCTTCCACTCGGGCATGCACTGGCGCCACGGCTCGTGGTTTTCCTACACGCTCGACCCGAAGGGCGGGAAGAAGCTGGCGATTGAGGCGACGTACTGGGGCGATGATCGTGGGCGTGCTTTCGACGTGATCGCCAATGGCGTCGTCTTGAAGACGGTGAAGCTTGACGGCGCGCATCCAGGGAAGTTCTTCTCCGAGACCTATCCGATTCCACCCGCCGCCGCAACGGCGCGCGCCGACGGGAAAATCCGCGTCACATTTGCCGCGACGAACGGCGGTCTTGCAGGCGGAGTGTTTGATGTGCGCCTGATGTCCGTCGACTGAATAATGGCTCGGCGGAGGTGAGGCGGAGGATGAAGGCTCCTCCGCCTCACTCAGTGCAGACAAGTTTGGTTTATGGTATAATTGCCGCATATGGACACAAATACCAAGATTGGCTGCATGGCCGGATGCCTCGTTTCAGTTGGCATTTTCATCGGCGTTGTTTTTTTGTTTTCGTTAATAATTGCCGTCGCCTTCAGAGGGTGCTCGGAAATGCAGGCGGACTCGGTGGATGCCATCGCCATTGCGCCGCAGGACGCGAATCAGTTCAAGAAAGTTTGGCTTTCGGGCGACGGCGACGAAGATGTTGCACATGTGCTGAAGATCCGCATAAGCGGAGTCATGTCCTCTAAAATAGATCGCCCCGTCTTCGGCACGGTCGAAGACACGAGTGCACCGACGGCGCTGCGCAAGATCAAGGCGGCGATAGCCGACGAGTCTATCGACGGACTCTATCTGGAGATTGACACTCCTGGCGGCGGCGTCACGATGGCGGACGAGTTGCATGATGCGATTCTTCGTTTCCGCCAGTCTTCCGAGGGTCGCTTTGTCTTTGTGCACATGGGTGACCTCTGCTGCTCCGGCGGTTACTACGCTGCGGCAGGCGCAGACTGGATCATGGCGCGCCCGACCACGCTCACTGGTTCCATCGGCGTCATAATGAGCACCTTCAACATCGCGGAACTGGCGCGCAAGATCGGCGTTGCTGACGTGACCATCGCGTCTGGCGAGAACAAGGATATGCTCAATCCCCTCAAGCCCGTAAAGCCCGAGCATGTCAAGATACTCGAAGAGCCAGTGAAGCAACTCTACGAACGTTTCGTCCGGATAGTGGCCGAGGGAAGGAACTTGCCTGTTGAAGTCGTTCGCCAACTTGCCGACGGACGAGTATTCACCGCAGATGACGCCTTGAAGCACAAGCTGGTGGACGGCATTGGCCACGAAGACGAAGCCATAGAGCAGATCAAGAAACTCGCAGACGGCGATGTGCGCATCTACGGCTATCGCAAGAAGAACGGCTTTATGTCCATCTTGGAGAACTCGCTGCTTCTCGAATCGTCTGACGGTCTTCTCAAGAAGGCGAGGACGGCGCTAATCGAAGAGGAGTCGCCGCGCGCAGAGTACCGCCTCCGATGAGGTGTTGAGGCGGTGGCCGAAGGCTCCTCCCGGGGAGCCCTCGGCGAATACGCCGAATCCCATCGCTTAGGTCTTCGCTCCACCCCCTCACTTTATCTGCCGTGTTACAGACGCTGCTGCGATTGTGTTTGTAATTCTGCCACTCAATTTGATATAATTTTCTCAACATGGAGAACATCTATGAATAGACGACAGTTTTTGTCTGGCATGGTTGCAGGTGGTGCTGCACCGATGCTTTTCAACGGTTGCATCGGGCGGCTTGTGGCGAACAGGAAAATCAACATTGGCGTGATCGGCTACGGACGCATCGCGCACACGATGGACGTCCCTGGCGTCCAGCAGTTCACTGACCGTTGCGTCGTGACTGCCATTGCGGAGTATGACGCCACGCGCGCGGCATACGGCAAGAAGGTGATCGAGGAGCGTTACGCGAAGCAGGGCATTGTCCAGGAGGTCAAGACCTACGGCGACTACCGCGAGATGATCGCTGACAAGTCGATCGACGCCGTGCTCCTCTGCATCCCCGACCACCAGCACGCCATTGTTGCGACAGACTGTCTGCTCGCCGGCAAGCACATCTACCTTCAAAAGCCCTTTGCGCAGACGATCCAGGAAGGTCGCATCGTCGCCAACATAGCGAAAAAGAAGGGCCTCGTCGTGCAGGTGGGCGCATGGCAGCGTTCGCGCCCGCAGTTCCGCAAGGTCGTCAATCTCGTCCGCAACGGGCGTCTTGGCAAGATAGCTCGTGTAGAGGTGGGAATCGGCTGCGACCGCTCCGGCGGCGACCGTCGCCCAGAGCCGGTTCCGGCGACGTTCAACTACGACGCGTGGCTCGGCCCGACCGATCCGACCGTTCCGTACAACTGGACGCGTTGCCACACCCGCGACCTCAAGCATATCGGCGACCGGCCGGGCTGGATACAGCTTGCGCCCTACGGCTGGGGCATGATCACGAACTGGGGCGCGCACCATCTCGACATCACGGCGTGGGGCCTCGGTTGCGACCCGTCGTCGGTACGCGGTACGTGCGAGTGGATGGACCTCTCTGGCAATAAGCTCTGGAACGTTCACACAACATACGATCTCCACTATGATTGCGGCGGTACCGACGTCCATGTCAACAACAAGTTCCAGATGGGTGTCAAGTTCATTGGCGAGGACGGCGACTGGCTCTGGTGTACGCGCGGCGCAATGAAAGTCACGCCGAGCGATCCTGATCCCAAGGTCGCTCCAGGACAGTTGGGACCCATCGAGGCGTCCAAGCCATCGCTTCTTTCGGATATTCTGCCGTGCGAGGTCAAGGACAATGTTCTCGCGCACGGCGACGAGAGATTTCTCACGACGGACGACCACTTCCTTAACTTCCTCGAGGCGGTTGCGCGCGAGGACCCGCAGTATACTGTCTGCGATGCCGAAGGTGCGCATAGGTCTACGGCGCTCTGCTCGCTGGGCCGCATGTGCATGGAGCTCGGCCGCGGAAAGTCCGAGGGACGGCTTTCGTGGAATGCCGCCACGGAGACGACGGGCAATGCAGAGGCCGACAAGATGCTCGTGCCGTTCGCGCGCGGGCGCTTCGACCTCTCGCTTTCGCTCAAGGCGGCGGGGCTCAGCTACACGAAGTACCTGAAGCCGATGGCGTGAGGGGAGTAAAGTTTAAAGTAAAGTTTAAAGTTAAAAGTTTAAAGTCCAATAGAAAGGGAAAATATGAAGAAAGTTCTGTTTGCTGTTTCGGTGATGGCCTCGATCGGGGCTTTCGCGGCTGTTCCGTTCAAACTCGGCGTCGCCGGGTATACGTTCCACAAGCGTACGCTTGACGATGCGCTTGCAATCATGCAGAAGGCCGACGTACACTATCTCTGTGTAAAGGACTTCCATCTTCCGTTCTCTGCGACTGACGCCGACATCGCCGCGTTCAAGGAGAAGTGCGCGTCGTATGGCGTGACCCCCTACGCGCTTGGCCCCGTCTACGTCAAGGACGCGGCGAAGCTGCGCGAGCAGTTCGAGTTTGCCAAGCGCCTCGGCGTCAAGACGCTCGTTGGCGTTCCGTACGACCCTGTTGACGAGAAAGACTCGTGGAACAAGCGTCGCGGCTCTCGCAAGTTGCTCCTTGAGATCGACAAGCTGGTGAAGGAGTTCGACATAAACTACGCGATCCACAACCACGGCCCGTCTTCGCCCGAGATGTTCCCCGACGTCGAGTATGGATGGAATCTCGTAAAGGACCTCGACCCGCGCATCGGTTTCTGCATCGACGTCGGCTGGGAGTACGGCAGCGGCAAGGACCCGGCCGCGACAATCCGCAAGTACGCCGACCGCATCTTCGACGCGCACATCAAGAACTTCCCGAAGGGCGAGAAGAACGGCGGTTCCGTTCCGCTCCCGCGCGGCAAGATCGACCTCGTGCCCGTATTCCAGGCGTTCGCCGAAGTCGGCTATGCCGGTGTCTGCTCGCTCGAGTACGAGAAGGACTTCGAAGACAACCTCCTTGCCGTCGTAGAGTGCATTGGCTACGAGCGCGGCGTATGCGACGCGATCAAGGTGAAGGCGAAGATGAAGCCGGCTCCCGAGGGTGCGAACACGCTCACCGATGCCGAGAAGGCCGAGGGCTGGGCTCTTGCGTGGGACGGCAAGACGTTCGACGGCTGGCTCGCCGTCAAGAGCGGTTGCAAGGCGCCGCCGGAGAAGGGCTGGGTCATCAAGGACGGCACTCTCACGATGCGTCCCGTGAACGGCATCGCCGATGGCAAATGGTTCCCGCTGCCCCCTGAAGACCAGAAGCTTGGCGGCGGCGGAGACATCGTGACGGCGAAGAAGTACCGCGACTTCGCGTTCAAGTTCGACTTCCGCCTTACAGAATGCGCCAATTCGGGCGTCAAGTACTTCTACGACGAGACGCTCAACAAGGGCACTTGCGAGGAGTATCAGGTCCTCGAGAACGGGCATCCCGACTTCGACAAGGGCAAGGACGGCAACCGCAAGTCAGCATCGCTTTACGACATCATTTCCGCCAATGCCGACCCCATCCTCAAAGGTCCTGGCGAGTGGAACAGCGGCATGATCGTCTCGAAGGGTGCGCATGTCGAACACTGGCTCAATGGCGTCAAGGTTCTTGAGTACGATCGTGGCACACCTGAGTTCAAGGCGGCGGTGAAAGCGTCGAAGTATGCGACCTGGGGCGTTGCTGCCGATGGCAAGCCGCAGGACTGGGGCGAGATTCCGGAAGGGCGCATTCTCCTCCAGGACCACAGCGACTCGACAGTTTCGTTCTGCAACCTGAAGGTCAAAGAACTCTAATGCAGGTTGTATGAAAATTGCGGTGATTGGAGATGGTGGATGGGGAACGGCGAATGCGCTGCTTCTCGTTGGCTATGGGCATGACGTGACTGTGTGGGGTGCGTTCCCTGACTACATAGAGGAACAGCGCCGCACTAGGCGGAACGAAAAGTTTCTTAAAGGCATCGTTCTGCCAGACGCGCTGAAGCTTACCGCCGACAGGGAAGAGGCGGTGAAGGGCGCCGATATCGTCGTCCTCGCGCCGCCAAGCAAGTTTTTCGCGTCCGTGATGGAGGGCTTCAAGGGGCTTATCACCGATGACCAGCTTGCCGTCTCTCTCACGAAGGGGCTTTGCGAATCGTCTAACAAGCGCATGACGGAGCTTGCGAAGGAAATCCTTGGGCTGAAGAGCGTCGTTGCGCTCGCCGGTCCCACTCACGCCGAGGAAGTGAGCCGCGGTATGCCGACGACTATCGTCGCCGCATGCGAGGACGAGGAAAAAGCGAAGCAGGTCCAGCGCGTCTGGTCTGGACCAAAGTTCCGCGTCTACACTTCGCTAGATCCAGTCGGCGTCGAGATCGGCGGCGCTGTCAAGAACGTCATTGCGATTGCCGTTGGCTGCTCTGATGGAATGGGCTTCGGCGACAACACGAGGGCCGCTCTTATCACGCGCGGTCTCGCGGAGATGAAGCGCTTCGTCCTCGCCTACGGCGGAAAGCCAGAGACGCTTTCCGGGCTTGCTGGGATCGGCGATCTTATCGTCACTTGCACTTCGGTTCATTCGCGCAACCATTCCGTCGGCGAGCGGCTTGGAAAGGGCGAGAAGATTAAGGACATCCTCGGCTCAATGCAGATGGTGGCCGAGGGCGTCTGGAACTCCAAAGTCGTCCACGGCCTTGCCGCGAAGCTTGGCGTCGAGATGCCGATCTGCGACCTCGTCTATGCGCTTTGCTACGAGGACTTCGACGCTCGTAAGGCCGTCGAGGTGATGATGGGCCGCGAACTAAAGAGCGAGTGACATGAGTCAAAACGCCAATATTCTGAAGGACCTTGTGCCGATACTGGCGTTCTTCAGTTTTTGGCTCGGCGCTTGCATCGCCTCGTTCCTGAATGTGGTGATCTGGCGCGCGCCGAGGGGTGAGTCGATCGTCTCGCCGCCGTCGCACTGCCCGAAGTGCAATTCGCCAATCAAGTGGTACCAGAACATACCGATCCTCTCGTGGCTTGCGCTGCGCGGGAAGTGTGCCAACTGCAAGGCGCCGATTTCGCCGCGGTACATCTTCGTCGAGGCGCTCGGAGGTTGCCTCTTCCTCGCGGTATTCCTGTGGCAGTGGCTTCCGACTGTGCCGCTGTGGTTCGCGGTGACGCACGTGGTCGTCATGTGGATATGGATCGCATTGATGATAACCGGGGCGTTCATTGACTTCGATCATCAGCTTCTTCCCGACTTCACGACGGTCGGAGGAATGATTCTCGGCGTCGCCGAATCCCTCGTTGCTACCTCCTTCAACTTTGTCTACGGTGACGGAGTGCAGGCGTCGACGTGGCTTAAATTCACACCGTTATTCTGGTCGCTCGGCGGCCTTGTCTTCGGTTTTGGGCTGCTTTGGCTTGTCCGGTGGATTGGCTCAAAGGCATTCAAGCGCGAGGCGATGGGAATGGGCGATGTCTTTCTTATGGGCGCGGTGGGGGCTCTCTTCGGACCTGTTGCCGTTCTTGTGACGCTTATACTTTCGTCGGTGTTCGGGAGCATTGTCGGCATCGTGCTGATTCTCCTTTCAAGAACGAAGCTTGGCGGCTTTACTCCGATACCATACGGCCCGTATATTTGCATGGGTTGTCTTGCGTGGATGTTCTACGGCCCGCAGCTCGTCAACTGGTATTTGGCTCTCTTTAGAATTCAAGGTATGTAGCCCTTAAACCCTATAACCCTTTAGCTACAATGCACACAGTCCTCACCCATCCGCTCGTCCAGCATCGCGTCACGCTGATGCGCGACATCAACACAAAGCCAAAGCAATTCCGCGAACTCGTGAACGAGATTACGGAGTTTCTTGCAATCGAGAGTCTTAAGGACCTTCGCACGGTCGAGATTCCCGTCACGACCCCTGTCGCCAAGACTACCGGCGTCAAGATCGAGGACTCGATAGTGATAGTGCCGATTCTCCGGGCAGGAATGGGCATGCTCGACGCGATGCTGCACGTCCTTCCATACGCGAAAGTTGGCGTCCTAGGCATGCAGCGCAACGAGGCGACGGCCGAGCCGGTTCCCTACTACGCAAAGGTCCCGCCTGCGAAGAACGACGAGCTTGCAATCGTGATAGACCCGATGCTTGCGACGGGTGGCAGCGCATGCGACGCGTTTGCGCAGTTAAAGAAGCTCGGCTACAGGCGCATAGTGTTCCTCAATCTGATAGCCGCTCCAGAAGGCATCGCGAAGGTCGAGAAGGAGCATCCTGACGTGCCTGTCTTCACGGCGGCGAAGGACGAGCGTCTCAATTCGCATTTCTACATCGTGCCAGGGCTTGGCGACGCTGGCGACCGCATCTTCGGAACGCTGTAAGGCGAAAATATGTTTGAAAAGATCTTCGGACTAAGCAAGAACGGAACGACTGTCCGCACGGAGCTTGTCGCGGGTCTTACTACGTTCATGACGATGGCGTATATTCTCGCCGTCAATCCGAACATCCTTTCTGACGCAGGTATGCCGCGCGGCGGCGTGTTCATGGCGACGGCGATAGCGTCCGTCGTTGGAACGCTGCTCATGGCGTTTATGTCGAACTATCCGTTCGTCCTGGCGCCGGGCATGGGCCTCAACGCATTCCTCGCGTTCACTGTCGTGCTGACGATGGGCTATAGCTGGCAGTTCGCTCTTCTCGCCGTGTTCGTCGAAGGGCTCGTCTTCCTCGCGCTGTCGCTCACGCCCGTCCGCGAGGGGATATTCAATTCGATACCGATGTCGCTGAAGCGCGCGGTCGCGGCGGGCATCGGGCTCTTCATCTGCTTCATCGCGGTGAAGACGGCGGGAATCGCCGTCGACAATCCCGCGACGCTCGTCGCGATGGTGCATTTCAAGGAGGTCCCGTTTGCGACGAACGGCGTCTGCGCCGTCCTCGCGCTCGTCGGGACGCTCTTCACGGGCTTCCTGCTCGTCAAGGGCTTCAAGGGCGCGATTCTCTTCGGCATCCTCTTCACGTGGGGACTCGGCATGGCCGCCCAGGCGACGGGCGTCTACGTGCCCGATCCCGCGGGCGGATTCTACTCGCTCTATCCAGACTTCTCCGTGAAGGGGGTCGCGCAGAACTTCTCCGAGTTCGGCGCGACCGTCGGTGCGATCTTCCGCCAGGAGGGCTGGACGCACACGGTGAAGGGCGAGGTCGTCGGCACGGGCTGGGCGCTCGTGCGGTCGCTCGACTTCTTCGTCGTGATGTTCGCGTTCTTCTTCGTCGACCTCTTCGACACGCTGGGGACCCTCATCGGCGTCTCGATGAAGGGCGGGTTCCTAGACAAGGACGGACGTCTTCCGCGCATCTCGGGTGCGCTCTGTGCAGACTCCATCGCCACGGCGGTGGGCGCCGTTCTCGGCACGTCGACGACGACCACCTACGTCGAGTCGGCATCCGGCGTGATGGCGGGGGGACGGACGGGGCTCACGGGCGTGACGGCGGCGGCGCTCTTCGCCATTGCAATCCTCTTTGCCCCCGTGTTCCTTGCCGTCCCCGCGTTCGCGACTGCCCCCGCGCTGATCGTCGTCGGCTACATGATGCTCTCGTCTTGCGCGGACATTGAATGGCACGACGCGGGCGAGGCGGTCCCGGCCTTTATTGCGATCTCGTTGATGCCGTTCACTTATTCCATCGCCAACGGAATAATGTTCGGTGTCATCGCCTACACCGTCGTAAACGCGCTTTGCGGCAACTTCAAGCGCATCCACTGGATCATGTACATCCTCACCGCGGTCTTCATCGCGAAGTACATTCTCATGTAATCGATTGTCATCTACACGATCTACACGTTCTACACGGCTTAAAAATACTTCAGCAAAACGCAAGAAGATTGAACATGAAAAACCTCGACAACTATGTAAAGGCGATTCCCGACTTCCCGAAGCCGGGGATACTGTTCCGCGACGTCACGGGGATTCTCGAATCCCCCGACGGCTTTCAGCTTTCCTTGGACAAGGCCGTAGGGATTCTTGCGGATATTGAATTTGATCTCGTTGCGGCGCCAGAGTCGCGCGGGTTCATTTTCGGCGCGGCGCTGGCCGACCGCTTCAGGACGGCGTTCGTGCCGATTAGGAAGCCAGGTAAGCTTCCGCGCGAGACTATTTCCGAGTCCTACGACCTTGAATACGGAACGGCGACGCTGCACATGCACACCGACGCCGTGAAGCCGGGCCAGCGCGTGGTCATCGTCGACGATCTCCTTGCGACTGGAGGCACCGCTAAGGCAGCCGCAAAACTCGTCGAGCGGCTTGGCGGAACGGTCGTGAAGATGATATTCCCGATCGAGCTCGAGGGCTTCAAGGCGCGCGAGGGCATCCTCAAGAGCTACGATGTCGATTCGCTCGTCAAGTATCCTGGAAAATAGGGGGCGGCTATGGCGATCACCGACAAGCGTTATCTCTCTGGCGACGAATATCTCCGCGATACTTGGCGGCTTGCGGCACAGGTGAGAGAGTCTGGATGGCAGCCCGACATCCTAATCGCCCTCTGGCGAGGCGGTGCACCTGTTGGTGTCGCTATGCACGAGTATTTCAAGGTTGCTGGCTGGAATGTCCGCCACATCCCGGTGAAGTGCGAGAGCTACACGGCCATAGGCGAGAACGCCGGCTCCGTAAAGTTTTACCACGGCGACATTGTCTTTGGCATGCTCAGGAAGGGCGACAAGGTGCTTGTTGTTGACGATGTCTTTGACACTGGCAAGACCGCCAAGGCGGTGAAGGAGCAGATCGGCCCGACCGGCGCGGAGATGCGCCTTGCCTGCGTCTACTGGAAGCCCGGCAAGAATACGACCGACCTTAAGCCCGATTACTTCTACCGCGACGTCGGGAACGAATGGATTGTCTTCCCGCACGAGATAGAAGGGCTCACGAAAGAAGAAATCGCGGTAAAGGATCCTCTCCTCTCCTCGCTCCTCGGCTAACCATTTGCTGCCGCGGATTTGTCGCAATCTAAATTTTGCCAAAAATTCTCCGCGCACGCCGATCGTTTTTTGGTATAATGTCTACACTCCGTGAAAGCGGGGCTATGGCGCAAAGGGGGAAATCCGATGTGCCGAAAAGTAATTTGCGCTGCAAAGCGGTCGTCAACGCGAATAGAGGTTTTCTATATCCTCTTCGCGTCTGGTTGTTGAGCGGCGCCACGGAACGAGGGCTTGCCCAATCCTTGCGAAGTGAAACATAAAGCTGGGCGCAAAAAGGAAATGAGAAGACATGAACAAGTTGGTGATGGGTTTTGGGTTGGCCGTATTTGTTGGCTTTGTTACAGGCTGCGCATCAACGCGAGAGGTTGTGCAGAAGGAATACGAACGGTTGACTTCGTTGCCGGCTGCCGAACAGGTCGTTTCGCCCAACAAGCAGGTCAACGACGTTGGTCGTGCCTCGTCTGATCTGTACAACGTATGCCATGCGAAGTTGAAAAACTATGTCGCGGCGACCGAGAACCATCGTGAATTCACGGGCTTCATGAATGACGTTCAGACCGTAATTAAGGACGAGGGGGTTAGCGAAGAAGATGCGATGGCGAAGGTTCGCGCGCTCGTCCAGGAAGAGGATAAGGCGCGTCCTGACGCCGAAAAGGTATGGCCGAGAATTATGCAGGGCTGGGCTGCCGCCAATGCGCTTGATCCTGCGAAACAATTGACCGAAGTTGCCAATCTCGTCGTTCGCAATCAGGAAATCGTAAATAGTGCAAACGACCTTCCGAAATCCTTTGAGAACGAGGATTACATGAGCAAGGCCAAGCGCAGCGCCGAAGCTGCCAAGATCGGGGAGCAGGCGGCGGATACGACCGAGATGCTCCTCTTTCTTGGCGAGCAGTTCCGTCGCGTACAGAAGCTGAAGACCTATAAGAAGTAATTGTAATGCTACGAAGAATTCCACTGGCGTCCAGTACGGATGCCAGTGGAATTTCCAAGGAGAAAACATGAATATTGCTAAATGGACAGGCTTGGCTGCCGTGTTGGTTATGGCGGGCTGTGGGACCACCAAGTACGAGACGGATAATCGCTTGGCCTTTGTAGACCGCAAGTCTTTGGAAAATGTTCCAGATAATGAGATCTCTGCGCAAAACATTGATCTCAAGGCGATGAAGAAGGAAAGGAAGCTTCAAATTGGTGTGCGCATCAAGGCCATCCGCGATGAGTCCATTGGCAGCGGAAAAATTCCGAATTTCCCTGAAATCAAGGCAAGCACGCAAAGCTTGGTGGAAAACTATCTTGCTCGTGTGAAGGCTTATCGTGTCGTGCCTCTGTCCAGTAGCGTTAACGACAATCAGCTGATGTCTGGCGATGATATCGACGGCGTTTCCTACGCCTTTTACGTTGACATGGACATCAAGCTGAATTCCGAGACGGAACAGCGTTATGACTACGATGAGACGATGTACAAGGCCAGCATTGATTGGCAGTTGATCGACAACCGCACAAAGAAAAACGGCCTCGGTGATGCGGACGCTCCGTTCATCAAGGAGGCGCTTACATGTAAAAACGTCGCTACCCGTAATACCGCGATTTCGTCGATCTCGAACAATCGCATGGGCGGTTCGGCCGCGTCTAATGCGCAGACCGCGTTTCGGAATGTCCTTGAGAACAGCTTGATTGAATTTCGCGCCCAACTAGCGAACCGTATTCCGTTCGGCGGTAGGATTAACTCCTTCCGTACCCGTGACGGCATTGTACGTTTTACGATGAAGGCCGGTCCGGACGAAGGTATTACCAAGCGCATGCAGATGCTGATCGTCAATGCCGAAGGCGATCCTGTTGCGATTGGCCAGGTCTCCCCTGGCGGCAAAGATGGCAATTCCAACATCGAGATCTGGCGCTGGATATCGCCGAGTTTTAAGAAGGAAATCCTTGCGGTTGTCGACAAGGGCAAGAAAGCCGTTGAAGAGTGGCTGGAAGATGAAGAGAACGATCTCTTTGCCGTCAGCCTTGGAATGCCGACGCCAGACAAGGATGAACGCACTCAGATCAAGGACTTTGAAAGATAAAAGGATATAACCGTGAAAAAGACGCTGATGTTTTTCGTGGCGCTGTCATGTGCCTCCTTGTTTGGCCTCAATGTCGAGTCTGTCATTTCCAAGATGGATGCAGCTGGGCGTAAGACGGCCATCGGCAAGGACTCGTCATGCGGCAGCTATATCGTCTGTCGTGAGGAAGTCGCCGTTCAAGGCGACGTAAACGTTGCTCGAGAGCAGGCAAAGCTCAATGCGCGGCAGACGATCGCGGAACTCATCAGCGTCAAGGTTTCGGTAGAAAGCGTTCGAACGACGACGACGAAGGAGACGATCAAGGACGAAGACGAATCATTCGAACAGAGCGAATTCGCGAAGTCGGTTGCCAGAAAAGACGCGAAGCAGGTGCAGCGCGGCATTTCAGTGTGCAAGGAGTCAGTCTCTGGTGGCAAGATCGTCGTTTATTGCCTGTTGACGGAACAGGTTGTGGATGCGACAGCGGAGCTTGAGAAGGCGATGCAGAAGTTGGGGCCCGATACGGTGCAGACCACTGGTGTCGGGTATTACAACGAGGTTGTGCCTGTCGCCAAGGCCCACGAAGTCGCAATCGCAGAGGCGCAGCGCAATGCCATTGCCGAAGTGCTCGGTATGTCGATGTCAAGTTCTTCGGCAAAGCAGTCCATCTCCGCTGAAAGCGTTGACAATGATGGCAATGAAACCTTTGCCTGTGACGACAGCTTCAAGGCGAAGACCTTCAGTGCTTGCGCCGGCTTCGTCGAGTCTAGCCGTGTTGTCAATGAGAAGACAACCGATAGTGCTGTCTTCGTGACGATTGTCGCGAAGGTCGCAAAGGACAAGGTCATGGACGATTATCGTGCCTATCTCGAGAGCATGGGCAATCCGGGGTTTTGCGTGCGTTCCAACGATCGAGACCTGATGGACGCTTGCGCAGGTTTCTTCGCCGGACTGGGATTGCGGATGGTCGGGAACCTCTACGATGCAGCATATGTCATCGATGCCGTTGGACGGATTGAAAACGGAACGATTACTGTCAAAGTGACTGCAAAGGACAAGACGTCAAACTCTGTGTTGTTCCCTGCTGTTATCAGCGAAGGCATCGAATCGCCTGGAAGTTCGGCGGCGGCAAGCTACACGAAGGTTCTAAATGGCATGAAGTCCTCTCTCCACAAGAATCTAGACCAGTTCATTGGGCGTGCCAATGCGGATGGTCGCAAGATAACGGTACGCTTGTGCAATTACGATGATGAATACGAGAAGGTCGTTGGCATCGTCAAAAATGGTCTAGAGATGGTTCCTGGGGCAAAGAATGTAAAGAAGAACCGCAGCGCTAAAAGCGGTTCGGTCGAATTTGTGCTCAATTACATTGGGGAGACTGAAGATCTTGCGGAATTTCTGGAGAAACACATCAAGACGGACGTGAAGAAACGGCTGCACCGTCCTAAACTTGGCAAGATCGAAAACACTTTGGTCGAATTCGATTTTGAGTAATGTCAATTTTCGCTGTAAGAAACCGAGTGGTTTCGGCGAATGCTTAAGTGAAAACAATCTTGAATGATTCGACAGAATGAAACCGCTGTTAGGTCATTCTAAAACAAACAAAGGAAACAAAAACAATGAAAGCAATGACTCTGGCCGTCACGGCCGCCCTGTGCGCGAGTTCGCTCTTCGCAGCTGACGCTGATCAGCTCAAGAACCTCCCGCGCGGTGTCCAGAACATCAAATACCAAGACGGTGTAATTTCCACCTTGGTGGTCGTCGGCAAGGCAGCTGTTCCAAAGGCGCTCCGCAAGAATCCTGGCCGTGCCTCCCAGTATGGCGGTGAAAAGGCTCGTAGTGAGGCTCAGCTCGAGTTCACCCGCTTCCTTTCCACGAAGTGCAAATGGGGCAAGAATACCGAAGGCGAGACGGTTATGAAGGAAGAGGCGGCCTCTGCGACCGACGCGCAGGGCAACGAAGTTTCCGCCGAATCGTCTTCGTTTACTGAAACCGAGATGACCAAGGAGCAGAAGGCGCAGTCTGCCCAGGCATGCGTCTCCGGCATCCAGGCCCTCTGGGAAGGCATGAACGACAGTGGCGAGTATGTTTGGGTCGGCGCGTGGAACGCAAAGGCCGCCGCGTCGATCAAGGACATGGCCAAGACGATGAACGAGGCCAACGCCGAGGTCGACGACATGGGCAAGGCCGCCAAGGAGAAGAAGGCCGCCGAGGACAAGAAGGAGCTTGATGCTATCAAGGGAGAGACTGGCTCCGGCGAAGCTAGCGGCAACGGGGCCGCTCAGGAGCAGCAGAAGAAGAACAGCGACCCCGACATCCTTAATGGGATGAAGAAGCCGAAAAGCACCGTCTCAAAGGATGCGGATGAATTCCTGTGATTTGCATAGCGGGTTCTGAAGCTAAACGACTAAAACCCGCTCGTAGGATTCGTCCTCGGGCGGGTTTGCATTTGAAAAGGAGCGATCGGTATGATTGGCATAGAAAAGTTTTTCTTTGCGCTCGGCGTGCTGTACGCGGTTGTGGCGTTACCGGGTTGCACGACGACCGAAACGGCCGCAACGACCCAGGCTTCATCTGTTTCCACGGCTTCTACGGAATCAGTTGCGGTCAGCGTGGCCACGGAAACCACAACCGCTACGCGCTCGACGACGCCACCTCCGCCTGCCTCTCCGGCGGTTGACGTTCTTTCGGACGTGAAGAAGCCCTGCGGAACGGTCGCGGCTGACGCGCCGAAATTTGTTGAACCTGAAACCATGAAGTAATCGAGGATTCCTCCAATGAGCACTACTAGTACAGTAATCACGATAATCATTTGCGTCTTGCTTGTCGCGGCAATTGGCATGGCGCTAGTCAAGGGCATATGGTCTGTCTCAAAGAAGATTACGGTGCCGATTCAGATCGCACTGTTCGTTGTGATGTTGGTTTGTGTCGTCCGCCTGTTCTGTACGAAGGAGAATGCACAGAAGCTTTACAATGGCATTGAGCAGACCGGCATTGGCCAGAATGTGGAAAACACCATGAGGACGGCTTTGAACATGAAGCCTGTCGAAACTTCCGCGCCTGAAGCGAAACCGGTACAGGTCGCAGCCGCTCCGGTAGCGCCCGAACCGCCCCGTCCCCCAGTTGCCGCTCCGACTGCTGACGTAGAGCCCAAGCCGGCTCCAAAGACCGAGGCGGCACAGGGCTCGGCGATTGTCAATGCGAACTCTCAGGCGGTGGAAGCTCCAGCGGTTGTCAATGTCGAAGTCAAGGTGACGCCTGCCCCGCAGCCAGTTGCGGCGCCAGCGCCCGCGCCTGTGAAGGTGCCCGACTACAGCTATCTCAACAAGGGCAAGAAGACCTTCTCCTACGCCTTGCCGTTCAATGCTTCGGTTACTGTCGGCTTCAAGGAGAATACGTATCGCGTGATCGCCGAAAGCCTGGGGACGCTGAGCGGATCCGAAAAGAAGGAAATCGGCAATCTGATCCTCACGTCGCTTGGCAAGTATGTCGGAAAGACACTCAAGTGGTCTGACAAGTCCAAGGTTTCGATAGAGTCGCGCTACGACGAGGCCGATAACCGTACGCGTGTCTTCGCTATCATTCCGCCGGATGCAATCGACTGAATCCGGATTGCACATGCATCTTTCCTTGCGAGATTTTGAGGAAATGTCGTGTGATGGCGTGCCGTCCTGGCGGCGGTACGTCCATTATCCGCATTTGCTGTTCTGCGCAAAATGCCGCAAGGAGTTGAAGTCGTATGGCGAAGATCGCTCGCTGATTTCTGATATCAAGAACGCGTATGCGCGCGAGGAGAAAATCCATCTGATCAGGGCAAGCAGGGGGGTGTCCATACGGCAGTGACGGCACCAGCGTACACTTATCGAGGCGGCGACAGGATAGCGGATTTTTCCGTGGTCTCTGCCGTCGCCGCCGGTGCTTTTGGCGAGGTTTATCTGGTTCGCGACATGTCCGGGATTACGCTGGCGCTTAAGTTGCTGAAGGCGGATTCTGGCGCGGAAGTGTCGTCTATCGCCGAACTTAGGCAGAAGGTTGGCAATGACTCTGGGCTGCTGTCGATTCACCATATCGGTGAGTTCGAGGGGCGTGTATATTACACGATGGATGCAGCGGACAATATCGCATCCAATGAAGCGGAGTATTGTCCGGACACTTTGGAAAACCGTCTTGCTTTTCGCGGGGCATTGAACGCATTCGAGGTGCTGGATATTGCAGAGTCACTGGCGAGGGCGCTTGAAGCTCTGCACGCGCATGGTCTTGTACATCGGGATCTAAAGCCGGCAAATGTCATCTTCAAGGACGGGAAACCCCTGTTGGCGGACTTCGGGCTCGTTTCCCCGATGGATGGCGGAAATGCGGGCACGCCTGGATTCATGCCGCCAGAACGGGTGCCAGTCGAGGCGGAAGCCGCGCAACAGGCCCGGGACTTCTATTCGCTCGGCAAGGTTATTTACTGCGCGCTGACGAATGAGGATGCGGATCGGTTTCCAATTCTGCCAAAGAACTATTCACTCAAAGAGGTTTCGGCGATTCGCAAGATATGGCTCAAAGCGTGTGCGTCGAAGCCGTCGCAACGATTTTTGGACGGAGAGTCTTTCGTCGCGGCAATACAACTCGCACGGCGTGAGCTTTGCGGCATGGCAGGCAGTCGAAGAGCCAAGCTCTGGAAGCCTCTAGTTCTTGCTGTCTCCGCAGGCGTGCTTGTTGGCGCTGCCCTGTTTGCAATGCTTTGGACGAGAAGTTCGGATGCGGGTGAAGAAACGTCGGTCTATGTCAACATCGAGCAGACGGCAGAAGATTATCTGGTCTTTTGCTGCTTTACTGTCGGAAGTGATCTTGACCCGATGTCCGAGTACAATAGGCGCAAGGCGGCAGCGCTGACGGTCGATGCGTTGCGACGGTATCGGAAATTGCCTGCCGAGGCAACGATTCGTCCGCGAAATGTCACGCGTGAACGCGAGCCCGAGCGAAATGGCGGTGTCATGCTCTACTATTATCGGATACCTATCGAGTCTTGCGAAATTCGAGAACTCGAGTGATACAATGGCCTGGACAACGCGAAAAAGCCTGATTGAACGGATTCTCGACGGAGACGAAGAGTCATGGGGTACCTTCTATGCCACTTATTCGCGACTCGTCTATGCGATTGGTGAAAGAAGCGGGCTGTCTGCAGACGATTGCGAGGATCTTGTTCAAGAGGTCATGCGGACAATCTTTAACAACAAGGATCGTTTCCGTTACGATTCGGCGACAGGAAAGTTTCGGACGTACCTAACAGGAATCGTCAAGCACAAGGTGTACGATTTCTATCGAAAACGCGACGGCAGGATAGTCGCAGTGGAAGATGAGATCGTGCTGGAGGCGGCCGAACCGGTCAACCGGCTTGACGATGTATGCACAGAGGAGTGGAAGAACCATCTCCTGAATGTGGCGTTGATGGAGCTGCGAGAAAAGGTTGACCCAGGAACCTTTGATGCTTTTCAGATGTATGTCCTCCAAGAACGTCAGCCAAGGGAAGTGGCTGACGCCCTGTCGATCTCGGAATCGGCTGTTTACGTTTACAAGAACCGGTGTGTGAGTCATTTAAGATCGATTATAGGCAAGTATCGGAATTTGGACCCGGAGTTTTGCATTTGACCTGTAAGAAATCAACGGCTTACAGCGAATGCTTGGATGTAGACAATCTTAAAAACACTGGAGGTAAACGATGAAAATGTTGATGATGGGCTTGACGGTCATTTCCTGTGCGATAACCGCTTGGGGGGACATCTTTCAGATGGATCGCAAGGGCGATGCAATCGTCGAGGTACGGAAATCGGCTAACGAGTACAAGGTGACTTGCAAGTTTAGGCCCCAGACGAAGTTTGACAAGGCGGTTAACGCCAAGTTCAACGATGCGAAGGGGGATTCCCTCTGCAAGAAGGGGCTTGCGCGCTATCTCAAGGTTGCCACGAATGAAGTGCTTACGGTTGCCGGACTATATTCTGCCGCACCTGTTGAGACGGTGGGCGAAAGGTTGTGTTATTCCTTTGGTGTGCCAGTTTCTGGGTGCACGGTCGAGAAAGCCGATGTTAAGCCCCAACAGCCAAACGAGCCCAAGACGCCCGCTGTTGCCGTAGATGCCAAGCCGGAACCGCCTGTTATGACCAATAAGTCGGCAACTGTCGATTCGGAGCCGCCACAAAAGTCGACAAATGTTGTTGCAAAAACATCGTCTTTTCTGTGCGTAGTTAAGTACAAGGAGATTAATGGAGAACGGAAGACTATTTCGCGCAGGGAGTATCAGGGACACAATTTTAAGAGCCAGAAGGAATTCGACCGCTTCTGTCAAGCTGAGTTTGCGCGTATTCGGGCCCTGGGCGAGGAGAATCTCCGTGCAGTGAGAAATTTCAGAAAATGAGAATGAGGTGGTGTGAGTGGAGGGGATCCATATAGATACCCGTCAATGTAGAAGCAGTAGAAGTGTGGGCAGACATGATTGCCACACTAAAGGAAACCGCTGAGGATGGGCTCTGCAAAACCGTTGCATAAGGCCCATTTGCGCGTTATTGTCGGCTTGTGCATCGGTTTGTCGCGCGGTTGATTTCAGCGTGGTAGTTTCGCTATAATACACCCAAAAGTCGTTTGGGATAAGTAAAATGACGAAAAATAGCGAAATGGCCGACAAAAAGAGCAACGTAAAAGGGGTGATTGTCCGGTTGCTCCGTGAGCATCTGTTCGGCATTTCAATTCTTGCGTGTGCTGCGATTGCGTTTGCGTTTCCATCGGCGTTCACGGAGTGGGGCGGCGTCAAGCTGGCCTCTCTTGTCGTTCCTGCGATACATGTCATCATGTGGCGTGAAATTATGCTATACTATCTAACAAATGGGTAAGCTCTTTATAATCGACTTGATGCCTTTTCTATACAAAGGCCATTTCGTGTTTCTCAGGAATCCGCGGATGACGTCGACCGGAATAAACACATCCGCGCTGTTAGGGCTCGCGTCTGGGCTTCAGTCAATCCTTAAGCGCGAACAGCCGACTCATGCCGTCCTCGCTATGGACCCAGGCGGGCCGACTTTCCGCCACGAGGCGTATCCGCAGTACAAGGCGCAGCGCGAGAAGATGCCAGAGGACCTCGCGGCGTCTATTCCCTACGCATTTGAACTCGCCGAAGCGCTCAGGATTCCCGTCGTCCGCGTCGAGGGCTTCGAGGCGGACGACGTCATGGGAACGCTCGCCGTGAAGGGCGCTGCCGCCGGTTTCGACGTCTATATGGCGACGCCCGACAAAGACGCCGCGCAGCTTGTCCAGCCCGGCATACGGCTCTACCGCCCCGCGCACGCCGGCGACTCGGCGGAAATTTACGACGAGCAGAAAGTCTGCGAGCATTGGCATCTGCGCGAGCCAAAGCAGATGATCGACTATCTCGCGCTTGCCGGCGACTCTTCCGACAATATCCCCGGCATTCGAGGAGTCGGCGAGAAGACGGCGACGGACCTTCTCTCGAAGTTCGGCGACGTCGAGGGAATCATCGCCAACGTCGACAAGATAAAGGGCAAGCTTGCGGAGAAGGTGTACGCTGGGCGCGACGACGCGACGATGTCGAAGTTCCTCACGACGATTCGCACGGATGTTCCGATAGAGCCCGACTGGGACGCCTACAAGCTCGATGGCATTGATCGCGGCAAACTTGCCGCGGTGTGCGAGAAGTTCGAGCTTCGCCGTCTTGCGAAGGAGCTTCTTGGGGAAGATGATTTGGTAGGGTCCGCTCTCCGAGCGGACCGCGGGCGCCTCGGAGAGGCGCCCCTACCAATGAGCACCGGACGCCTCGGAGAGGCGCCCCTACCAATGAGCGCCGGGAGTCTTGGAGAAACGCCCCTAACGCATTCTACGATTGCAACTGCGCCGCACGACTACCGTCTCGTGACGGATGAGGCCGCCGCGCAGGCGCTTCTTGCGGAGCTTATGGCCGCGCCGCGCGTCGCGTTCGATATTGAGACTGCCGCGCGAGAACCGGGGCTTAGCGCAACTGACGCGAAGACATGTCGCTTGCTTGGGCTCTCGTTCTCTGCCGCCCCAGGGAAGGCGTGGTACGTAATTGCCGATCTCGTCGACGTATTCCGCCCGCTTTTTGCTGACAAGTCAAAGATTCTCGTCGCTCACAACGGCAAATACGATCGCACAGTCCTTCATCGCTATGGAATCGGTTTTGCGCCGACGCCACGCGACACGATGCTTGAGCACTACTGCCTCGACGCCGCGGCGCGCCACGGGCTCAAGGAACTTTCTGAGCAGCTGCTCGGCTATCGCATGATTCGTTTCGAGGACGTCGCGGGAGAACCCGAACGCGGCAAGCCCGAGCCGACGCTCGCTGGGAAGGACTTGAATCTAGTCTGTGACTATGCTGCGGAAGACGCTGATTTTACGCTGCGGCTCGACGACATTCTGCGTCCGCAGGTACCTGTCGCGCCGTCGCCGCTTCCGAATGTGCTTTCAGACGTTGAGGAGCCGCTTGTGAAGATCCTCATCGACATGGAGCGCGAGGGCGTGAAGATCGACGTTGAAGCGCTCAAGCTATACGGCCGCGAACTCGACCGTGAGATACTTTCTTTAACGCAGCAGATTCTCTCCTACGCCGATCCAGGTTTCAATCCCGACAGCCCCAAGCAACTTGGCGCGCTTCTCTTCGGGAAGCTTGGTCTCTCTGGCGGCAAGAAGACTTCGAGCGGACAGTTCTCGACTGACGAAAAGACGCTCTCGAAGCTCGTCGGCGAGCATCCGATAATCCCGCTAATCCTCGAATACCGCGCGTGTTCTAAACTCAAGTCGACATACGTCGACAAACTGCCGACGCTCATCGACGAGAACGGACGCGTCCATACGACATACGCGCAGTCGTTTACCGAGACTGGGCGCCTAAGCTCGTCTGACCCGAATCTCCAGAACATCCCGATCCGCACCGAGCGCGGCAAGCTCATAAGAAAGGCGTTTGTCGCGCGCGACGAAAAGCATGTGCTTATCTCGGCCGACTACTCGCAGATCGAGCTGCGGCTTATGGCCGCGATGTCTGGCGACGAGGCGATGCTTGCGGCGTTCAGGAACGGCGAGGACATTCACCGCGACACTGCGAGCCGCGTCTATGACGTGATGCCGGCTTTCGTCACGCCGGAACAGCGCTCGAAGTGCAAGATGGTAAACTTCGGCATCATCTACGGAATCTCCGCGTTTGGACTCTCTCAACGCCTTAAAGTGCCGCGCAAGGAGGCGGCGGACTTAATCGAGACCTACTTCAAGCTCTATCCGAAGGTGAAGGTCTACATGGAGTCCGCGATCGCCAAGGCACGCGAGAAGGGATATGCCGAGACGATTCTCGGCCGTCGCAGAACCCTGCGCGACATCAATTCGCGGAACGCGACGGCTCGTCAGGCCGCGGAGCGCGACGCGATAAACACACCGATCCAGGGCTCGGCCGCCGATCTCATCAAGGTTGCTATGGTGAAGGTCGATAGAGCACTCAAGGCGGAGAACCTTCGCGCGAAGATGGTTCTGCAGATACACGACGAACTTGTCTTCGACGTGCCCTTGGGCGAGGTGGAGAAGGTCAAGGAAATCGTGACGCGCGAGATGACGACGGCGCTCGATTTTGGGGTTCCCTTGGACGTGGGCATTGGTGTCGGCAGCAACTGGCTTGATGCACACTGACGGGAAAAATGGTACAATTTCACTGGAGGGTACAGAAATGAAGAACTACCTGGCAATAGATATCGGAGCGAGTTCTGGGCGTCATATCATCGGGCGCGTTGTTGACGGAAAGATCACCCTTGAGGAAGTCTACCGCTTCGTGAACTCGCAGGTTCGCAAAAACGGCCACGACTGCTGGGATATCGAGAAGCTCGTCGCATCCGTGAAAGCTGGCATAGACGAGGCGATGAAGAAGGGGCCAGTTGAGTCGATTGGTATCGACACGTGGGGCGTCGACTTCGTGCTCCTCGACGAGAAGGGCGAGCTTTGCAGCGATTCTGTCGCCTACCGCGATGCGCGTACGACCGGTGCGGACACGGAAATCGAGTCGCAGGTGATGTCCTTTGAGGAACTTTATTCGCGCTGCGGCATCCAGAAGGCGCCGTTCAACACTATCTACCAGCTCTGGGCCTTGAAGAAGGAACATCCTGAGCAGCTTGAGAAGGCGGCGAGCTTCCTCACCGTTCCAGAATATCTGAACTACCGCCTCACGGGAAACATAGTCCACGAATACACCGACTCGTCGACGACTTCGCTTCTCGACGCGGCGAAGAAGGACTGGGATTTTGACCTCATCGAAAAGCTCGGCCTTCCGAAGCGTATTTTCGGAAAGCTTGAGATGCCTGGTGCGACCGTCGGCGAATACAAGGGCGTCAAGGTCGTTCTCCCCGCGATGCACGACACAGGCTCCGCTTACCTCGCCATTCCCGCGCGTGACGACAGGGCGGTATACCTTTCTTCTGGCACCTGGTCGCTTCTCGGCGTCGAGAACGAGAAGCCGATCACTACGAAGGCGTCGTGCGCCGCGAACTTCACGAACGAGGGCGGCGCCTGGGGTCGCTACCGCTACCTCAAGAACATCATGGGTCTCTGGATGATCCAGTCGATCCGCCGAGAACTCAACGGTGTCGAGTATGTCGAGGGCAAGAGCGGCGATGCGACTAAGGAGGCGCTTGCGACGCTCACGGACTATGAGAAGGGGCGCGAGTATTCCTTTGCCGACCTTTCAATGATCGCCCGCGGGCAGAACTACAACACGATTGTCGACGTAAATGACTCGCGCTTCCTTAACCCGGCGTCGATGATCGGCGAAGTCGCTAAGGCCGCGTCCGAGTCAGGCAAGCCGCCGACGACCGTCGGCGAGCTTATGCAGTGCGTCTATCTCTCGCTCGCGGAATGCTACGCGAATGCGATACGCAATCTTTCCGAGATCACGGGCAAGGTCTACACCTCGATCAACATTGTCGGCGGTGGCTCACAGGACAAGTACCTGAATGCGCTTACCGCCGAGGCGACGGGTCTTGAGGTCTTCACGGGCCCAATAGAGGGAACGGCCATCGGCAATCTCATCGTCCAGATGATCGCCGGCGGGGAATTTGCAGACCTCGCCGCCGCCCGCGCCGCAATCGTACGATAATTGCACGATTGCGTTTTGCGGGAGGAAATGAGATAATATCCTCCATGAAACGCATACTATTCTCTTTTTTCGCGTCGGCCTTGTCCGTCGCGGCTATTGCCGACGAGCTTGATCTCGCCGGAACATGGAAACTCGTCAAGGCGGATGACGCAAAGGTCTCCTGTCCGATTGCCGTTCCAGGAGGCGTCCACACGGCGCTACTGAAGGCAGGCATTATGAAGGACGCGTTCTGGGGGCAGAACGAGAAGGATATGCAGTGGGTCGGCAAGTCCGACTGGAACATCTCGCGTGTGTTCGAGGTGTCTGCTGAATTCCTTGCGAAGAAGGAGATCGTCCTTCGCCTCGAAGACTGCGACGCCTTTGCGACGATCTTCGTAAACGGCCAGAAAGTCGGAGAGACGACCGACCGCTTCCAGCGCTACACCTTTGACGTGAAGCCGTTCCTCAAGGCGGGAGCGAACACGATTGAAGGGCGCTTCAGGAGCCCCGAGAATGAAGCCGACAAGCGCCGCGCCGCGAAGGGCCGCGAGTTCCCGATGTCCAATGTAATGTGGGCGAAGAACCAGGCGTTCGTTCGCAAAGCGGCGTGTCACGCTGGCTGGGACTGGGGTCCCGCCGTGCAGGTCACCGGCTTCTGCGGCACGACCAAGTTGATTGCGACAGACGGACCGCGTGTCGAATACGTATACTCGACCCAGGACTTCAACGACAGCTTCACTCACTGCACGCTTACGGTTACTGCTGAACTCTCCGACGGCTCGAAGGTCGAGAAGAAATTCGAGATAGACAACCCGCCGCTCTGGTGGCCGAATGGCGCTGGCGAGCAGAAGTTCTACACCGCCGAGTTCGATGTTAATGGCGAGAAGATCGTCAAGAAGATTGGCCTCAGGAAAGTCGAGGTTCTGAACGAGAAGACCGTAAGCTCCAAGGGCAAGGAAGAACTCTCGCTCGTCTTCCGCGTCAACGGCAGGCGGATTTTCATGAAGGGTGCAAACTGGATTCCCTGCTCCGCCTACGAAAACGAGCAGACGCCGGCTCGTTACCGCGATCTTCTTGAGAGCGCGAAGACTGCGAACATGAACATGATCCGTCTCTGGGGCGGCGGCCAGTATGAAAAGGACGTCTTCTACGACACGTGCGATGAGCTTGGAATCATGATTTGGCACGACATGATGTGCTCATGCGCCGTGTACCCCGGCGACGATGCGTTCCTCGGCGAGATCAAGGCAGAGCTCGAGCACCAGCTAAGGCGCCTCCGCGACCACGCATGCATCGCCATGTGGTGCGGCGACAACGAGTGTCTTGGCGCGATCAATTGGTACGAAGTGTCGCGCAAGGATCCCGACTTCTACCGCGGGGAGTGGATCAAGCGCTCGAAGATGCAGGGCGAGCTCGTAGAGAAGTACGACCCCGCGCGCACCTACTGGCCGTCGTCGCCTTGCTGCGGCCCTGGCGACTTCGGCGATGGCTGGAAGGAGGACTCGAAGGGCGACATGCATAACTGGGACGTCTGGCACGAGAACCAGCCGTTTGCCAAGTACTACGAGTACCACCCGCGCTTCTGCTCGGAGTTCGGATTCCAGTCTTTCCCATCGATGGAGATTGCCGAGACTTTCGCCTCCAAGGAGCAGATACTCTCGCGCGGCCCCGACTTCGAGTGGCACCAGAAGAACCCGGGCGGCAACGAGCGCATAAGGAAGACTTTTGCTCGCTACTTCCCAGAGCCGAAGGATGTTCCGTCTGAACTTCTCCTTTCGCAGTTCCAGCAGGCGATGGCGATCCAGACTGCCGTCGACGCCTGGCGCTCGGAGCAGCCGCGCTGCATGGGCACGCTCTTCTGGCAGATCAACGACAACTGGCCTGTCGCGTCGTGGAGCTCGATTGAGTACGGCGGCAAGTGGAAGCCGCTCCAGTATCTCGCCAAGCGCTTCTATGAGCCGGTGCATGTGACACTCTCGCCAGACGGAATGGTGAAGGTCATCAATGACACCGACAAGCGCGTCGAAGGCAAGGTCGTTGCGGTGTTCCACGGTTTTGACGGCAAGAACGAAGAAATCGTAGTCGGCAACGACAAAGCCAAGAAGGTTGGTATCGCTGTCGGCGCGAACTATGCCGCGGCAGTCGGCAAGATCACGCCTCGCGACGACGCTGTTCTCGAACTTCGGTTTGGCGATTCCGTAAACTTCCCTGTTCGCGCCGACTACAAGGGCGACTTGCCGAAGGCGAACGTCAAGTCTGAGATCAATGGCTTCACCGTCACCCTAACGACGGACAAGCCGGCGTTCTGGGTGTGGATGAATGTGAAGGGTGTCCGCGGCGAATTTGATGACAACGCCGTTACGCTCGTTCCTGGAAGTCCCCGCACGTTCACTTTCAAGGCGAAGGACGCGATCACTCCTGAACTCTTCAAGAAGTCGTTCAGCGTTACGCATCTCGCTGAACTCGGTAAATGACCATCCTCGCTTCCATAAGCACTATCTATCTTTCGAGCGCCTTGATGGCAGGTGGCGCCGATTTCGTGTGCTCGGCATCGCTTGCGGTCAACGAGGACAAAAAAAGCGGCGAAGTCTATTTCGTGTCAGACTGGCCAGCCGACGTGCACTGGTTTGGCGCATACTTGCGGAAAGGCGACGACCGCTACTCGATCCATCCCGAGCCGTTCGTGGCTGGTGGCTACTTTGAGCCGGGGAAACCGGATCAAGACGGAAGGAGCAACTTTACTTTCGTCGTGAAGCCCGGTTTCGTCGGCGACAGCATGAGCCAGATTCGGTTCCGCGCTCGCCACGCGAAGAACCCGACGCCGCCAGATGCCGCAGCTGTCGCCGCGCTTGGGAAGAAGGCGCATCCCCGCCTCATCCTAAAGCCGAATGACGACGTGTTTGCGAGAATCAAGCAGGCGACGGTTACGAATGAACTTCTCGCCGCTGCTGTTCGCCATATGAAGCAATACGCCGACTTGACGCTTGCCGCCAAGCCGGATCCATATAAACTCGACGGACGTCGCCTCTGGTCGCAGCCATGCACGGCGCGGACCTTCGCGCTCGCGCAGATGTGGAAGATGACCGGCGACCGCCGCTATTTGGATCGTCTTGAGACGGAACTGCGCGCCATAGCTGCGTATCCCGACTGGAATCCGCCGCACTTCATCGACACCGCGCTTTTCGCGTTTGACTTCGCGATTGCCTACGACTGGCTCTACGACGACTGGTCGCCAGAGATGCGCGATGTTCTCGCCAAGGCGCTCATTGAAAAGGCCCTGCGAGCAGCAGAGCCGGATGCGTTCTGGATTCACAATGGCAACAACTGGAGCCAGGCCTGCCTTTGCGGAATGCTCGCCGCCGCCGTGGCGATTGCCGAGCGCGAGCCGGAGCTTGCCCGCGTGCACATCGACAACGCCGTGAGCTTTCTCCATGAGCCGGTAGAGGCGTATGCGCCGTGCGGTGCGTTTCCAGAAGGTGTCGGCTACTGGATCTTTTCGACTACATACCAGATCTTTGCCATTGAGTCGCTACGGTCTGCTTTTGGAACGGATTTCGGTCTCATGGACGAGCCGGGCTTTCGTGCGACCGCGATGTTTCCTGACATGATGACTGGCCCGTCGGGTCTTCTCTTCAACCATTCCGACTCCGGCAAGGTTCGCTCGAAAAGCGCGCCGCTCTGGTGGTTCGCCCGCGAGCTCGGCCGCCCCGATGTCACGACTGCCGAGCGCAAGATCGCCCTTGCTTCATACGCCGCCGTGCCTGGCGAGACCGCGGGGCATCGATGCGACAACTGCTTCTTGCCGCTGATATGGATGGTCGACGTGCCGGAGGCCGAAAAGAACAGATTGCCGCTGTCGTGGTGGTCTGGCAGCACCGTTCCAGTCGCAGTGCACACCTCGACGCGCGACGACCCTGACGCGATCTGGGTCGCCATGAAGGGCGGAACAGCCCAGGCGAGCCACGCGCATGCAGACCAAAGTTCTTTTGTCCTCGACGCACTCGGCGTTCGCTGGGCCGAAGATATCGGCGGAGAGTCGTACGGCGTAGGCGAAGACGAACACGGAATGAAATTCTGGGACTCCGACAACGATTCGCCGCGCTGGAAATACTTCCGCCTCGGCCTTGAAGGGCACAACGTCGTCACGATCGAAGGCGAGAAGCCAAATGTCGGTGGTTTCGCCACGATCTCGTTTAGGCGCACTGGCCCCGCCCGTGCAGGCAAGGAGATTGCCTGCGACTTGTCATCCATCCATCCTGCTGCGAAGTCGGCGAAACGGATTGGAAGTCTCGCGGACGGCGGGAAGATCTATGCGATCCACGATGCATTCATCGGTCTCAAGCCCGGTACTGTGCTTGTCTGGCGCATGAACACCTACGCGAAGCCGACGATAGACGGCAAGGTCGTAGTCCTCGAACGCGATGGACGCAAACTGCGCCTCGAGGCGTCCCAAGGTGAATGGTCCATTTTCGTTCCACCTCTTCCCGCCGCCACTCCGGATCCAAATGTCGTCCAGCTGCATCTACGAGTAGTTGCCGAGTCTGGCGATGCCGCTTGGTCGGTAACTTTTACCCCTGTCGGAAAGGACAGCTCCAAATGATAATCATATTGAAAAAAGAGGCCGCAGAGAGCCAAGTCAACGGACTCCTTGCTCTGCTTCAGTCGAAGAACATCCAGCCGCATGTCTCTCGCGGTTCGCTGCAGACGATAGTCGGCTGCGTCGGCGACGTAAGCCATCTCGACCCTGGGATCCTCGAGGCGCTCGACGGCGTTGAGTCGGTCCAGCGCATCCAGGAGCCGTTCAAGGCTGCAAACCGCAAGTTCCATCCCGAGGATACCATCATCGACTGTGCCGGTGTGAAAGTCGGCGGCGGGAATTTCTCCGTTATCGCGGGACCGTGCAGCGTCGAATCCGAGGAACAGATCGTCGGCATCGCAAAGGCCGTGAAGGCATCTGGCGCGACAATGCTACGCGGCGGCGCGTTCAAGCCGCGCACCTCCCCGTACGCGTTCCAGGGCCTCGGCAAGGCCGGGCTCGACATGCTCCTCACCGCGAAGCGCGAGACGGGGCTTCCGATCGTCACCGAGCTTATGGACTTCAAGGACATAGACCTCTTCAACGACGTCGACGTGATCCAGATTGGCGCGAGGAACATGCAGAACTTCAATCTCCTCAAGGAAGTTGGTTCCTACACGAAGAAGCCAGTTCTCCTGAAGCGTGGCATGTCCGCGACGCTGCAGGAGCTCCTTATGAGCGCCGAATATGTCATGGCGAGTGGCAACGAGAACGTCATCCTCTGCGAGCGCGGCATCCGCACGTTCGAGACGGCGATGCGCAACACGCTCGACCTCACGATAGTTCCGTATCTTAGGCGTCGCACGCACCTGCCTATTGTCATCGACCCGTCGCATGCGACCGGCCACGCCTATCTCGTGGAGCCGGCCTCGGTCGCCGCAGCCGCCATCGGCGCGGACGGCCTCATCATAGAGGTGCACAACGACCCGCCTCACGCCAAGTGCGACGGCGCGCAGAGCCAGACACCAGAGATGTTCGAGTCGACGATGAAAAAAATACGCGCAATCCGCGGTGTGTCGTAAAATTTGATACAATATATGTTCATCACTCAACTTTAAAACTTTATGGGCATTAAAATATTAGGAACGGGCAGCTACTTGCCGCCGAAGGTCGTTACAAACGATGACATCGCGGCAGCTCTCGACACTTCCGACGAGTGGATATACTCGCACACGGGCATTCACGCGCGCCATGTCGCCGAGGAGGGCGAGACGACGTCGACGATGGCCGCCAAGGCAGCCAAGGCCGCGCTCGAGATGGCTGGCGTTGCGCCGGAGGAAATCGGGCTTATCGTCCTCGCTACGTCGACGCCTGACTACGCCACATTCCCTTCAACTGCCTGCGTAGTGCAGGACATGCTCGGTTGCGTGAATGCCGGTGCGTTTGACCTTCAGGCCGCCTGCGCCGGTTTCATCTATGCCCTCGAACAGGCGCGCGGATTCGTTAACTTCTATCCCGACAAGAAGGCGCTCGTCATAGGCGCAGAATGCCTAACGCGTATTCTCGACTGGTCAGACCGCTCGTCTTGCATCCTTTTCGGCGACGGCGCGGGCGCGATTGTGCTCGGCAACGACGAGGCGCCTGGCGTCGCGTCAACAAAGACTGTTGCACACACGATTCTCGGCGCTGACGGCAAGGGACAGGACTTCATTAAGCGCACAGGCGGCACTCGCGAGGCGCTGCCGCTTGATCCCAAGACAGGAATTCCGCTTAAGCCGGAGCCGGTGCTGCCGCAGCTGACGCTCCAGGGCCACGACGTCTTCGCGTTTGCAGTCCGCAAGCTCTCGAAGGTCGTTGGCGATCTCTGCGAACGGCTTGGCACCACTCCAGGAGACCTCGACCGCGTCTTCGCGCACCAGGCGAACGGACGCATCATCGAGGCGACGGCCAGGCGCATGAAGCTACCGCTTGACAAGTTCTGGCTCAACCTCGAGACTACAGCGAACACTTCTGCAGCGTCCGTGCCGATTTCGCTCGACCAGGCCGTTCGCGCTGGCGAGCTCAAGGACGGAATGAAGATCGTGATGGTAGGCTTTGGCGCAGGACTCACCTTCGCCGGCACCTACTGCGTGTGGCCGCAGCTGTAAGATTTAAAAAGGGGATACGACATGAAGAAAGTGATGATTACTGGTATTGGCATGCTGACCGCCGTCGGAAACGGCCGTGAGGCATCGTGGGCGAGCATCAAGGCCGGCAAGCCCGGCATTGGCAAGATCACCAAGTTCGACGCATCCCGTTGCACCTGCCAGGTCGCGGCTGAAGTCAAGGGCTTCGAGGACTGGGCGATTGGTGGCGGACTTCTCGACAAGCGCGAGGCGCGTCACATGGCTCTTTTCTCGCAATATGCAGTTGCGACTGCCAACGAGGCGTGGGCCGATGCTGGCTTTACTGCGGAGAACAAGCCAGACATGGATCGCGTCGCGACCATTCTCGGCGTGGGCATCGGTGGCCTTGAAATCACCGACGCGTCGTTCAAGACGCTCTTCGACAAGGGCCCCGAGCGCCTCTCCCCGCTTGCGATCCCGGAGCTCATCGCGAACGAGGGCGCCGGCAATATCGCCATCGCGCTCGGCGCTAAGGGGCCATGCCAGGTCGTGACGACTGCGTGCGCCTCCTCGACCGATGCGCTTGGCTTTGCGATGGACCTGATCCGTGCAGGCCGCGCCGATGTCGTCGTCGCAGGAGGCAGCGAGGCCGTCATCATTGAGTTCACCGTCGGCGGCTTCATGAAGGAAAAAGCGCTCTCTACCCACTTCAACGACACGCCCGAGAAGGCATGCCGTCCGTTCAACCAGGACCGCGACGGATTCGTCATGGGCGAGGGCGCGGCGATTCTGATACTCGAGTCCGAGGAACATGCAAAGGCGCGCGGCGCGAAGGTCTACGCCGAGCTCGCGGGCTACGGCGCGACTTGCGACGCCTACCACATCACGGCTCCAGATCCTTCCGCCGATGGCGCAGTCAAGGCGATTGAGATCGCACTCAAGGATGCAGGTGTCGCGGACAAGTCGACGGTCGGCTACATCAACGCCCATGGCACTTCCACCCACCTCAACGACCAAATGGAGACAAACGCGTTCAAGCGCGTCTTCGGCGTCGAGGAAGCCAAGAAGATAAACATCTCGTCGACGAAGCCGTGCCACGGCCACTGCCTCGGCGCGACCGGCGCAATCGAGGCGGCTGTCACGGCTCTCGCAATCAAGGAGGGGTTCGTCCCGCCGACAATCAACTACGAAAAGCCGGATCTCGAAGTCGACGCCGAGAAGGGCGAGACGCCACTCGACCTCAACTACACGCCGAACGTCGGCGTGAAACGCGACATAGACGTTGCGCTCTCCACCTCGCTTGGCTTCGGCGGGCACAATGGAGTCTTGGTCTTGAGGAAGGCATAAACGATGGAATATCCAAAGTTCAAACATGAGCTCAACCGCCCTGGCATAGAGCTGTTGCCGCACCGCGATCCTTTTCTTTTCGTCGACACGCTTCTTTCGTTCGACGAGACGGGAGCGCTTGGTGAATACACTTTCACTGCCGAGAAGAACGAATTCTTCAAGGGGCACTTCCCTGACTATCCCGTCGTTCCCGGAGTTGTGCTCGTCGAGGCGATGAGCCAGGTCGCGGGCGCGGCGGTTGTCGCGCGCGGCGTCTTGGGCGACACGCCTACGTTCGCATTCGCCGCGATCGAGGAAGCTCGCTTCAAGAGGCCAGTCCGCCCTGGTGACAAGCTCGTCACGGTTGCACGAATCGTCAAGGAGCGCGTTCCGCTTGGCATCTACGAAGTAGAGGGGTACGTCGAGGGTGAACTCGCTGTGAGCGCCAAGGTCAAATGCATGATCACGAACGGTCGCAAATGATAAGGATCGTAAAGACAGGCGACAGGCGCATCGAGAAGTTCAATGCGCGTCCGGCGTTTCCCGAAGAGGCCGAGAAAGCCGCGGCTGCAGCTCTCGCCGAAATCAAGGCGCGTGGCGACGCAGCGGTTCTCGATCTGGTTGCGAAGTTCGAGGGCTTCAAACCAAAGAACGCAAAGGCGCTAAAGGTCGATCTCGCGAAAGTATCCGAGAAGAGCATCGACTCGAAGATCGTGCGCGCCGTGAAGGACGCACACCGCCGTGTCCTAAAGTTTTCCAAGGCGTCGCTTCGCGGCCCTTGGTCGATGAAGTCGCCTCGCGGCGGCTCTTTGGGCGAGTTCTATTCTCCGATGGATCGCGTCGGCGTGTATATCCCAGGCGGCACCGCTCCTCTTGCATCGACTTCCGTAATGACCGTTACGCTCGCAAAGGCAGCGGGCGTTAAGGAGATAGTCGCGTGTACTCCTGCGGGCGCGACGGGAGAAGTGAATCCTGTGCTTCTTTACGCGCTCAAGCTTGCCGGTGCGACAGAAGTCTACCGCGTCGGTGGCATACAGGCCATTGGCATGATGGCGTTCGGCACGAAGACCTGCAAGAAGGTGCAAAAGATCGCCGGTCCCGGAAATGCGTTTGTGACGGCTGCGAAGCGCCAGGTCTACGGCTATGTGGCGATAGATCAGGTCGCTGGCCCGAGCGAGATTGCCGTCCTCACCGACGGCTCCGTAGACGTCCGCTGGATTGCGGCAGACCTTCTCTCGCAGGCCGAGCACGGCAGCGGATGGGAGAAGTCGCTTTGCGTTTGCACTTCTGAAAAGTTCGCGGAGAAAATCAGGGGCGAGGTCCTTCGCCAGATAGAGACGCTTTCGAGAAAGCCCCTCATCAAGCGCGTTATTGACAGAGACGGAATCCTCATCGTCGTTGCGAAGAGCGTCGCAGAGGGTCTTGACGTTGTCAACCGCTTCGCGCCCGAGCATTTCGAGATAATGACGAAGGACGCCACCAAGGTGATGAAGGGAGTAAGGAGCGCGGGCGCTGTGTTCGCAGGCCCCTGGACGCCAGAGTCGGCCGGTGACTTCGTCGCTGGACCGAGTCATGTGCTTCCTACCGGCGGCGCCGCGAACATGTTCAACGGCCTTACGCCTGACGACTTCCGCCGCCGCCACAGCTTCGTCGCGTTTGCGAAGGGCGATCTTGCCGAGACAAAGGCGACGATCGAGTCGTTCGCTGCCGTCGAAGGTCTTGACGCACACGGCCGCGCGGCGACAGTCCGTTTCGAATGAACTTCATCCAGAGACATGCCTACGATGTCGGGGCCGGTCTTGCGGCCTGTCTTTGGCCGTTTATGCCGAAGCGCCGCAGAATTGCCGTAGAGAATGTCCTGAAGTGCGGCATCACGTCTGATGAAAAAGAGGCGCGGCGAATCGCGAAAAAGTCGTTCTGCCATCTTGCCGGGCACATCGCCGAGGCGCTTTTCGTCCCAGGCGTAGTGACGAAGGAGAACTGGCGCGAGCACCTTGATTTCTCTGCCGCCGACCCGGAGACGGTAAAGCTTCTTCTCGATACTCCCGACACGCCGATAATTCTCGTAAGCTCCCATCACGGCGTATGGGAGGCGGCGACGAACGTCCTTTCGTTCGCGCGGCCGATGATTGCGATTGCGCGCGTTATGAACAACAAGTTCGTGGCGAAGTGGATGGCGAAGCACCATTTCCGCGGGCCTGTCACCCTGATTGACAAGAAGAACGGCTTTTCGCAGGAGATCATGCGCCAGTGGACAGACACAAACGCGGCGATGACGATCCTTATGGACCAGCACACGTCAGGCGGTGCGATGCTGAAGTTCTTCGGCCGTCCCGCGAAGACGTTTACTTCGGCAACGCGGCTTGCGATGCGCACAGAGCGTCCTGTCGTCGTCGGCTCGTTCGTACGCATTGCGCCGTTCAAGTACCGTCTTGTCGGCGGGAGCATCTTGCGCTTTTCAAAGTCTGACGACAAGCTTGCGGCGACACAGCTTCTAAACGACCGGCTTGAAGATGCCATCCGGCAGTATCCCGAGCAATATCTCTGGGCTCACCGCCGCTGGAGGAACGACTGATGGCCGGGGAACGGACGCCGGAGGAATACCGCGCCTTTTTCGCAGAGGTGTTCGCCGCGCTCGATGCAACGCCGCGCATGATGAAGGTCAAGGTCTTCGGCGAAGGGCTCACGATCGACCTCGCAGACGGAAATCCTGTTTTCAAGACGGCGGGCGGCTTCGCAAAGGCCGACTTCCGGCTCCGTTGGCTTGCAGAACACCCGGTGCCTATCGCGCTTGGGAAAAAGTCCGTGTTCACTTTCGTTCCGACGACGGGCAATCGCGTGAAAGTGAGGGTGAAATGAGCTGCAGAGGTCTTTCCTTGATGAGCGGCGGGCTCGACAGTCAGCTCGCCGTACGCGTGCTTGAGCGTGCTGGCGCGAAGGTCGAGGGTGTTTGCTTTGAGACACCGTTCTTTTCGTCTGCCAATGCGAGGAAGGCCGCTGCAGCCCTTGGCGTGAAGCTCCATGTCCTCGACTTTACCGAAGACGAAGTTGGCCTTCTCGAAAATCCGCCGCATGGCTTTGGCGGAGCGATGAATCCCTGTATTGACTGCCACGCGGCGATGATACGCCGAGCAGGCGAGCTTATGACGTCGCTTGGCTATGATTTTGTAGCGACTGGAGAGGTGCAGGGGCAGCGTCCGATGTCGCAGAACAAGCAGTCGCTTTGCACCGTCGAGAAATCCTCTGGACTTAAAGGACGACTCGTCCGTCCGATGTCGGCGAAGTTGCTCGAGCCCACGATTCCTGAAATCGAGGGCAAGCTTGACCGCGAGAAGCTTCTCGACATCAGCGGCCGTTCGCGCGATCGCCAGATTGCGCTTGCAAAGGAGTTTGGCATCACGGACTACCCCTCGCCCGCCGGCGGCTGCAAGCTGACCGAGGAGGCGTATGGTCGCAAGCTTAAGGACCTTATGGATCACGAGGGGCTGCGCGACAAGTCGACTGGTGCCGTGAACCGCACGCTTCTCGACTTGCTTGTGATCGGGCGGCGCTTCCGGCTCCCTGGCGGCAGTTCTGTCATCCTCGGCCGCGACGCCACCGAGAACGCGCGACTTGAGAAGGGCACTTTCGCAGCGATGCTGAAGCCGACGAACGGAGTTCCAGGGCCGACGGCGGCGATACCAGTCCTTGTCTCGGAATCTGATTTGTCATTTGCGCAGTCGCTTGTGAACGCATACGTTCGCGGAACGACGCCCACCGACCGCCTGCCATTCAAGCCCTATCAGCTCACTTGACCGCAGCCCCTTATTTGCGTCACATAAGCGGCGGGAAATTTGGTATAATATCCACCTACTTTGCCGGGGTGGTACAGTGGTTGACTACGCCTGATTTGTAATCAGGATCCGCAAGGACTCATCGGTTCGAATCCGATCCCCGGCTCCATTTTCGAAAGGATGCTCTTAAAATGGTTCTGCTGCTTGGTTCGGAGGCGTATTCACCGTTCAGGTTGGATGCGATAAAGGAAGCTGTCGCAAAGATTGATCCCTCGCTTGGTCCGCTCACCATTGACGCGAAATGGGTCTACGCCCTTGAACTTGCAGACGAGGCGTTCGACGTCACCGAGCTCGAACGCGCGGCATCGCTCCTGAACGCCGACGGCAACTGCGACGGCGCCGATTTCTACGTGACGCCCCGCAAGGGCACGATCAGCCCGTGGAGCTCCAAGGCGACCGACATCTTCCGCAACTGCGGACTCAAGTCGATCAAGCGCGTCGAGCGCGGGATTCGCTTTCGCGTCTCGCTTGCGAACCCCTGGTCGCCCGTCTCGCAGGAGGACTTCAAGAAGTCGCTTCCGCGCGCCAAGTGGCTCGCCGCGCTTTACGACAAGATGACCGAGGGAGTGTACGACGATCTTTCCGACCTCTTTGACGTCGCCGACCCGAAGCCCGGCCGCACTTACGACGTTATGGCGAAGGGTGTCGAGGCGATCCGCGAGGCGAACGCCGAAATCGGGCTTGCGATTTCCGAACCCGAGATGGAGTATCTCGCCAAGAGCTTTGCCGCGGCGGGGCGCAACCCGACCGACACCGAGCTCGTGATGTTCGGCCAGGTCAACTCCGAGCACTGCCGCCACAAGATTTTCGGCGCAGAGTTCATCATCAACGGCAAGAAGCAGTCGAAGTCGCTTTTCGAGATGATCAAGAACACGCACAAGAAGCGTCCGCAGGACACCTTGAGCGCGTACAAGGACAACTCCGCCGTCGTGACGGGCTTTAGGACCGACATCTTCGCTATTGATCCCAAGACGAACGAGTACGGTTTCAAGAAGGATACTCTCGACCAGCTGATGAAGGTTGAGACCCACAACCACCCGACGGCGATCTCGCCGTTCCCCGGCGCCGCAACCGGCGTTGGCGGCGAAATCCGTGACGAGGCGGCGACGGGCCAGGGCTCGCGCACTATCGCGGGCATCTGCGGCTTCATGGTTTCCAACCTCCGCATACCTGGCTTCCCCCAGCCCTGGGAGCGCGAGTTCGCGTCCTTCCCGACGCGCCTTGCGACACCTCTCCAGATCATGGTCGATGGCCCTATTGGCGGCGCGGCGTTCGGAAACGAGTTTGGCCGTCCGCAGCTCTGCGGCTTTTTCAGGACTTACGAGGGCGAGATTGCGGGCGAGCTTCGCGGCTACCACAAGCCGATCATGCTTGCGGGCGGCATGGGCGTCATCCGCCACAGCCAGGTGCAGAAGAAGCCAGTCAAGGTCGGCGCGCTCATCGTGCAGATTGGCGGCCCCGCGATGCGCATCGGCCTCGGTGGCGGCGCGGCGTCTTCGATGATGACTGGCACGAATTCCGAAGCGCTTGACTTCAACTCCGTCCAGCGCGGTAACGCCGAAATGCAGCGTCGCTGCCAGGGCGTGATCGACGCGTGCTCCTATCTCGGCAAGGCGAACCCGATAATGTCGATCCACGACATCGGCGCGGGCGGCCTTTCGAACGGCTGCCCCGAGCTTGTCGAGGCGACTGGCGGCAAGTTCCAGCTCCGCGAGGTCCACAACGAAGAGATGTCGATGAACCCGATGGAGATCTGGTGCTGCGAGGCCCAGGAGCGCTATGTTCTCGCGCTCCGCCCCGAGGCGCGGTTCTTCTTCGAGGAACTCTGCCGCCGCGAACGCTGCCCTGTCGCGTTCATCGGCGTCGCGACTGGCGACGGGCAGCTCGTCCTCGAGGACTCGCACTTCGGCGACTCTCCAATCGACATGGACATCAAGGTCCTGCTCGGCAAGCCGCCCCGCATGGTTCGCAAGGTGAAGCGCGTCGCTAAGAAGCACGCTGGCACGAACTTCGAGGGCGTGAGGCCGTTTGACGCCTTCAAGCGCATTCTCCATCTCCCTGCCGTCGCGGACAAGACGTTCCTAATCACGATCACCGACCGCACGGTCACTGGACGCGTTGCGCGCGACCAGATGGTCGGCCGCTACCAGCTTCCCGCCGCCGACTGCGCCGTCACGACGATGGGCTACAAGACTTACGAAGGCCAGTCGATGGCGACTGGCGAGCGTTCTCCCATCGCGCTTCTCGACGGCCCCGCGTCGGGCCGCATGGCGATTGCCGAGGCGATTACGAACCTCGCTGCTGCCGATGTTGGTGACATCTCGCAGATACGCCTTTCCGCGAACTGGATGGCTCCCTGCGGCGAGCCGGGCGAAGATGCGATTCTCTACGATACCGTCAAGGAAGTTGGCTTGAACTTCTGCCCGAAGATGGGCGTGTCGATTCCTGTCGGCAAGGACTCCTGCTCGATGCACACCGTCTGGAACGATCCCGACGGCACGCCGAGAAAGCAGGTCGCGCCGCTCTCGCTCGTCGTGAGCTCCTTCGCGCCCGTGAAGGACGTCCGTCTTACGCTGACGCCCGATCTCAAGCCCGATCCAGAAGGGCAGTCGACCTTCCTCGTCTACGTCGATCTTTCGAAGGGCGAGGCGCCTCTTGGCGCGACTGCGCTCGCGCAGGTCTACGGACAGCTTGGCAACACCCACGCCGATGCCGATCCAGTTCTCATCAAGCGTTTCTTCAACGCGATGCAGAAGATCGTCAAGGCGAAGAAGGCGCTTGCCTACCACGACCGCTCTGACGGCGGCATCGCTGTTACGCTCGCGGAAATGGCGATCACAGGCGGACGCGGCATCATCGCGAAGCTTCCCGACGGCGATGCGCTCGAGCAGCTCTTTAACGAGCAGCCTGGCGCAATCTTGCAGGTCGCGGAAAAGAACGTCGCCGACGTTCTCGCCGTGTTCAAGGCGGCTCGCGTTCCTGCGTCGGTCGCAGGCGCGGTCACGCGTGCCTCTCGCACTTTCGAGGTGTTTGTCGGCGAGCGTCTTGCGCTCAAGACCGACCTCACTTTCATTCGCCGCGCGTGGAGCGAGACGACCTACCGCATGCAGGCGCTTCGCGACAATCCGGTGTCGGCCCGCGAGGAATACGACAACGGTCTCGACGAGGCGGATCCCGGGCTGACCTATAAGCTGACCTTCGATCCAGAAAAAGGGTCAGACCCCTCTGACACAGTAACTGACACAGCTAAAGCTGCAGTCAGTTACTGCAGCCAGGAAGGTCCGACCCTGGCCAAGCCCAAGATGGCGATTCTCCGCGAGCAGGGCGTCAATGGTCACATCGAGATGGCGGCGGCATTTGCACTCGCCGACTTCGAGTGCGTCGACGTTCACATGAGCGATCTTATCGAGGCCAAGGTCGATCTCGCAGACTTCAAGGGGCTCGTCGCGTGCGGCGGCTTCTCCTATGGCGACGTTCTTGGCGCTGGCTCCGGCTGGGCTCGCTCGATTCTCTACAACGACCGCCTACGCGAGATGTTCAAGACGTTCTTCCACCGTCCAGACACGTTCTCGCTTGGCGTTTGCAACGGCTGCCAGATGCTTTCGCAGCTCAAGGACCTGATCCCGGGCGCGGAAGGGTGGCCGAAGTTCGTCAAGAACGTCTCCGAGCAGTTCGAGGCGCGTCTCTCCACGATCGAGATTGAGCCGTCTCCGTCGATCTTCTTCAGGGGCATGGCTGGTTCCCGTCTCCCGATTCCCGTCGCCCACGGCGAGGGCCGTGTCTGGACCGATGGCTTCACGCCGTCGATTTGCGCGGCGCACTTCGTCGATGGCCGCGGCCAGGCGACGATGCGCTATCCGTACAACCCGAACGGCTCCTACGGCGGGCAGACGGCGTTCACGAGCGTCGACGGTCGCGCGACTATCATGATGCCGCACCCCGAGCGCGCCTTCCGCGCGTGCCAGCTTAGCTACAACGACGGTTCGTTCAAGGTGGCAGGCCCGTGGATGAAGATGTTCCGCAACGCCTACGCATTCGCAACAAAGGGGCTATAAAATGAACGGTGCCGTACTTCTTCTCATCGCGTCTGCTGCGTTTCTCGCAGGATACTTCATCTACGCGAAGCTAATAGAGCGCAAGCTCGGGGTTGACCCGTCGATCCCGACTCCAGCTCACACGAAGAAAGACGGCGTCGACTTCATCCCAGCCCATCCGACGGTGCTCTTCGGGCACCATTTCGCGGCAATCGCAGGTGCCGGACCGATCGTGGGTCCGGTCCTTGCGGCCGAATTCGGATGGGCATCTGTAGCTCTCTGGATCATCCTCGGCTGCATTTTCATAGGCGCTGCGCATGACATGATCTCGCTCTTCCTCTCCGTGAGGCATGGAGGCGAGTCTATTGGCTCCGTCATAGGGACGATTCTCGGCAAGCCCGGCAAGATACTGTTCCTCCTGTTCAGCTGGTCGGCTCTCGTCCTCGTCGTCTCGGAGTTCAACCGCCAGATCGCCGGAACGTTCGTCGCGGACCCTGCGATCGCGACGGCGTCGCTCCTCTTCATCGCCGAGGCGATTGTCTTCGGGCTCTGCGTGAACAAGTGGAAGATGTCCGTGCTCTGGACCTCTGTCGTTTTCGTCCCCGTGATGTTCGCGTTCGTGTGGATCGGCAACCTCTATCCGCTCGACCTCACCAAATGGGGCTTCGCTCCCGAGACCGTCAGGATGATATGGACGGTTGTCCTTCTCGTCTACTGCTTCTTCGCCTCGACCTGCCCCGTCTGGATCCTCCTCCAGCCGCGCGACTACCTGAACGCCTATCTCCTCTACGCGATGATGGGGCTCGGGTTCCTCGGCGTCTTCATCGCACACCCGACGCTGCAGCTCGACGCCTTTACCGGCCTCGTCGGCGAAGGGCGCTTCGGCGAGCAGCTTCTCTTCCCGCTCCTCTTCGTCACCGTTGCCTGCGGAGCATGCTCCGGCTTCCATGCGCTTGTCGCGTCCGGCACGAGCGCAAAGCAGCTCGACAACGAGCGAGGCGTGAGGCCCATCGCATATGGCGGCATGCTTCTCGAGGGCGTCCTCGCGATCATCGCGCTCATCGGCGTAGCAGGCGCATACGCCTCTCAGCAGGAATATGTCACGGCGATCAAGGGCATGGAGCCCGTTCAGATGTTCGCCTCGACTGTCGCGGGAATGTGCGTGAAGCTCTTCTCGGCGCTCGGTCTCGAGCCTGCGACAGGCAAGCGCATCGCCGAGAGCTTCATGCTCCTGTCGGTTTCCGCGTTCCTGATGACGTCCGTCGACGCCGGTACGCGTCTTGCGCGCTTCAGCTGGCAGGAGCTCGTCGGCAAGCCCGACGAGAAGGCGGGCCCCGCAAAGAAGGTCGCATACAACATGTACTTTGGAACGCTCGTCGTGGTGGGGCTCGCGGCGGGGCTTCTCCTCGGCGCGCCCGAGACGGCGAAGCAGCTCTGGACGATCTTTGCGTCCGCAAACCAGCTTCTCGCCGCGCTCACGCTTCTTTCTGCGACTCTTTGGTTCGTGAAGAACAAGAAGCCCGCTTGGATGACGGGTGTCCCGATGGTGTTCATGCTGTCGGTATCTTCCATCGCGCTCGGCATGCTCTGCTGGAAGAGCTTCTCGGGGGAAAAGCTCGACTTCGTGAAGGGCGGCGCGACGGGCTTCCTCCTGACGCTCGCGGTTATCCTCGTCGTCTTCGCCGTTCGCGCCGCTGCGAAGCGCCGCGATTAACCGCCTTTGTAAGCGGACAATTATGGTATAATATCCGCCAATCATGACTGATGGCGTTGGAGTTGTAGAATTGAAGAAAATGAAGCTGAACCTGCCGGACGGCGGGCTCAAGCTTGCCTATGGCGGCATTTTGAAGGAAATCGAGGTCGCATACGAAGAGTGCGGCGCGCCGCTCGGCGACTCCAACGCAATCTACATCTGTCACGCGCTCACCGGCGACGCGCATGTCGCGGGTATTAGACCAGGCGAGAAAAAGCCAAGCGGCTGGTGGGAGGAGATGGTTGGCCCGGGCCGCGCGTTCGACACGAACAAGTACCACATAATCTGCTCAAACGTCCTCGGCGGCTGCACAGGGACGACGGGCCCCATGTCGATCAACCCCAACACCGGGAAGCCCTACGGCTCTTCGTTCCCGCAATATACGTTTGATGATGCGGTCGACGTCTTCAGGATGTTCCTTAAGCAGCTCGGCGTGAAGAAGCTCGCCGCGCTCGTCGGCGGGAGCTATGGCGGCCTACAGGTCGTGAACTGGATGACGCGCTTCCCGGACGATATGGAGAAGGCGTGCCTTATCGCTACGAGCGCGAGCTTGAACACCCAGGCAATTGCGCTGAGCGTCATGAGCCGCAACTCCATCACGGACGATCCCAGCTGGAAAGGCGGCGACTACTATCTCGAAGGCGACGGCAAGGGCCCGAAGGCGGGGCTTGCCGCTGCGCGTCAGCTCGCACACATAACCTACCTTTCGCGCGAGCTCTTGCAGCAGAAGTTCGGGAGAAAACTTCAGGACAACTTCGTAAATGCGCCCGCAGAGGAACGCGCCGAGCGCGATCGCCTCTTCAAGACGTATTTCCAGATCGAGAGCTACCTCGACTACCAGGCGATGAAGTTCCTGCGCCGCTTCGACGCGAACTCTTACCTTCACATAACGCGTTCGATGGACCTCTCCGATCCCTGCGACCGCTACGGCTCGCTTGATGCCGCGTTCGCCCGCGTGAACTCGAAGGTGCTCGTCGTATCGTACGAAAACGACATTCTCTTCCCATGGTGGCAGTCGAAGGAAATCGTCGCGGCTCTTCTTCGAAACAAGAAGTCTGTGAGCTACTGCCACCTTGAAAGCGGCACAGGGCACGACTCGTTCCTCACGGACATCGAGCATCTTTCCAAGGTCGTCGGCGGTTTTCTCTCCGAGCGTCCAGTCAAGGTGATGAAGTGGCAGGAGCGCCTGCACAGAAACGTCCTTGCGATGGTGAAGGAGGGGTCGCGCGTAATCGACATCGGCTGCGGCGACGGCACTCTTCTCGACGTGCTTCGCGACAAAAAGGGTGTGAAGGGCGATGGCGTCGAAATAGACGTAGACCGCTACGAAGAGGCGATTGCCGACGGACACGACGTCTTCTGGGAGGATGTCGACGAAGGGCTTACGCTCGTTCCAGACGGATACTACGATACGGCAATAGTCTCAGACACGCTTCAGGAAGTTAGAAATCCGCGCGGGCTCTTGAGCGAGGCGCTCAGGATCGCGAACGAGGCGATAGTCTCGTTCCCGAACTTCGCCGCGTACAGGATTCGCCTTACGCTCGCGCTTACGGGGCGGCTTCCCGTCTCGAAACAGCTTCCGTTCCAGTGGTACGACACACCGAACATCCACTGCATCACGCTTAAGGACTTCAAGTCGCTTTGCGACAAGGAAGGGATCGAGATCCTCGAGGTCAAGGCCGAAAGCCGCCACCTCATCGGCAAGTTCCTCATGTTGCTTGGCTTCAAGAACCTCGGCGCGTCGCGTATCGTGGCACGCATAAGAAGGAGGCGTCAATGACACTTCCGCAGAGAATAGCTCATATCGTAAACCACGGACTTGCGGCGTTGCATCCGTGCGTCTACGGCGATTTGACCGCGCGTGGAGCGGTCGGCGAGATAGCGGCGGATCTCCAGAAGGAGATTGCGCTCCTTTGCTCTGGACGCGACGCGAAGGAGATAGTCGATGAATTTATTGCGGCGCTTCCCGAGGTGCGCCGTCTCGTCGACACTGACGTTCAGGCCGCGTACGACGGTGACCCTGCGGCAACGAGCCGCATGGAAGTCGTAATGGCGTATCCCGGGCTTTACGCAGTGACGATACACCGTCTCGCGCATGTCCTCTACAAGCTTAAAGTCCCGATCATTCCACGCGTCATGAGCGAGCTCGCTCACTCCAAGACGGGTATCGACATCCATCCAGGCGCGACGATAGGCGAGAGGTTTTTCATTGACCATGGGACTGGTGTCGTAATCGGCGAGACTACCATTATTGGACGTAACGTCCGTCTCTATCAGGGCGTCACGCTTGGAGGTCTATCCTTTGACAAAGACTCTAACGGTGCGCTCGTGAAGGGGCTTAAGCGCCACCCCAACATCGAAGACAACGTCGTGATTTACGCAAACGCGACGATTCTTGGCGGCGACACCACTATCGGCCACGATTCCGAAATAGGCGGCAACGTCTGGATCAAGGAGTCTGTCCCGCCGTATTCTCGCGTCTACAACAAACCGCCGGCTCCGGTGATAAAGAAAATAGTGTGATGCTCGCAAGTTCGCTCGTTCTCGCGCTTGTAGTCGGAACCTGGAACGGCGAGTGGTTTCCGTCTGGGCGCGCAGAACACAGGGCGAACGAGCAGGTGGAGCGCGCGGCGATTCGCGCCGCAGGCCAGATGCTCAGCGAGGGGATTTCCGCTGTCGATCCGTCGGGAAGAGACGACGTTGTCCTCTGCCTTAACGAAATACGCGACCTCGAGACGGCGCAGGCGCTATGTTCCGCGATAGGACGCACGAATCTCACCGTCGCCGTCGTCACTGCATACCGCAGACGCGACCGCTTTGACCAGCAGCAGGACATCATCATGACGACGCTTCCAGTCGCGAAAGCCAACTGGAGCACCTGGAAGATACACAAGGAGGCGATTCCGCCGCGAGGATACGCACATGCCGACGTCATAGTCTCGCCCGCCGTTACCGCCACGGTGTATGCGGTTCATCTAAAATCCAACTACGGCCAGACGTCTGAAGCCATTGCAGCAACCAATCGGCTCAAGCGCGCCTTTGCAATTGATCAGCTTGTCGACCAGGAGAAGCCGAAACGCGGCAAGTTTCGTGCGCCTGTTATAATTGCTGGGGACTTCAACGCCGACAGATTCGCCAAGTCGTTCGACAAGGAGACCATTTTCCAGTCGCTTGAAAAGGCGGGGTTTGTCGATGCGTTCGAGGGCGTACCACAGGAAGGGCGCCTGACGCATCCCGGGAAAGGCCGTTTTGCGGGCAGTACGCTCGATTACATTTATATGCGCGGATGCAGCGTAGATGGCCCGCCAAAGGTGATTCCAGCGCTCAGGATATCCGACCACGACGCCGTCTTCGTCCGGCTGAGATTTTAACCTTTCCACTCCCTTGCCGAATGGCATGTTTTGGAGTATAATATTAATATGAAAATGAAAACAGTTGGAACTGTAGTCGCGTCCTTTTCATTTGCACTTTTGGGACTTTCGGCAGTAGCCGAATGCAAAGTCACGGGCGAGGATGTCTGGCATGGCTACAAGCGCACGCTTCTAGACTTCGACGGCTACAGCGCGTGGATCGTAGAGCCGAAGGTCGCGCCGGCGGAAGGGCGGCCCTGGACGTGGACGATGCAGTGGGCGGATGCCTTTGTCGACAGGACTGGCGTCCTCGACCTTCTCGCGAAAGGATGGCACCACGTCACCATCGACACATTTAAGCACAGGATGAACGACGAGGGTGTTCGCGTTAGCCGCAGCTTTCAGAAATATCTCGTGGAACAGCGCTCTTTTGCGCCAAAGGCGTGCCTTGTCGGCATGAGTTGGGGCGGGTTCTTCTCCATGCGCTATGCCGCGGCGCATCCGGATTGCGTTGCAAAAGTGTGGCTCGACGGCCCTCTGCTTACATTTGACGGTTTCGATGTCGCGCGAATAGGCCCCTGGGCGAACGAGAAGCCGCACGGCGGCAGCTGGGCGACAGACGAGCGGATGCCGATAAATCTCGCGGGGAAGATACTTGAGGCAAAGATTCCTATTCTCCTCTACTACGGCGGCCAGGACAAGACCGTTGCGCCGCAGAAAAACGCCGAGGCGCTTTGGGATTTCTACAAGAAGGCAGGCGAGGTCAACAAGCTTCTTGGCGTGAAGCCGCGCCCGTTCTTCGGTCACCATCCCCACGGCGACGACCCCGACAAGACCGCACCGATTGTCAATTTCTTCGAGAAGAAGTAATATGAAAGAAGAAAAGAAGAATAAGACCAAGTATACAGCGCACATGTCGGACAGGAGGGGGTTCCTCAAGGGCGCGGCGTGGATGGGTGCGGCAGCTGTAGCCGCTGGATGCCGTCTCGACCGCCTTGGATTTGGCGAAGGCGGTGCCATGCAGGATTACCGCTACATGAAGCTCGTCGGCCGTGACATCCGCGTCGGGTTTGTTGGAATCGGCGGCCGCGGCGCGGGGGCTGTTCACCGCGTGTCGATGATCCCAGGAGTCAAGGTCGTTGCGCTCTGCGACCGCATGCGCGAGCGTGTCGATGAAAACCTGAAATGGCTCGCTGACAGGAAGTATCCCATCGTTCCCAAGTCCTATGTGGGCGACGAGGCGTACAAGGACCTCTGCGACTTCGGCGAATGCGACGTAATCTATTGCGCGACTCCGTGGCATCTGCACCAGCCCGTGGCATTGCGCGCGCTGTACGGCGGGAAGGTCGCGCTCGTCGAGGTCACGAGCGCGTTGACGGTGGATGAATGCTGGGAACTTGTCGAGGCAAGCGAAAAGTTCCGCATTCCGTGCATGCAGCTCGAGAACTGCGTCTACGGTGAAATCGAGCTTCTCGAACTCAACCTGGCGCGGCTCGGGATGTTTGGCGAAATCGTTCACGCCGAGGGCGCCTACATCCACGACCTTCGCGGACTCGTCCCCTCGACCACCCACCATCCGTCGGAGGCGCATTGGCGCTACGACGAGAACATGCGCCACAAAGGCAACCGCTATCCGACGCATGGCCTTGTGCCAATTTGCCAGACGATGGGAATTAACCGCGGCGACAGGTTCGACTATCTCGTTTCGCTCGAGAACGGTCCGCACAACGTCAACTACGAACGCATGAAGAAGGAGATCCTCAAAGACGACGATCCGCGCAAGCTTGATCCTCCAGCAGAGATGGGCGATATGAACACAACGCTCATAAAGACGGTCAACGGCAAGTCGATAATGGTTCAGCACGATGTGTCTTCGCCGCGGCCCTATTCGCGTATAAACTTGATTTCCGGCACGAAGGGCATCGTCCGCGACTATCCGTTCCAGTGCGCGTTCGAAGACAACTACTACGACCAAAAGGCGCACGAATGGTTTGGCGAGGATGCGGCAAACGAAATCCGCAGAAAGTACATGCATCCGCTCTGGCGCACCGCCTCCGATGTGGCGAAGAAAGTGGGCGGACATGGCGGCATGGATTTCATCATGGACCTCCGGTGGGCCTACTGCCTGCAGAACGGCTTTCCGCTCGACATGGACGTGTACGATCTTGCGGCGACGAGCTGCCTCTGCGAGCTCACGGAGAAATCGGTGCGCAACGGCTCGAAGCCGGTTCGTGTCCCCGATTTCACGCGCGGGAATTGGCGGAATGTCGCGCCGTGGGGCGTGGTGAACGTCGACCTCAAGAAGATGGGTCTTGACGCGGGCGGAGTCGACAAAGACGCCGCGGCGCTCAACGTGTAGGCGTCCGGAGGGCGGTGGGAATTGAAACGTATAAAAAGGGGGATAAGAAAATGAACGTTAACAAACTGATGACATGCGCTTTGGCGTTTGTGGTCACTGTGTGTGCGCTCGCGCTGCCCGCACGGGCGGCGCTTCCGCGGCCCGACCCAGCGGTCGCCGAGTTCGCGCGCGGCGTGAAGTTCACCGTCGCGGGATATAACGGCGGAACGGAAGTCCAGACTAACTTTCCCGTTCTCGTGCGGCTCTCGACCGCTATTAATGGTTTCAAATACGGCGACTTTTACGCCGATGGCAGCGACCTTTCGCTCGTTGACATCGGCTTTGTTGACGCCGAAACCAACGGCATCCCGTACGAAATCGATACGTGGAACACCAACGGCGAATCGCTCGTCTGGGTGAACCTCTCACGCATGACGAATGGTACGGAGTTCGTGATGTGGTACCGTTCCTCCAAGACAGGCAAGGTGCTCAACTCCGACAACGTCTGGGCCGACTACACTGGCGTCTGGCACCTCAACGAATCGGGATCCGGAGGAGACGTCAAAACGGCGGTCAAGGACTCCTCCACCAACGCCCTCCATGGTGCGGCGCAGGGCCAGGCCTCGTCGGTTTCGGCTGGCAAGATCGGCGGGTCGTGGCGGATCGCCACCGTATATAACCGCGTTGACGCTTCAATTCTGATTGATCTTGCGGATACGGTGAAGAACGCAAAAGTCAACGACCTTGGCGACACCTTCTGCTCGTCCTTCTGGATGAAGAAGAGAGACTTGGACACGAAATGGTGCGTGACAGGCCTCAACCGCAGGGCAGACGGCTCCACAGCCGGTTGGGGTACCCAGATCCACGATAACGTCACCCAGCTCCGCGTCTACGGGAACGGCGGGAAGAACGTTTGTGCCAAAACGACCGCGACGACTGGCTTCAACGCCGCGAACGTGTGGGACAAGGTAGATGTCATCTGGTACAATGAAAACGGGACGGGCAAGATCCTCGTGTACTGGAACGGCGCGAATAAGATAGGTGGCGGCAATCTGGATCCGGCGACGCCTGTCGGGCAGCCGTCGGGCCAACCGCTGGTCATGGGCAATTTCACGAGTTCGTCATCTGATCGCGCCTGGTCTGGCGAACTTGACGAAGTGCGGCTCATCAAGGGAATTCCGTCCGCCGCTCGTGTCCAGGCGGATTACGACACGGTGAACACCGCCGCGTTCCTGACGGCCGGTTCGGTCGTCGAGGTCGCGGTCGTCGAGCGCCCAATCGCGAACCTGCAGGTGGTAGACACGGGCGCGAGCCACATCCAGTTCGGCAACGCGATCTCCTCGCTCGGATCCTCCACTGCTACCAAATGCACCTTCAACGTGAAGGTCTGGAAGACGGCGGAGAGCGAGCCAGCCGGCTACACGGCGCTCGCGACTGGGCTGACGGTTGGCGCTCTGACCGGGCGTGTCAAGGGGCTAACGCCTGAAACGGCATATTTCTACAAAATCAAGGTCACGAACGACGATGGCGTTGACTCGGACGAGGAGACGGGCGCCTTCACGACGAGCGGCGTAGGCGTCGGCGGCACGGGCGGCGACATGACGCGCGTCGGCGACGACTGGATACACTACTTTCGCGTAGGATTCGACGAACATGGCGGGATCACGAACGCTTACGTCTTCACGCCTCCGTCCTACGCGAACAGCGTGCGTGCGCTCGTGGTTGGCGGCGGCGGTCCTGGTGGCTACTATGCCGGTGGTGGCGGCGGCGCGGGTGGCTACTACTACAACAGTGCGCTTGGTGTGACGCCTGGCACCGGATATTCCATCCACGTCGGTGCGGGTGGCTCTGCCGCCACGTCGGCGACCGCATATGGCTCGAATGGTGGTAATTCGTCAATCGTTGGCGGCACCGTGGATATCGTGATGCTTGGTGGCGGCGCGGGCGGCAACGGCAAGCAGAACAACCAGACCGCGACGCTTGCCGGCCAGGACGGCGGCAGCGGCGGCGGCACGGCGTGGACGGGCTATGCGACCGGATCGGGCACTGCGGATCAGGGGCATGACGGCGGCGACGTTCCGTCAGGACAGTATCAACAGAACCTGGGCGCTGGCGGCGGCGGTGCGGCGGCTGTCGGAGGCTCCATTGAATTCAGCGACAAAGAAGCGACAAAGGGATCGGGTGTCGGCGGCAACGGACGTTCCTGCGACATCACGGGCGAGTCGCTCTACTATGCGGGCGGCGGCAGCGGCGGCGCGAAAGCGGTCAGCACCAGCACCGGCACCGGCACCGCCGGTGCGGGCGGCAACGGTGGTGGCGGAACGGGTGGCCAATGGAACGAAGTGGAGGGCAGCCAGTACGCCACGGCCGGCGCGGACGGCTTCGGCGGCGGCGGTGGCGGTGGCTCAACCTACAGCACGGACTCCTATCAAGGCGGCAACGGCGGCGACGGCATCGTAATCATCCGCTACGCCGCGCAAGGCGACGGCACGGACGTGGCCGCACCGGCAATTGCGCTCGAAAGCCTCGACCGCGCCCCGAACGGTCTCACGACCGTCGGCTACCGTGTCGCGTGGGCCGGTGCAGGCTACGAGGACGCGGACGTCAAGGTCGTGTGGGGCTTCCGCAAGGATGAGCTTACGCACACCAACGACATCGCCTCGGCCATGATCGGGCGCGGAACCGGGACTTTCACGCTGCCCGACCAGACGAAGACCGTATACGTCCGCGTCCTTGCGACGAACGCGGGCGGTCTTTCCTCCGAATCGCCCAAGATCGAGAAGATTCTCTTCGTCGATCCGCAAGCGCCCGTGGTTGCGCTGCCCGTGGTGTCCGGGATCACAGGAACGAACGCATCGTTCTCGGTGGTAGTGTCTGGACTTGGCGAAGGCGCGCACAGTGTCACCGGCGTCTTCCAGGTCTGCACAAGTGAGGAATTCGATGGGACGATTCTTTCGTTCCCCGCCGACGAAGTGCTTTCGGAGACCGGCTCGCTCACCGCGACTGCTACAGGCCTCGCACCCAACACGCCCTACTATGTGCGTGTGTCGGCCACGAACGATGTGCCGGCGGTCTTCGAGACCGATCCGGTTGCGTTCCGTACGGCTGTGCCCGGGCCTCCGAGCGGGCTTGTGATCACGGCCAATCCGCCGGCAGGCGCCGCCGTCCCGGAGGTCACGACGACGACGATCGACGTCTGGGGCCAGCTCACCACGCCCGGCGACAACGGGGCGACCCATGCGAACCTTTGCCTGGAGGCATCGACCACCTCTGACTTTGCCTCTGTCGATGCCACTTCAACCACGGTGAACGGCCTGACTGTGGGAGAGTGCGCTCAGTTCAGTTTGACCGACCTCCAGTTCGGAACGACCTACTATCTCCGTCTGCGCATGGAGAATGACGGCCGCGTAGTCGCCTACTCCGCGATCGTCGGCCCGTTCACCACCCTGCGCCCGATAGTGAACCTGACGATTCCGGACCTCGCGTCTTACCACATGACGCTCGTCTCGGTGACGACCAACGACGTGGAGGTTGCCGGCAACGCGGGCGTCTACACGGTCTTCAGCAATGCCACCGTCGTAGCGACCTTCGCCGCCGAACCCGGCTACCTTCTCGAGGGCGACGCGGCGGTCTCCGTCGTCATGGACGCGAATAAGACGTTCACCACCGCCGACATGCCGACCGCGGAGCTCATTACCGAAGCATCAGCGCCGGAGGTCAGCCAGAGCGCAACGAAGGTTTCTGCCCGAAAGACGATCACGCTCACGGCGTCCGCGGCGGGTGCGGCGTCGTACCTTTGGCTGAAGAATGGCGTGCAGATCGAAGGAGGCACAAGCGGAACGCTGACGGTGAATTGGCGCAAGCCGAACGGCAATCCGATAGACACCTATCAGGCCGTGGCCGTCTATTCCATCAACGATTTGCCGGTGGAAAGCGAACCTTCGGCGAGAATGACCGTTGAGAACCTGCCGATGGGTACGATAATCTTGGTCGTTGCGGCCCCCCCGGCACCACCTGCGGAACATGACTATAGCGCCGACTACCTCACCTTCAGGGTGCTCACATCTGGAACGATTAGCTGGAAAGCGATTGGCAGCAACTCGACGAAGACCATTGACTACAGCATCGACAATGGCGCATGGACTTCCATAACCTCCACTTCGGATGGCGCCGCCATTTCCGTGACGCAGGGCAACTTGGTCAGATTTAGGGGAAGCAACACGACCTATGCCACGGACAAGAGTAATTATTCCGGCTTCGAGGGCGGAACGGCGACATACGATATCGAAGGCAATATCATGAGTCTTCTTTATGGTGACAACTTCGCTGAAAACACGACCCTCCCGAACAACAACTACATTTTCTGCTCGTTGTTCAAGAAAGCTCAAGTGATTTCGGCGGAAAACCTCGTTCTCCCGGCAACGACGCTTAAGAACTACTGCTACCGCGCCCTGTTCAGCTGGTGCGAGACGTTGACCAAAGCTCCTGCGCTTCCAGCTACAACACTCGCCACGGGATGCTACTGGTACATGTTCGAGCATTGTGCCATCACAGAGGCACCTGTCCTCAATGCCACCACATTGGTTAACGAGTGCTATGGACACATGTTCACAGACTGTGGTCTCCTAAATAAAATTACGTGCCTTGCCACAAGCGGCTTCGGCACCTCCAAGTGCCTTGAGGGATGGGTGACAAATGTGGCTGGCGACGGCGCATTCGTCAAGGCCGCAGACGTAACTTCCTGGACGACAGGCGTCAATGGCATACCTACGGGATGGCTCGTGTGCGAGGATGTTTTGCTGCTGCCGCCCGAAGTGGCGTTCTACGGTGATACGATTGAACTGGGATGTCCCACGGAAGGTGCCGAAATCCACTACCGGCTTGGGCAAACAGGCGATTTCGCCCTGTACACGGGACCAATTTCCATCAATGAGGACACTATCGTCGAGGCGCATTCCACCTATCAGAACCACACGAGCCCGACAGTATCCCAGACTTGCGTGTACGTGCATGAGACTCCGTTCCAGAAGTCGAACAAGGATCTCCCAACATGGAGATACGGCGGCAACACCATCACTACGCCGTATTCCGTCAACGGAATAAACGGACACTCGTCCAGCTACTCCAAAGGAACGTTCTCGTTCGACACCTCCATAACGCTCAGAGAGGCCCAGCCAACCTACCTGTGGTTCCAGCACGCCGACCAGAGCGCAGACATCTACGTCGACGACGTGAAGGTCGGGACGCACTGGGGCGGCTACAACGCGTTCTTCTTTGACATAAGCGAATACGTCCACCGTGGAATTAACAACATCCGCGTGGCACTGTGCAACACCACGAGGAACTCCTTGGCTCCGGCGGCCGGCGACTTCAACTTCAACGCCACCCTCGGCAACGTCAAGCTGTTCACGAGCCCGGTCCTTCCTGCGATGAAATACGGCTACGACGGATTCCACATCACCTCGACGGTGTCCGCTTCCTCCGCGACGACCAACGCAACGATCAATGTCGAGACCGAGGTCCCGGCCGGCGCGTCCCTCAAGTGCATCATCTCCGATGATTCGTACGCCTGGACAAACACGGTGGCAAGCGAGGGAAGAGCGCAGACCTTCACGACCACCATCGCAGGAAGCGACTTGAAATTGTGGAACGGAACGAAAAACCCGCATCTCTACACGGTGACCCTTGAAATCTACAAGGACGGGGAACTTTACCACAGGTATCAGCGCCCATACGGATTCCGGTACTACGAATACGTCATCAATGAGACGGTAAATGGCGAGACCTACACCGGCTTCCTGCTCAACGGGGAACCCTACCTCCTGAGGGGCGTCTGCATGCACGACGACGTGGAGGGGAAGGCCAACGCGCTCACCGACAGCGACTACGACCAGGAGTTCGCCATCATACAGGAGCTCGGGTGCAACTTCATCCGGCTCGCGCACTACCCGCACCCGAAGGAGGTGTACGACCGGTGCGACCAGCTCGGAATCATCGTCCAGACCGAAGTGCCATGCGTCAACAAGCTCCAGTCGACGATGCCCTCGGACTACTACACGCACCTCGAAACACAATACATTGAAATGGTCGAACAGCACTTTAACCACCCATGCATCATGTTCTGGGGACTCAGCAACGAGACAACCACGGATGACAAGGCCTTTGGCAAGGAGAAGATAGAGGGATACTACGACCTCATCAAGTCTATGGACACGGAGCGCATGGTCGGCTATGTCATGTCGCACAGCTACAGCGACCCCTCTGGGTACTACAACAACCCTGATGTGGATTGGTTCGGCTGCAACCTCTATGTCGGATGGTACATCGACAAGACGATCAACGACCCTTCGTCTCAGTTGAACAAGCGCATAAAGAGCACCATAACAGACCGCAGCAAGCCGCTTGCGCTCTCGGAGTATGGATGCGGCGGAACGCAGCATTGCCATTCCACGAACTTCCTGAGCACGACGACCTCCGGCAACAACCCAAGGCACGACATCGAATACCAGATGTGGCTGCACGAAGGGCACATCGCCGCGATCCGGAACTACCCGCAACTTCTCTTCACGGGCCAGTGGCAGTTGTTCGACATTGCGGTGTCAAGCAGAACCGAGGGCTACACGGAGTGCCTTGATGGCGAAAACGCGACAACCAACGACGAATTGAAATATCTGAACAACAAGGGTCTCGTGGAACGCGACCACGTCACGAAAAAGGACACGTTCTACCTTTACAAGGCGGAGTGGAATTCGAAGGACAAGTTCGTCCATATCTGCGGCAAGGACTACACGAAGACGACTGGCCGAGTGCTCAAGTGCTACACCAACGACGGCGACACCCTGTCCATGTACGTTGGAGACAGCCAGACGCCGCTCGAGACGGTGGATGTCGTCAACCACATCGCGGAATTCACGGCGACGAACTTTATGCCCGGGGTCGTAATCAGAGTTCAGGGCGCCACCACTTCGGACACGGTGACTTTCCAGTAATCATACCCGGGGACTTAACACGAGAATGCGCTGTTTGCTTGTTGCCCTGAAGCAGGGATTTGGCATACAATGTCGTAGATAATGAAATGAAGATGAGGAGAGGAAAGGGGATGGCAAGAGAGTATCAGGGGACGGTGGCGGTCTGCACCACGCTTTTCGCGGCAATCGCCTTGTTCGTTGACGCTTTGGCGTATGCAGCGTTGCCGCTGCCGGTGCCGGTTTCGCCGCCGACTTTTGAAATAGACGGGCGGACGGTGCGCGGCGAAGTTGCCGCGTGGGAAATAATCGGAAATGAGATAGAACGCGCCGACGGCGTTGTCGAGCGCGCGCAGTCCGGCGTGTTGCGCGACTTCCCGTCCGCACGGCTTACGCTTCGCACCCGCCAGCGCAGGGGTTCGCCTGTCGTCCGCTTCCGCTACGAGCTGGAGGCGATTGCCCCCGAAGGTTTTGCGCTTACGAAGTCGTCGGGGCGCGACAATCTCGTCTACGCATCCGTCCCGGTTGCCAAAGGCGCACGGGCGACGGAGGTTCGTCTGAGCGAATACGATCCTCTTTGCCATTGTCATCGCCTTGTTGAAACGCCAGTGGCAGACTCGTGTTTTTCGGAGAGTCTTGCTTTTATGGGTCCAATCGTCGTAATCGAGGCCGAGGGCCGCGCTTCGCTGCTCGCCTACGAACATGGTTCGCAGTCGACGGACCGTTTCATCGAGTTCCTATGCACGCCAGACCGTCGGCTTGAACTACGGGCGGTGAAGGGCAACTACTGGCGCGGACGCCGCGTTGTGCCGGGGCATCCCTACGAGACGATTTGGCTGCAGGCGGCGGAAGTGCAAGGTGGAATCGACGCGATGGCTGCCGCATACCGCTCCTTCCAGCTCAAAGGCGCGACTGACAATCCCGCCTCGCGTGCGCCGTGGATATTCTACAACACGTGGGCGAGCCAGGAACGCGACTACTTCTGGGGCGGGAGCCGCAAGTATCTCAACCTCATGAACGAGGCGCGCATCCTCGCAGACGTAGACCGCGCGGCGGAGATGGGCATCGACGTGTTCGTCGTCGACGCCGGCTGGTTCGAGAAGTCCGGTGACTGGCGCGTCAGCCGCGAACGCTTCCCCAACGGGCTTGAGCCGATAGTCGCGCGGTTGCGAGAGAAGGGGATGAAGCTCGGGCTTTGGTTCAGTCCGACCGAGGCCGCGGAGTCGAGCGAGATCCACGTGCGGCATCCGGAAGCCGTCATGTCGCGGAATGGTGTCGCAGCCGCCCCCCATTCCGTCTGGGAGACGGAGCAGAGCCGCTGTCACTGCCTCGTCAGCGCATACTGGCAGTCTGTCGCGGACGAGCTCATCCGCTGCTACCGCGACTGGGGCGTTACGTATTTCAAGTGGGACGCGATCAATCAGTACGGGTGCGACTCGCCCGACCACTTCCACGGCGACACGTCCGTTCCGGCCGACGAACGCGCCGACTGCTACGCCTTTGAGCAGGTGCGGTACATGGCGCGGATCGTCGACCGCCTCTGCGCGGCATGTCCAGACGCGATCGTCGACTTTGACGTGACGGAAGGGAACCGGTGCGTAGGCCTCGCGTTCCTCGCCTCGGGTAAGTATTTCGCGGTGAACAATGGGCCTTACTTCCCCGACCTTGACCACCCCTACGATTGGACTGCCTCGAAGTACTGGAGCAATGTATTTGTCTATCCCGGCCCCGCGCGCGCCCGCGTCGCGCGTACTACGCTCGATTTCGACCGCTGGATTCCATCCGTCCTCTATCTCACGCACTATTTGCCCGATGCGCCGCGCACAAGCCAGAAGATCAACCTCGCATCGCTTGTTCTTGGGCAGAACGGCATCTGGGGCGACCTTTCTGCTCTTTCGCAGGAGGACAGGGCGTGGTTCGGGGAGGCGCTTGCGGCCTACAGGCGTGTGCGCGACGCAGTGACATCCGCGTCGCCAGTGCGCACGGGCGTGCGCGGCGGCTCGCCGGAAATTCACGAGAAAATCTCGGATGACGGCGCCGGTGCTCTTGCCGTGTTCGCGGCAGGCGGCGTGCACGACTATGTGACGGTGCATCGCGCTGGTCACGTTATCTGGAAGACAGACAATGTCTCTGTCGTGCCGACGGCGGATGGCCGCGCACGGGTGACGTGTCGCTTCAACGGCGCGGACGCCGCGCTTGTGTTTTTCGCGCCTGCGGAGCCGATTTTGAGATAGCAATTCGTTCTGCGTAGGGGTGTTGCCATGAGACGGCGTAATTGGTATACTTTATCTTAAGAAATTGAAAGGAATCATGGAAATAGCAAGAGGGTATCATTGGACAGTGGCGGTCTGCGCCGCGCTTTTCTCGGTTGCGGCCTTCGCCACGGACTATACCTGGACCGGCGGGGGCGGTGACGACCACGGCTGGCGCACGCCCGCCAACTGGGGGCAGACGGACAACAAGTATCCGAGCGGCACCGGCGACATCGCCCTCTTCACGGCTGACGCGCCGGTCGAAGTCGTGCTCGGAGCCGACGAGAAGATCAAGACGATGACCATCGCCGCCGGCGCGACGGTCGTTCTCAAAACAGACACGGCGGGGACGCTTCGCAAAATCGAGTGCACCGACAACATCACGCTCGCCAACGAGGGAATCAGCCTCACGGCGGACGGCGTCTATCTCTACCGCAACAGGGAATACACCCTCGGCGCAGGATCGACGCTCTCCCTCATCAACGGCGGACAGACCTATTTCAGCAACTTCACCCTCGGCGCCGGGGCTTCGCTTGTCGTCGCAGACGGCTCGACGGCAAACCTGAGCAAACTCACGGCGACGACTGCGGGCGCGACGATTTCCGTTTCCGGAAACTCGGCGATCAACATGCGCGACGCCACATCCGTCTCGATTCCCGTGACCGTCGCGGACGGCTCGACCTTCAACGCGGCGGGGAAGAGCGGCCTGGCCATCAACAACGGCAGCGTCTTCAACGTCTCCGCCTCGACGCTCAAGGTCAGCGGCGATTTGAATCTCGGCGGGGCCCTGACGCTCTCGTCGCGCTCGACCGCGACTGTCACGGCTGCACTCAAGACAAAGCCGACCGACTCCACCAATTCCGCGCTGACGCTCGACGACTCGCTTATGACAGTGAGCGGTTATACATACTTTAGCGAAACGGCGGCGGGCGGTGCGCGCGTCACCTTCAAGGGCGCAAACCCTGTGCTGAAAACGGCTTTGACGGTTTACAGCTACAACAACGCCGGGGCGACACAGCCGATCATGCTCAATTTCTTCGTCCCCGAAGGCGGCTTCAAGGATACGCCCTTCCAGAACACATATACTTCTCCCATGTTCTACAACCAGAACAACCTGCCGGCGGGTTCCATCAAGATCAACGTCACGAACGAATCGCCCGCGCTTGCCGCCGGAACATTCACGACCTGTCCGCTCATTGCCTCCCGCTCTGGATTCTACCGTTGGAGTTCGCTCCCCGACCTGACGCTCAATACGGACGTTGGACTGGTCTTCTCGAACCTCGCCTCGACCGCCGCCGCGACGGACAACGGCTCCGCCCAAGTCCTGTGGGCGACGATGGGCTCCGGTTCCGCGGCCGCCTCAACCGTCGAGACGAGCGCGATTCTCGAAATGCTGCCTCTTGCCGTTTCCCGCCATGTCGTGACGATGACCGCTTACGCCTCCGCGCTTTCCGCCTCGGCGGCATCGACTGTCGCCGAACTCTACGAGGGCACGGCTGACAACAAGGCATCGATGACGCTTGTCGATACGGTTCCCGTTTCCTCCGCCTTTTCGGCCTTGTCCTTTTCGTTCACCGCCGACGAGGACGAAGGCGAAGTCGATCACTGGTTCTTCGCCCGAATCCGCGACCTCGACTCGAACGGCGACACGCTTTCGACAGCGGAAACCGCAACCTACAAGGCGACCACCAAGGACACCACCACCTACACCTGGCAGGCGGTAAACGGCGACTGGAACGGCGACTGGCATGACACCGCGCATTGGACGAGCGACCTCCCCTCCGCCTACGGCTATCCTTGCACAGGTAACTCCACGGCCGTCTTCCCTGCCGGGACGAACATCATCGTGACGATTTCGGACAACGAAAAGGTCGGCACGCTCGACCTCTCCGCGACGAAGAACCTGACGGACGCGGCGACGGCGTGTGGCGTCGACGTCACCTTCAAAGGCGCGACGGCGACAGGCACGAACAAGGTGCTGACCGTCTCGACGCTCTTCAATGTCAATTCGGCCCTCGGCACCATCACGCTCGATAATGCGGCGGTCAAGGCGAGTCAAAACAACCAGAATCCCGGGAAGGGCAAACGGATTCGCGTCACTAATGGCTCCAATCTTTATTATGGAGGCGTAAGCATCTACAATGGTAGTTCAATCGAGGTGGAAGGGAAGTCGGTCGCCCGTTTAGGTGCGCTTTATACAGGTGACGCGGGATCAATGCTTTTGATTGACGACTCGCTTGTGCTGGTTGAAGGCGAATGTAATCTCGGCGCGAAGTCTGTCGGCGGGACGTTTGTGTTCAAGGGCGCCAACCCCCGGTTAATCTTCACCACGAACAACAAGGCATTCCAGTTCGCCGGAAACCAGGCGTCGAAGATGGTCTTCCACATTCCGGCTGGCGGATTCGACGAACCGGTCATCGGCTGCACGGCGAAGATGACCTCTTACAACCTCTTTGACAGGAACGGCAAGACGACGGCGACGGTGACATTCTCCGTAGCTGACGATTCGCCGATCTATAAGACCGTAGCCGAAGTGAACGTTCCGTTGGTGAATTGGGTAAGCGCGTCAAAGGCCATCGACACGTCCAACCTCCGTTACGCCGAGGTCGCTGACGGCGGCTATTTCATGCTCGGCACGAGCGCGACGTCGGACTATGGCTTTGTTAATCAATCGTCCTTCTCCGGCACGGCGAAATCGCTGGGCGTCCATGTCGTCTCCGTCGCGCACGATGGGCGGCTCACCGTCGCGAGCGACGCGGCGGAGCCGCTTGACGGCTATGAACCCGCGCTTGGCGAAACGAACGGCTACACCGAGAATGATACCGTGACGCTGACGGCCCCGACGGGCGTCGTTTCCAACGATGTCCGCTACACGTGCACCGGCTACACGCTCACGGAATACGCGGCGGGCGATGCGGCAACGGTCGTCTCCACCGCAACCGTGACGGACGGCACCAGCTCCTTCAACTACACCTTCCCGGCCGGTCGCGCCGAAATCACCTGGCACTACGTCGAGAGCTACCCCGTCACCGCGACGACGGTGAACGACGCGGGTGCCACGGTGGCTCTTTCCTCGCCGTATGTCGCCGCGACCGCCCCCATCACGCTCACGGCTTCGACGACGACGCCAGGCATGGAGTTCCAGTACTGGTATGGCGATGTGCCATACGAAGACCGCTACGACAACCCGCTCGTGATTTCGGGCGACAAGGCGAAGAGCGTCACGGCTTTCTTCGGCGCGACGGCGGCGAACGGCGCGACGCGCACGCTTTCCTACAACGGCAACGTCGGCAAGGAGTGGTTCGATGCGGCGGCGTGGACGGGCGGTGTCATTCCCGGCACGAACGACACGGCGGTTCTGATCAATACCTCCTCCTCCAATCTCCACCAGAGTTCCAACAAGGGCCGCGTTATTGCGCCGTCCTTCGTCGCCGTCAAGAATCTCGTCGTCTCGAACGCCGTCCTTTTCGTTGGTGCGCGCTACGCGCGGTTCGATGGCGGCACTTACGAAAACAGCAGCCCGGCGCAATACTGGTGGACGGACCAGCACGGCAACGGCATCTACCAGATTGCGCTGACTTACGACAACACCTGCACGGAGCCGGTGGGGCTCGACGTCTTCGGCGACGTGATTCTCGACAGCTACAACCGCTCCTACGCGAACGGCAACTCGGGCGGCGCGGTGTTCGTCGGCGGCACGGACGCGCGGTGCGAGACGCGCGTCAACGTCGCGGGCGACTTCGACATCGTGAATGGATGCTTCCAGATCGTCGCGGGCTATCCCTTCGACTTCGTGCCCGACCCCTCTACGGCGGTCAACGGCGGCTTTATTCCTTTTGACCATCCCGAGGCGTTTTTCCGGGGTGGCAACTACCTCAAGGTCGCGGGCAAGACCTTTGTGCGGACGCCGACGGCGACGAAGACCTACAGTATCCTCCATGTCGTTAACGACTTTAGGACTGGCGCAGCCGTCTGGCTTGACTTGAACGATGTCGAGGTCGGCGAAGGCGCCTACATCACCTCCTACTACGGCGGCTACGGCAAGTTCAATAGCAGCGGGAATCCGACCTCCAGCGACTACTCGACCTGCCCCGGCGGACATCAGACGCAAGACACCTACGACGGCGGCTGCCATGGCGGCCTCGGCGGCAAGGGCAACGGCTCGGGCGACGGCTACGACAACCCGACGACGTATTCGACGACCTACGACTACGAACTTACGCCGATGTACCCCGGCAACGCCAATGGCGGCGGCAGCAACACGCGCGGCGCGGGGTCGATCCGCCTCGACTGCACGACGCTCGACCTTGATGGCGGCCTCATCGCGACAGGTCACAGCGGCTCGAAGGGCGGGTCGGCCGGCGGGTCGATTTGGGTCATTTGCGACATGTTCAACGCCGGCGACAACTGCCAGGTCTTCGCGGAGGGCGGCAACAGGAACTGCGGCGGCGGCGGCGGGTGCATCGCCATCTGCGAAGGGCTGACGGGCGAGCAGGTCGCCGACCTCTGGGCGACGCACGCGGCGCCGGCGAGCGTCGTCGTCACCGACCTCGCCGACAAACTTCAGTCGCGTGTGAGCGTCGCCGGCGGCACGGGCGTCGTCGGGACGTTCTCCAAGGGCTATCCGGGCACGGCGCGCTACCTCGTCAATACCGCCGGGAAGAAGACGCTTACCGTCGCGGGCGATCCCGCGAATCTCGGCACGCCCACGCCGGCATACGGTCCGCAGATCTACGACGAAGGCGAGGACGTCGTCCTCGTCGCGCCGAGCGATTCCTTTGCGACGGCCGACAATCGCTCGCGCCGCGTCGCCGTCGGCTACACCATCACGGAAACCGCGACCGGCGATGTGGTCGCCGATTCTTCGGCGACCTCCGACACGATCGCGATCACCGGCGACTGGACGCTCACATGGAAGCTCACCGCGCTCCAGCATACGCTCGATTTCGGCGTCGCGACGGCGGGCGGGTCGCTCGTGACGAACACGATCGGCGCGGCGGGCGAGGTTTGGCAGAACGACGGCGCGGCGCTTTCCGTCACGGCCGTCCCGGCTTCCGGCTGGCGCTTCGCCGGCTGGACAGGCGAAATCGACGAGTCGGCGCAGTCTGCGGCGACCTTCGCGACGAACGTGACGGGCGCCTTGCGCGTCCGCGCGGTCTTCGTCTCGGACGAGGCTGGAACCGCGACCTGGACCGGGGAAGGGGACGGAACGAGTTTCCTCGACGCCGCCAACTGGTCAACGGGCAAGATCCCGGGGCCGCAAAACGATGTCGTCATCGGAGAGGGCGCGTCCGTGAGCGTCGCGGCGGGGCTGATCTTCAACGTCAAGTCGCTCTCCGTCGCCACTGGAGCGACGCTTGCGATTCTGCCCGAGGGGACCTACTCGACGCGCGCGGAGAATCCGCACCTCTATCCGGAGACGGTTGCGCTCTACGATGTGCACGACTGTGGCCTTGTCGCGTCCGGCGACATCATAGTCTGCGGGACTCTCGTGGCGGGCGCGCGCCATTCGCTTGCGAAGGCGAAGCTTGCGGCGGGCGGAGACTTCACGATCGCCGAGGGCGCGTCCGTGACGGTTAACGGCGGCTATGACGAGGCGCTGATCGGCGCGACGGCGACGCCCGCGCTCTGGCGCAACTACGGCGCGGTTGCCTCGGCGGGCGGTTCGCTGACGGTGGACGGCACGCTCGCGCTCTACGGCGACGCGCTTTCCGGCTCACCGGTCGAGGCGGCGGCGAACCGGCTCATGATCGGCGCGACGGGCGTCCTCCACTCCGACGGCGGCGGCTGGGGCTGGAAAAACTACCACGGCGCGAATTCCTGCTATGCCCTTGGCGCTCCTGAAGGTCTCTCCTCCTACAACGGCGCCGCCTACGGCGGCTTCGGCGGCGGCTACAACGGAACGCCGGCGAGCGTGACGGACTACGGCAACAAGAAGATCTACGGCGAGGCGCTGCGCCCCTATCTGCCCGGCAGCCCAGGGCCGAACAACGATTATCCTTTCGGCGGCGGTGCGCTGCGCATTGTCGTCGCGGGGCAGATTTTGAACAACGGCCGGATCAGCGCGAACGGCACGCAGGCGGGCGGTTCGACCGGCGGCGGTTCGGGCGGGTCGGTTTGGATGAGCTGTTCGAAGTTCGTCAATGCCGCGGGCGCGACGGTGCGCGCGGACGGCGGTAACAACACGGACAACGGCGGCGCGGGCGGCGGCGGGCGTATCCTCGTTTGCGAGCGCCTCGACGCGGCGAAGCTTGACGCGCTCTATGCGACGGGCGTCGTCCCCGCGAAGGTGACGGCGACCGAGATTACGGACGCGAACCTCGCCGAATTCTCGTCCGGGACGATTTCCGCCGCCGGCGGCGTCAACACGAAGAACAGCGCGAGCTATCCGTGCTGGAGCGGCACGGCTGGAAGCATCTGGTGGTTGCGTGGCAGGGGATTGGGAACATTTATAATGGTACGATAGGTGCCTGCCGCCAAATATCGGTCAAGGATTTGGTATAATGTCTGCATAGCGATGCAAGAAGGCCAGCTGAATGAAGACTTTTGTATGCGGACATAGGAATCCTGACGTCGACTCAGTCATGAGCGCGTATGCGCTTGCCGACCTGAGGCGACGCACCGGGATGAGCGACGTCGAGGCGATATGCGCTGGACGTCTGCCGCCGCGTGCAAAGTGGGTGTTCGAGCACTTCCGCCTTAAGGGCGTTAGGCCGAAGCGCGACGTCTACGTGCGTGTCAGGGATCTCGTCGATACGTCTGTCCCGATGATCGAGGCTGACATGTCGCTTGTCGACGCGCTTAGAGCGCTTGAGAAGTCAGGCGAATCGTCGCTTCCCGTGAAGGACGCGTCAGGAAAGTTCGTCGGGATGCTCTCGCCTGCGAAGCTTCTCTCGCTCTTCATCGAAAAGGCCGATCTCTCGATTCCGGTAGGCAAGGCGCCGCTTCACCACTGCGCACAGGTGCTTTCCGAGAACGACCGCGTTCATGACATACGCGCCGCCGCCGTCCGCAATGCGCACAACCACTTCCCAGTGGTGGACGACAAGGGTGTTCTCGTCGGTACCGTCCTTAAGCGCGCGTTCGCGGAGCCGCCGCCGGCAAGGATGATACTCGTCGACCACAACGAGACGGAGCAGGGCATCCCGGGGCTCGAGGAAATTCCCGTAGTGGAAGTCGTCGACCACCACAGGATTTCGTTCGCCGCGACGAAGGATCCGATCAAGTACACGGCAGACGTCGTGGGCTCTACTTGCACGCTCGTCGCGCGGATGTTCCGCGGCGCGGGAGAGCGGCCTACAAAGGAAGTCGCGGGAGTCCTTATCGCTGGGATCGTCTCCGACACGCTCCTCTTCCAGTCGCCCACGACGACCGACGACGACCGCGCGATGTGCGCCTGGCTTGAAAAGCTCTGCGGCGAATCCGCCGCGTCGATTATGGAGGGGCTCATGTCCGTCGCCTCTCCGCTCACCTCGATGTCTGCCGACGAAGCGGTGGCCGCCGATGCGAAACTCTACACCGAGGGCGGCCGCAAGTTCGTTCTCGCGCAGATAGAGGAGTCGCATCTTGCTGTCTTCCACCGCCACATGGCGGAACTCGCCGCCGCGCTCGAAAGGACGATGAAGGGCAACGGGCTCGACTTCGCGGCGCTTATGGTGACAGATCCGGTGCGCGGCAACTCCGAGCTTCTCTTCAAGGGCGACGAGGCAGTTCGCCGTGCGCTTCCGTATCGCCGCGCGGAGTCGGGCGTTCTCCTGATGCCAGGTGTCCTCTCGCGCAAGAAACAGCTTCTGCCTGAAGTGCTTGCCGCGCTGGCATAATATGTGGAGGTTTATTTGCAAAACTTTTTGTTGAGCCGTGTAGAACATGTCCATCGTGTAGAATTTCTGCATGTTTTACACGTTCTACATGGTTAATTCGTTGAAAATAAGAAACTATAGGAGACAAAAATGAGATCATGCAAGGAAATGCGTCAAGATGCCTGGAACATTTTGACTGGCTCGAAGTGGGGATGGAAGATTCTTCTCAACGGCATAGTGCTGTATGCGATTCTGGTCGCCGTCTTGATCGGGCTCGAATTTATCTTCGAGTCAGTTGGAATCCAGACATGGTCGTCGTTTAGGGAGGCGCAGCTTGCGGCCAAGCGTTCTGGTGTTGATCTCACCATCGCTTCTGGCCATGAAGCACTGCGAATGACATTCGCGAGCGGATTCTCGACGTTTGTCGAGTATCTCTTTCAGAGTATTGTCGTCTTCGGCCTCGTCACAACGCTTGTCAAGTGCATCAAGGACGATTCCAATGGCTGGTTCGCCAGTGCTTTCGGCGGTTTCAAACGCCCGTTCGATCTTTTGTGGCTTACCGCCCTGATAATGATCAAGGTTGTCGTCTGGGCGCTCGCCTTCGCCTTTATCGGTGGTTTTATTGGCGGCATTGTGTCGGCCGTCCTTCGGGCATGTGGTATGGTGACTGAAAAACAGATGGGAGTGTTGATTGGATTGTTGTGCGGCATCCCCGCCTGCATCGCCGCCATCATCGTCAGTTTACGCTATGTGCTTACCTGGTATGTCAAAGTAGAGAACGTTGAGATTGGCGCAAATGCCTGCATAACGCGGAGCTGTGAATTAATGCGCGGGCGCAAGTGGAAGCTTTTCCTCTTCTGGCTGTCCTATATCGGGTGGTTCATTCTTGCAATCCTGCCTTTTGCCCTTACAGCAGGCGTTGTGGGCGCTTTGTCGGCGGCAAGCGCTGGTGCACAAGCGGACGCGATACCGGATGAGTGCTCCATCGTCATGATCGGCGCGTTTGTCGTGTCGATGCTGATTGGAATTTTTGTTGTTCTTTACGCCGCAATCGGCCAGGCCGTGTTCTACCGAGACGCGAAGGCCGAGACTTGCGATGTAAAGGCAGAGATTGAAGCGGGCGGAAGCGAAGCATGAGCGGTTGCGTCAATAGGCGGACGGTCGTCCTTGCGACGATGATGTTCCTCGAGTATATGGCCATGCCCGTGTGGTTTGTGCCAATGCTCCCCTATGTCAAGTCGCTGCAGGGCGGCGAGAACTGGACCCTCTGGTGCGGACTCATAATGGGCATCGGCACTTTTGCGTCTCCTCTCGTCGGTATGTTCGCAGACCGTCGCCTCAACGCGGAGAGGGTTCTCGCGATTTGCTACTTTGCGTCTGCGGCCCTGCTTTCGGGCGCATTCTTCGTCACCTCACCAGCGCTCCTTTTCGTGGTGCTTCTCGCGACGATGCTTTTCTACATGCCGACATGGGCGCTCACGGCGACTGTTGCAATGGCCCATGCGAGCAAGGATGCGTTTCCGCGCATACGCGTCTTCGGGACGATTGGCTGGATTTGCTCGTGCGTGTTCTCACTCGGGGCCGCTGCAGGCGGCTTCAAGAGTTTTGACTCGTCGCCCTGGATATTCGCTGGCGGCGCAGCTGTCGCCGTTGCCGCAGGGCTTTTCTCGTTCGCTCTCCCGAAGACGCCGCCGCAGGCCAAGGGAACGCCGATATCGGTCGGCGACGCGCTTGGGCTCGGCGCTCTCGTGCTGTTGCGCGACAAGTCGTTTCGCTCGTTCGCGATTCTGCTTCTCCTTGCTATGATTCCGTTTCAGTGGTACAACGTCTACTGTGCCGCGTACTTGAAGGAATCCGGCTACCAGTATCTCACAACGACGATGAACATCGGGCAGGCGGGGGAGATATTCTTCATGCTTCTCGTTCCGCTGATCTTCCGGCGCATCGGCTACAGGCGCGCACTCGTCCTTGCACTGGCCGTCCTCGCGCTACGCAACATCTTTTTCGCGGTTTCTTCCGCATACGGCTTTGCCGCGCTTGACTTCTGCGGAATCGTCGTGCACGGTCTCATCTTCGGGCTACTCGTCGTTGGCGCGCAGATGTTCGTCGACGAAGTTGCGCCGCCCGAACTGCGCAACCAGGCGCAGGGGCTCGTGAACCTCATCCTCGCAGGCGTCGGCGTCTTCGCTTCGAACTTCCTCTTTGACGCGATTCTCAAGTCTTCTTCGCCTACGCCGTGGACGACTGCCTATATCGTCGCCATAGCGATTTCGCTCGTAACAGCTGTCTACGGACTTGCGTCCGCGAATCGGAAGTCATAACCACTTCGACCTGTCTCCACAACCACGGTGGTGGCCCTATTTCCGCAGGTCGGCGCTGGGCGGGTGGCCGTAGAAGGCCTCATAGGCGTAGCCGAAGTATGTCGGGGAGGAGAATTTCAACATGGACGCGATTTCCTTCAAGCTGAACTTTTTCATGCCGATGAGCCGCTTTGCCTCGCGCATTTTTATGGAAGTCATGTACTTGGACGCGCTCATTCCGAACGCCTTTTTGAACGCCTTTTGAACAGTCACTTGGGAGACGCCGGATAGCTTTGCGAGCTCCGGTACGGTGAAGTTCCTGTTCAGGTTGTCGTCGAGCATCAGGAGGAGCTTTGCCAACCACGGCGGATTGACGGGATAAATGCAAGTCGACTCGCGTTCTACGATGCCAAGGGGCGGAACGCGGAATACCGGCCGCTTCCTCGGCTTTACTGGATGGTCGATTAGGTGCGCCATTATGCGCATTACGGCATAGCCCAGTCCCTGCAGGTTTTCGTCCACGGTTGAAATCGTTATTTCAGACAGCGAGCAATCGAAAATGAAGTTTCCCGCCCCGATGATCGCGATGTCATTGGGAACAGCTCTGCCGCTTTTCAGACAAGAATTGACAAGGTCCCTCGCCATGGTGTCGGCGTGGCAGAAGACTGCAGTATTGCAAGGGAGCTGTTTGACCCATTTTTGTAGCTTTTTGTAATGCGATTTCATTTCCGCGGGAGAGATGACAGCCCCCGGACGAAGAAAAATGGAGCTTCCATAGCCGCTTTTCTCAATTGTCGCCTTGAACCCGTCGCTCATGTGACCGGCAAAGCGAAGGCCGCCGCAGCCATAGATCCCAAAGTTGGTGAAACCGCGCCGCAACAGTCTCTCGGCCGCAAGCACGCCCATTTTATATCCATCAGTATCGACGGAGATTATTTGCTCGTCATCCTCATATTCGCCTGACAAGTCAATTATGGGCAGACCGGTCGCCTTGAGCCGCTCGGTGAGGGCTCCGAGATGGATGCCTGCGAAGAGGATTATTCCGTCGCATTTGGCGAAAGAAGTGTCGTCGTTGATTGACTGATATGGGATTTGGCGTACGATGAAATTGTTGTGTTCGTAGACATACTGTGCGATGCCCTGGAACAATACCACTTGTATGTAGAATCTGACCGATAAATCGGAGGTGATCACTGCAATTGTCTTTTTAGACGATGTCTTTATTGTGTTGGACATGGCTTTTCAAGTTGTTCAGAGTTTCACATTGCTATTCTATCATATCCCTGTTGAAAAAGGCAAGCGGGAGGTTTTGAAAATCTTGAGTCGAAATCTGAAAATCTTGAGTCGTTGTCATTGAATCCTCGCTCGGCTCTTTGATATAATTGTTACAAATATGACTGTAAAAAAGACAGTGGGGATACAATTATGAAACAAATAGCACATATTCGTTTTTTGTATGTTGCATTTTTCGCGCTCGCGGCGGCGCAGTCCGCTTTAGCGGCGGAGAACAAATGGACAGGTGCGGTTGATTCCAAGTGGAATGAATCCGGCAACTGGTCTAGAAACATTGTGCCAAATGCGAACGACAACGATTGGTTAATATTCGATTCCTCCACACCTGCCACTCCTGCAACAGTTGAATTTGACGGCTACTATGTAAATGCCGGTGCCATGACTGTTCGCAATATAGGGGATGCAACAACTCCTCTTGTATTCAAAGCGAGCAACTCGGCTTGCGGCGCGCAGCTAGTCAAAGGTAACGACTGCAAAATTGGCAACGAAACCGGTGATGCGTATTTGCGCATTGAAAACGGAACGTGGTTGACTCAAGGTAAGAGTTTATGGATAGGAAAGAAGAACTCATTCAAGGGTGGATTGACCTTGGCAGACGGTGCATCGCTTAGTGTGGGCTATGGCATCTACTTCGAAAATGCTGGCAGTAAGCTGTCAGTTGAGAGCGGTGCCAGTCTTTCCCTAGCTAAGTATTTCTGTGCGCGGGCCGGTGAAGTCAAGGTTGAAAACGGAACAATTGAAGTCAACTCCAACTGCGCTTTCGAACTCGGAGAACATTCCGCGGCCAGTCTTCTTCTTAACGAAGGAGGAATGCTGATTACAAAGAACGTCGCAAAAAAAACTAATGGCGGCACTGTGTTGTTCAACGGCGGAACTCTGCGGTCGAATAAGAATAGCGATTCGCTCATTGACAACGCCCTCACCGTCACGGTCGGTGCGCTTGGCGGCACAATCGATAACGGCGGGTTCAATGTGACGGTTGCGGCAACTCTCGGCGGCAACGGCGGTTTGTCCTTCACCGGCTCCGGTACAACGACGCTCAACGGGAATGCCAAGTATACGGGGGCGACCGCCGTCACGCCCGGTACGACGCTCGCAGTCGCCAACGAAACCGCGAAGAACAACATCCTCGCGAACGGGCTGGTCGTTGCAGGCGTTCCGACGGCGGGGCAGACGGTCATGACGTATACAGCCGACTTGACGGGTGCCGACCTTTCCAAGGTGACGTGTCCGCTTAGGCCTGGTACCGTATTTGCGGTTGGTGGCGACGGCAACATGTCCATTGTTGTTGAATCTGTCGGTGCGGCGCTTGACAATTACTGGACGGGTGCGGTGGACAACGACCTCAGCAACGATGCCAACTGGTCGAGTGGTTCCAAGCCGACCGACAACGCCAATATTTTCAGCACGAACGTCGTGACGCTGACGAAGGGCGGTGTCTTTGCGCCGAGCTCGATCACATTCCTCGCGGGCTCTGCGGCGGTAGCAATCGCAGGTGATTTCACGGACATGACGTCTGTTACGAACAACTCTTCCGTCAACCAGACATTCGCTGGCAGAGTCGCCTTTGAGGACAACATTGATGTCACGCAGACGGGAACATACACCGAAAGCGGGAAAGTCGTAAGTGGGGGATGCGTGGTGTTCGCAGGTGGCGTGACGGGCAATGATATTGTCAACCACAAGGTTTTGACAGGCCATTATACGCTGACCAAGAATGAAGATTTTACCGCAACGGCAGGTAGTAGCAACCGCACGGTTGTCAATGCCAATTCTACGCTGAGCGTTAAAAATGCCGGCACTCTAACTGAATTATACATCAAGGAAGGCGGAGCTGTTACAGCCGCCGTTGTGAGTGTCGAATCGGGTCGCCTCAGTTGCTGGAACGAAGGAGAGTTTGTGATTACAAATGGCTTAACTGTGAGTGGGTCCAAAAATAGTAGCGTGTTTACGGGTCATTCTGACTTGTCTAGCTCGTCTCCCGTTTTCAAGATGGAGAAAGTCCTTTGCTCAAAGACTGACAACTATACATTTTATTTTGGCAATTCCCAAACCGGCGGAAAAGGGACGTTTTTTATCGGGAAAGGCGGTTTGGGGTTTGGAACAGGCAAAGCTCATTTCGCTTTTGGGTACCGGAGTGGCGAAAAGACGACAATTCGCCCGTGGTACGACGACTTCAGTATGGAACGAGGCAGTGGAAATGCCGAGTTTGACATTTACGTTGAGCGTGATACCATCTTCAATACGGATGACGAACAAAATATCGGGCGCAAGATCACGGTAGATTCGATACTTAGATTCCGTAACGATGCCACATTCACGGTGTCTGGAGCTGGCAAGGTTCTTGTGAACAGCGTTGCGAGCAACACATACCAGCCGCCGGTGACGGTGACGAACACGGCGACGCTGGCCATCAAGCCTGGTGCGTTGCTCACGACGAGCAATATCACGGTGAATGCGGATGCTACGCTTCAGGTTCCGCAGTCGGATACGCTTGAGCTGGGCTGCGACTTGACGCTGAAGAACAATGCTTGCCTCGGGTTCAACTACACGACGCGCGAAGCGCCGGTGCTGAATCTCACAAACAAAACCGTGACATTCGACGAGGGCGATGTCACCAACGTCGTCGTCAATATCTCGGCGGATGTTGGTAAGCGGGCCAAGAGCGGTGCAAATGTGCTGACCTCCGGCGGCAAGTTCGAGGGCGTGGGCGTTTCGATTGCAGCTGGCGCACCGGACTGGGTGAAGGGCATTTCGGTCAACGAGTCCGGCAACATTGTTCTCAATGTCAAGCCTCTACCCATGATCTTTATCGTCCGCTAATCGGACGGCGCAACCGATTCACATGAAAAACGCATGTATGATGATGGTGCTTGCGGCGGCGTTTGTCGCGCGGGCGGAGATTGACGTCGTGCCGTATCCGTCGTCGGTCGTCGAGAAACCCGGCGTGTTCAAGTGCCCTGCGGGCAAACAACTCCGGAAAGTTGTGAGGTTCTCCAAGGATATGGCCATTCCGCGCGAGGGCTATAAGCTTTCGGTGACGGCGAACGGAATCAAGGTCGCCGCGAGCGACAAAGCGGGGGCGTTCTACGCGATTAAGACGCTTGAACAGCTTGCGAAGCGCGAGAAGGGCAAGACCACCATTCCGTGCTGCGAGATCGAGGACGCGCCGCGCTATTCGTGGCGCGGACTGCACCTTGACGAGAGCCGCCACTTCTTCGGCAAGGAGACCGTCAAGGCGACGCTCGACCAGATGGCGCGATTCAAGCTCAATCGCTTCCACTGGCACCTCACCGACGACCAGGGCTGGCGCATCGACGTGCCGGGACACCCCGAGCTTATAGAGTATGGCTCGTGGCGTCCGTACAGCCCCAAGCGTCCACCAGAAGGCGGCGAGTGCAACAAGAAGAAGCAGATCAGCGATGGGAAGAAATACGGTCCGTTCTTCTACACGGAAGCCGACATCAAGGAGGTGATTGCGTATGCGAAGGAGCGTCACATCGAGGTGTTGCCCGAAATCGAGTTTCCGGGACACTTCCGGGCGGCGCTCGCCGCATATCCCGCCTACGCTTGCTTCCCCGAACGGATCAAGAGCCGCTGCGGACGCGGCACCTGGGGCATCGAGCCGGAGGTGATGTGCGCAGGCAACGACGAGGCCATCAAGTTTGTCGAGGAAGTCCTTGACTACGTCTGCAAGGTGTTTCCGTTCGAATGTGTCCACATTGGCGGCGACGAGTGCCCGAAGAACCGCTGGAAGGATTGCCCCAAGTGCCAGGCGCGCATCAAGGCCGAGGGACTCAAGGACGAACAAGCGCTCCAGGCGTGGCTGACGCGCCACATGGTCGAGTTCCTCGCCAAGCGCGGCAAGCGGACGATCGGCTGGGCGGAGTACTTAGGCGCGGGCGTTCCCACCGAGGCGATGGGCATGGTCTGGCTGGGCTGGAACGTTCCCCGCGACGTGTCGAAGGGCGCGTCGGCAGGTCACGACATGATCGTGACGCCCACGCAGTTCTGCTATGTCAACCACAGCCCGTTGATTCCGGGCGACCCCTATCCCTACGGCGGCGGCGGAGTCACGTTGGAGAATTGCTATACGTTCGATCCGTGCAAAGGCGTCACCGGCGAGGCGGCGAAGCACGTGATCGGCGGGCAGGGCTGCCAGTGGACGGAGTATTCGTGGAACCAGAAGGACCTCGAATGGAAGTACTGGCCGCGCTTGATGGCGCTCGCGGAGGTCTTCTGGCTGGGCGAGAAGAAGCCTGGACTGGACGACTTCAAGCGCCGCGCCGCAGTACAGCGCGAGGCGCTGATCAAGGACGGCGTCAACTGCGGCATGCTGGAGTGACGCAAGGCATGCGATTTGCCTTGACAGTGTTTGCGACCTTGGGGATCGGCCAAGATCAAGTAGCCGGTCGGATCCAATAAGACTTGACGTAACAAAAACAAAAAAAGGAAAGAAAAATGATCAGTTCCAGCAGAAGAGGGTTCCTACGTGGTCTTGCCGGCGTCGGCGTAGCATCGGCCTTTGCCGGCTGCTGTTCGATTGGCCGTTCCGGAAGCGGCAAGATCCGCTTGGCGGTCGTCGGTGTCGGCGGCAAGGGTTACACCGACTGGACGCCAATGCTCAAGACCGGACTCGCCGAGATCGTCGCGTTCTGCGACGCCGACGCGAACAGCTACATCAACTGCCTCAAGAAGGCCTTCAAGGAGGGCTACGGCGACCTATCCGGCGTTCCGTTCTTCTCCGACTACCGCAAGCTCCTCGACGCATGTGGGTTCCTCGGCGTCGAGGCGATGACGATCTCCACGCCCGACCACGTCCACGCTCCCGTCGCAATTGCGGCGATGAAGATGGGCATCCACGTCTACGTCCAGAAGCCGCTCGTTCGCACCCTCTGGGAGCTCGACTACTTCAACAAGACGGCCCGCAAGAACGGCGTCGTCGTCCAGATGGGCAACCAGGGCTCCTCGATCAACTCGATGCGCCGTTGCACCGAGGTCCTCCAGAGCGGCATCCTCGGCGATGTCACCGAGGTCCATGTGTGGACGAACCGCCCCGTGTGGCCGCAGGGCAAGTCGCTCTCCGACTATATCAAGAGCCGCGGCGACAAGGGCGACGAAATCCCGGCCGGATTCAACTGGGATGCCTTCCTTGCAACTGCCAGGAAACGTCCGTACCTCGGCAAGTTCCCAGATTCGCTCGGGCCATTCCACAACAACTGGAAGATCGCCCCGAACGTCTACCACTGGTTCAACTGGCGCGGATCCATCGACTTCGGCGCCGGCGCTTTTGGCGACATGGCCTGCCACACGATGAACCTGCCGTTCCGCGGACTAGAGCTCGGAGCCGTCGAGGATGCCGAGTGCGTCCAGATAGAGGACGCGAGCGACCTCATCTATCCGGCCAACTCCACGGTCAAGCTCACGTATTCCGCGCGCACCGCGAAGTTCGGCGGCAACAAGGGCAAGATGCTCCCGGCCGTCACGCTCTTTTGGTACGACGGCGACGTCAAGCCGTCCGCCGCGATCATGCCCAAGTGGGCCGACACGCACAATGGCAAGGTCCCGAACACCGGCTGCTACATTGTTGGAACGAAAGGCGCGGTCCTCATGCAGGACGACTACGGCGCCAAGTGCGCGATCGCGCTCAACGACGACAAGGAGTTCGTCGACGTGTTCAAGCACGAAGGAGCGAAGGTCGTTCCCCGCGACATTCCGTTCTGCGGCGAGGCCGACGTCGCGGTCTCCGGCTCGTCCGTCGAGATGAAGGGCTTCGCCGAGGGACACTACGGCGAGTTCCTCCGCGCCATCAAGGGCATCGGCCCGGTGTACGAGCAGACGCACTCGCGCTGCTTCTCGGATGTCGAGAACTGCATCCCGCAGATGGAGGGCATCCTCGTCGGCACGATTGCGCAGCAGGTCCCAGGCAAGCACATCTGGAACTCCGCCGCGCAGAAGTTCGGCGACGATGCGGCCAACGCGCGCATGAAGCCGTTCATCCGCGAAGGCTGGGCGTTCTAACCCCGGAGTGAATTCCGGAGAAGAAACGTATCAGTGGGAGTGAATTGAAAAATGAGGTTATGCGATTTGCCTTGACAGCGTTTGCGACCTTGGTCGCAGTCTCCGCGACGGCAGTGGATGTCGTCTTCGACGAGCGTTCGCCGAAGGAGAACTGCGCGTGGGTGGACAAGTCGCATGTCCGCGAGCAGATGGTAGCCGTCGCCGCAAAGATCTGCAAGGTGCTCTACGGCGGCACCGAGAACGAGAACATCGGCGACGACTTCACCATCACACTTTACCCCACGCCGGAAAAGCAAGGCAACCCGGGGTTTACGTCCGGCAGGCGCGTCACTTGGCGTGTGGGAACAAACCCCGACTGGGACGCGTCCAACGGCATCGGGCTGCTCGCCCACGAGATGACGCACGCCCTGGACTTGAACGCCAGGCCCATGGCCGTGTCGCGCTTTGCCAAGTTCTACGATGGCAAGTTCATTGAGGCGACTGCCGTCTGGGTAACGGACTACAATGTAAAATACGGGTACAAGGGCTACATGAAGTGCACCAGCCCCGAAATTCTCCTCGACCGCCGCTACGAAGCGCTGCGCTATCGCCGCGAGTGGGGCGGGTACCGGGCGGGAGCGGGCTTCTTCGACTTTGTCGAGCAGGCCTACGGCAAAGGCACGGCGCTCAAGCTCATCTGGGAGCAGACTGCTACCGGAAAGCAGCCGTGGGAGCGTGTGCTGGGCAAGACGATGGAGGAACTGGAGGCGGAGTGGCGTCAGATGGAGACGATCTACGATCCGGTCTTCCAGTGGAACTACAACGGAACAGCCGCGGGTGCCGTTCGCAAGGACAAGAAGTTCTGCGGCCTCAAGACGATCTCCGCCGTGGATTCTCCCGACAAGGCCGGTGCGTGGCTGGACGGCGCAACGGCGAGCAAGGTCGAGGGCGTTACTGACGGCTCGCTCACCGTCGCGCTGCATGGCAGGTTTCCGAAAAAGGACAATGTGGCAATAGCTTCGCTCGGCGCGGCAAAGGAGGGGAACGGCAAGGCGCTACTGCTTACTACGTCGTCGAAGACTGATACTCTCGCCGCCCATGTCATCGCGACCGTTCCCGGCAAGGGCTGCCACATCGTCTCGACGACTCCCATCCCTCTTCCTCCAACTCCAACTAAGAACTCCAACTCGTCCCCCGTTCCCCAATCCCTCATCCTCTCCGTGAAGGGCGGCGATGAGGCGTCGGTGATCGTGGACGGGAAACCGGTAGCGAAGATCGACATGAAGAAGTGCAAGGACTGCGCGTTTGCGCCCGTGTTCGCCGTAGGCGGAATGTCGGGCGGCTTCGGTGTCGCTGGATTTTCCGAACCGCGTGGAGCGGATGGCGTCATGCTTGACGACGTGCGGGTGTTCACGCGGGCGTTCCGTGCGAAGGAGAGCGCTTCCTACGCCGCGACATTCGGTCCCGACTACCGTGGCGCTGTTCCGGTCGAAGGCACATGGATCGGGCCGCAGGGGAGCAGCGACTTGGACAAACCGGAAAACTGGAAGTGTTTTAATTCGTATGGCGAGAAGATCGTTGCTGTGCCAACAAAAGACACCGATGTCACTGTTTGGTGCAAGACCATTCCGTCCATTCCGCCGAAGTCGAAGTTCGAGTGCAAGTCGTTCACCATCGACGGCCTGGCGGTTGTGGAAGATGCAAACGTCGACTTGCGGGGAGTTGGAACTGTCGATTTTACCGACAATACGCGCATCATCACGAAGGGCGGATATATGCTTGCCGTGTCGAAGCTGCGCGGGGACCGCGTACAGCTCGACGGAAAGCTCGCCGTGACGACGGCCATGAAGGTGTCTGGGAAGCTTGAATTGAAGGGCGGCAGTGCTTTGCGTCTGCCAGAAGACCAGGCGGCGGCATCTGTCGAAGAGCTTGCCCTTTCTGGTGATGGGAGCGTTTCGATTAGGCCCGGCGTCATGCCGCAGAAGGGCAAGCCGTGCAAAGTTATGCGCGTCGGCAAGTTCCCAGAAGATCTTTCGCGTCTTTCGCTGCACGGAATGGACGATCCGTCTGCGGTGGAGTTCAAGCCCTCGACGGACAAGAAATCGCTCGTCGTCTATCGGCGTAAATGACAATAGTTTAAGGAAAAACAGGAATGAAAATAGCATATACGATAATGGTGCTCGCGGCGGCGTTCGTCGCGCAAGCGGAGACGAAATTCAGCGCGGTCTCGCCTGACGGGCTCAACGAAGTGCGGCTTGAAGTCGGCGATAAGGGAATGTCGTATTCCGTGTGGCGGCGAGGGAAGGTGCTGGTGAAGCCGTCATCAGTTGCCTTGAATACGCAGGAGCATGGACACCTTGACGGAAAGGGCATCGTGCCGTCTGCGACGAAGCGGAAGCTTGAAGGCGTCGTCAAGACTCCGATCTACAAGAAGTCGCAGGTCGATCTTGCCGCGAACGAAACGCGCGTCGATTTCGGTGAGTGGGCGGTCGTTCTAGTTGCGCGCGACGACGGCGTTGCGTGGCGCTTCGAGACGAAGTTCGGAGGCGAGCTCACGGTCGTCAACGAAGACACCCAATACTTTATCCCCGAAGACGCGACACTTTGCTACTCGAGGGTGGGCGGCTTCCAGACCGGCTTCGAGCAGGTCGCTTCCTACGGCAAGCCCGGCGAAGTGCCGACTGGCCACCACGACATCGTTCTCGCGCCGATGACGGCCGTCGTGCCGGATGCGGGCGTCGTGGGAATGACCGAGTCGAACCTTCTCGACTATCCGGGGCTCAACTTCCGCCACACGAAAGACGAGGCGTTCCTGCGCGCGGCGTTCGCGTCCGAGCCCGATCCTGAGAAGGTCGAAGTCGGAAGGCGCATGACGAGCGTGAAGGGGCGTCTTCCGTACTTGGCGAAGACGGCCGGTTCGCGCGTCTTCCCGTGGCGTGTCTATGTCCTTGCGGACAATCCGTCCGGTCTCGTCTCATCGGACGTGGTCTATGCGCTCGCCGAGCCGAGCCGCATTGCCGATACTTCGTGGATCAAGGTCGGTCTCGTCCAGTGGGATTGGTGGCATGGCTTCAATATCTCCGACGTTCCCGGGCTCAAAACCGGCTGCAACTTCGAGACCTACAAGGCGTACATAGACTTCGCGGCTGCGAACGGAATTCCCTACATCATCATGGACGAGGGCTGGAGCGAGAAGCTGAACCTCGACAAGCCGCGCGCCGAGGCGAATCCCGAGGGCGTCATCAAGTACGGACAGGAGAAGGGCGTGGATGTCATTCTCTGGGCCGCGTGGGCGCCGCTCATGAAGGCGGAAGACCGCGCGCGCATCTTCGACCGCTACGCGGCGATGGGCGCGAAGGGCTTCAAGATCGACTTCATGCAGCGCGACGATCGGGTTCTTGAGAAGTTTCTCGAAGACACTGCGGCGGACGCGGCGGCGCGGAAGCTCGTCGTCATGTACCACGGCATCCACAAGCCGACTGGACTTTGCCGCACCTTCCCGAACGTCATCAACTACGAAGGTGTCTACGGACTTGAACAGGGCCACGGACGCGGCGGCCAGCAGAAGATTCCGCCGAACGACTGTGCGATTCCCTACATGCGCGGACTCGCGGGCATGATGGACTACACGCCTGGCGCGATGCACAACCGCGCCAACGTGGCGCCGGAGTTTCGTTCGGTGGACAAGAACGAGCCGCGCGGCTGCTATGGTACGCGCTGCCACCAGCTCGCGCTTTTCCCGATCTTCGAGGGTCCGGTGCAGATGCTCTGCGACTCGCCCACGATGTACCGCAAGAACAAGGAGTGCACGGACTTCCTCGTGAAGATCCCGACCGTGTGGGACGAGACTGTTGGCGTTGCCGGCGAGATCGGCGCGTTCGCGTCCGTTGCGCGGCGGAAGGGCCGCGACTGGTGGCTTGGCGCGATCACGAACTGGGAGAAGCGCGAACTCGAGCTTCCGACGATGTTCCTCGGCGATGGCGAGTGGAAGGTCGAGGCGTTCGAGGACGCGGCCGATGCCGACGTCAACGCCGAACACTATGTCCGCCGCGAGTTTACCGTAAAGGCCGGCGATTGCATCAAGGTGCGCCTCGCTCCCGGCGGCGGATTTGCCGCGAGGTTTACGCCGGCGTCCAAGGCGAGTGCGTCCATTTGCGAGGGCGTCGAGTCGATGAAGGTGATGACCTACAACATCCGCTATTCGGCGGGCGACGCAAACTCGCCCGACAACAACTGGGAGGCGAGGCGTGACGATCTTGGCAATCTCGTCGAGTCGGCGAATCCCGATGTTGCCGGTTTCCAGGAAGTCCTGCCCGACCAGCGCAAGTGGTTGGAGACGAGGTTCCCGGGATATGCCTTTGTTGGCGACGGTCGCAACGCCGACCGCGTCAATGGTGAGGCGTCGCCCATCGCGTTCAGGAAAGACCGCTTCGAGCCAATGAAGAGCGGCACGTTCTGGCTCTCCGAAACGCCCGACGAGCCGGGCTCGAAGAGCTGGAAGGCCGCGCTTCCGCGAATATGCTCCTACGCTGTTCTCAAGGACAGGGCGACCGGCAAGACGTTTGCGTTCGCCAACACGCACACCGACCACGCGAGCGAAGAGGCGCGGGAGAAGGGGATGCTGCTCGTGATCGAGCGGATGAAGGAGTTTTCCGGCGATGCGCCAGTCGTGTTCGTAGGTGACCACAACTGCCTTGAGTACGAAAAGCCCGCGAAAGCGGTCGTGAAGCTCCTCAAGGACGCGCTCTATCTTTCGGAGACGCCGCCCGAAGGGTCATGGCGCACGTTCAACTACTGGAGCTACAAGGAGAAGGAGCAGACGATTGCAGAGGCGCTTGCGAAACCGGTTCGCGAGCGTAGCATACCTGGCGGCAAGTCCGATTCAAAGCGCATCGACTACATCTATGTCTCGCCCGGCACGAGGGTTCTTGGCTACCGCACAATCGCGGCCACCCGCCCCGGCAAGAATCTCTATCCGTCCGACCATTTCCCGTCGGTCGCGGAAGTCGTCCTCGGCGCAACGCCGGCGACGCCCTATGAGGTCCAGGCGCCGGGTTCGGCGAAACTCGTGTTCGACACGTCGAACGCACCGGACCTGAGGAAGTGGACCGAGGAGAAGTTCGCGCCCGCGATGTGCGAATGGGTCGGGAAACTCACGGACATCATGGCGTCCGACGGCTGGGAGCCGCCGAAGAAAATCCTATTCCAGTTCGTCGTCCAGCCGTTAGAGTCTGACAAGAATGCACCGGCGTGGGCTTCTTCGGGCGAAAAGAAGGTCAGTCTTCGTGTAGACTGGTTCAGGGAGAATCTGAACGGCGAGGCGCTTGGCTGCACCATTCACGAACTTACCCATGTCATGCAGGCCTATTGGTCAATGGGGCAGAACAAGGACAATTGCCCTGACTGGGCGGTCGAGGGCTATGCGGACTATATTCGTTGGATACTTTTTGAGCCGGAGTCCGACGGCTGCGGCTATGTGCGCAAGAATCCCGCGAAATACCACTACAACGACTCCTACCGCGTCACTGCGCTTTTCTTCGGCTTCGTCGAGAGCTGTTACTCAGGGACGATGAAGAAGCTCAACTCCGCGCTCCGTGACCATACTTTCGACAACGGCAAGTTCTGGCAAGCCGCGACCGGCAAGTCGGTTGAGGATCTTGAGGCCGACTGGAAGGCCGCGATCAAGAACTCCGATGCCGAAAACATGATTACGGGTAGATGAGCGCGTGGCGCGTCGTCGCGGCGGCAAATGCCGCGATTTGGTATAATATACGCCAATGAAGAAATTTTGCATTTTCGTGGCGTCGGGGTTCGGCATAGGGCTCTTCGCTCCGTTTGCGCCTGGGACATTCGGCTCGATCCCGGGAGTGGCGCTCGCCTACGCCGTTTCCGTGCTTCCACTTTGGCTCCAGATGCCCGCATGCCTTGGCTTCACGCTCCTTGCGATTCCTTTCTGCGACGTTGCGGAGAAGGCGTTTGGGATAAAGGACGACGGGCGCATAGTTGCAGACGAGTGGATGCTCTATCCGATCGCCTTCGTTGGAATTCCGCTCCTTGAGCTTCCGTGGTGGACGATGATCGTCTTCTTCTGCATCGTCCGCGCAGTCGATATCATCAAGCCGTGGCCGTGCCGCTCTCTCCAGTCGATTCCAGGAGGGCGTGGCATCGTCGTCGACGATTTCGTCGCGAACCTCTATTCGCTCGCGATCAACTGGATCGTCTACATTCTCTTCTTCGCCAATCTATGCACCGCGAATTGACCGGCGAAGCGCCAGGGGCGCACATAATCCGCGTAACGGATCCTTGCAAGCCGCTTGAAATCGACCTCTCGCGCCCGCTTGAAATCGAGGTCGGCTGCGGCAAGGGTCAGTTCCTGACGCGCCGCGCAGCGGAGAACCCCGACTGCAACTTCCTCGGCATCGAGCGCATGCTCGAGCGTGTGCGACTTTTCGACGGCAAGTGCCGCAGGGGCAATCTCGCCAACGCAAAGGTGCTGCGGCTTGAGGCGCTTTACACATTCCACTATCTCCTGCCCGCGCACCATGCGCGCACGGTCTACGTGTTCTTCCCCGATCCGTGGCCGAAGAAGAAGCACCACTCGCACCGGCTTTTTGGGCCGCTCTTCCGCACCGCTCTCTGGAAGCGCCTTGAAGTCGGCGGCAAGCTCGAGTTCGCGACAGACCACAAGGAGTATTTCGACGAGGTTTGCGAGGGCTTTGCAACTGACGCTCGCTACGAGCGTGTCGATCCTATGCCGCGCCCGAAGGAAGTGTGGACTGAGTTCGAGACGATGTTCCGCGAGCAGGGGCTCCCGATTTATTCTGCCGCGTGGAAGTCTCTTCCCGGCGACGATGCACCGCTCACTCCGCTGACAATTCCTCCTGAAGCAGAACCGCGCGAAGGAATCATCCGCCGAACCTAACATATCTGACACTCTGCTACTCTGCGCCTCTGCGTCTCTGCGTTAAAAGATTATCGTAAAAAGAAACATCTACAATTTCCAATGAACGCTGAAATACTAAACCGAATGGTGACGGAGGTCGGGGCGAACGCTCGCCAGATCTCCGCAGTCGAAAAGCTTCTTGCCGAAGGAAACACGATCCCGTTCATCGCGCGATACCGCAAAGAAGCCCACGGAAACCTCGATGAAGTCGCGATAGGAAAGATCAAAGACCGGCTCGAATACTACACCGAACTCGAAGCCCGCAAGGAGACGGTCCTCAAGTCAATCGACGAGCAGGGCAAGCTCACCGACGAGCTTCGTGCCGCAATCGCCGGATGCTTCGTGAAGTCTCGCCTCGAAGACATCTATCAGCCCTACAAGCCGAAGCGCCGCACTCGCGCACAGGTCGCGAAGGAGAAGGGATACGAACCGCTCGCGGATGCAATCTGGGAAGGGCGCTCGCTCGAGTGGAACGGCGGCGAGCCGACGGACGAGGATTTGCAGTTCGCGCGCGATATAATCGCGGAACGAATCGCCGACAATGCCGATGTGCGCGGGTTCGTGCGTGGCGAATTCGCACGCCGTTCGCGCGTCAAGAGCGAAGTCGCAAGTCCCGCGCCGAAAGAGCCGACGAAGTACGAGCAATACTACGATTTCGAGGAACCGATAGCGACGATTCCCTCGCATCGTTATCTCGCGATTCGTCGCGGGCAGAAGGAAGGCGTGCTTTGGGTCAAGCTCGTCCTTGATGAAGATCCTGTAGTCGAGCGCATTGTGGAAATCGTGTCGGCGGTTCGTGGCGCTAGGCGCAACGATACATGTGACGAACAGCTTGAGCTTGCTGCTCGTGACGCCTACAGGCGGCTTCTCGCGCCGTCATGTGAAATCGACGTGACGGTGGACAAGAAGGCCGAGGCAGACCGCGCAGCCGTCGAGGTGTTTGCTGAAAACCTGCGCCATCTTCTCCTCGCCTCGCCGCTCGGCGAAAAGGCCGTCCTCGCAATCGACCCTGGCATCCGCACCGGCTGCAAGGTTGCGATGCTCGACTCGACTGGCAAGTATCTCGGTAAGACAGTAATCTTCCCGCAGCAGAATCCCCTTGAGGCGGCGAAGGCCGTCGCGATGATCGTTGCGAAATACCATGTCGAGGCAGTCGCCGTCGGCAATGGAACGGCGGGGCGCGAGACGGAGTCGTTTGTGCGCGACACGCTGAAGAAGCTTCATGCGCAGCACCCCGAGATTCCTACGCCGATCGTCGTCTCAGTGAGCGAGGCGGGCGCGTCGGTATACTCCGCGAGCGAAATCGCCCGCAAGGAATTCCCCGACCTCGACCTCACCGTGCGCGGCGCGATCTCGATTGGCCGCCGCCTGCAAGACCCTCTCGCGGAACTTGTGAAGGTCGACCCGAAGGCGATTGGCGTAGGCCAGTACCAACACGACGTCTCGCAGCCGATGCTTGGCGCAAAGCTCGACGAAGTCGTAGTTTCCTGCGTGAACGGCGTCGGCGTCGAGCTCAACACAGCTTCCGCGCCGCTCTTGGAGCGCGTCTCCGGAATCACGCCGACGCTTGCGAAGAGCATCGTCGAATGGCGCAACGAAAACGGCAAGTTCTCCTCTCGCAATGACCTCAAGAAAGTGAAGGGGCTTGGCGACAAGGCGTTTGAGCAGTGTGCGGGCTTCTTGCGAATCCGCGGCGCGGCGAATCCGCTTGACTCGTCGGCGGTGCACCCAGAGCGCTATGCTCTTGTCGGCAAGATGGCCGAGGACGCCGGGCTTTCGGTAAGCGAGCTCGTCGGCAATTCCACCGCGGCGAAGAAAATTGACGTCCGTCGCTACATCACGAACGACGTTGGCGAGCCGACTTTGAAGGACATCGTGTCGGAACTCGTGAAGCCGGGGCGCGATCCTCGCGCGACCTTCGAGCCGCCGAAGTTCCGCGATGACGTCACCAAGATCGAGGACGTGAAGGAGGGGATGAAGCTCGAAGGCGTCGTCACGAACGTCACGGCCTTCGGCGCATTCGTGGACATTGGTGTCCACCAAGACGGGCTTATCCACCTATCTGAACTCTCGGACAATTTCGTCTCAGACCCCGCGTCCGTCGTAAAGGCGGGAGACCGTCTTCAGGTCACCGTGATCGGCGTCGACCGCGCGAGAGGGCGCATTTCCCTTTCCGCGAAATCGAAGCCGACGATAGGCGGCGCGGCGGCACCTGGTGCACCGCGTGCTAAACGTGAGCCGCGCACGACGTTCGGGCCTTCTTCTGGCTCTGGCGGCTTCTCGTGCAATCCTTTTGCAAACCTCTGAAGCGACGGATGAAGCGGGCGATATGGCAGACTGCGGCAAATCGTGGTATAATGATGGCATGAAAAAATCGAATGCACTATTTTCTGCGGCCATTTCGGTGCGCGCCATTGCATTTCTGGGAGTCTTGTCCACCGCTTTCGCGCTTTTCGCGGCGGTGCCGGAGAAACAGGATCCACGCATTCGCACATTCGTTACGCCAACGCGGGTGGTCTGGACTTCGGGCGACACAGTTTACGGCAATAGGTCGATTGTTAAAAACGCTGAGTGGCTACTGGCGCCGCGCTACGGCCAGATTCCTGAGGAACGATGGAGGGGCGTCTGCGGCTGCGCGATGGAGAACAATGGCGAGAATGCCTCGGTGATTCTTGATTTTGGGCGCGAATTGCATGGAGGGCTCCAGATCGGGAGCATGTGCCCGCGCGGTATGAAGATGCGCGTCCGGTTCGGCGAGAGCGTAGGCGAGGTGATGGCGGATATCGGGACGAAGTCAGCCAGTAACGACCATGCGATACGCGATGGCGTTCACGACATACCGTTTATGGGCGTTGTCGAAATCGGCAACACTGGCTTTCGGTTTGTGCGGCTCGATCTTGTCACCGCGGGGAAAGTCAATCTCGAGTGCGTGCGCGCCATTTCGCTTATGAGGCAGATGCCTCGCCTCGGCGAGTTCAAGTGTTCGGACGAGCGCCTGAACAGCGTGTGGGATACAGCTGTACGCACCGTTCATCTCTGCTGCCAGGATTTTCTCTGGGACGGCATCAAGCGCGACCGGCTCGTCTGGCTCGGCGACATGCATCCTGAAGCCCGTGCTATACTCGCCGTTTTTGGCCCTGCGGAAGTCCTCTCCGATTCCATCGACTACGCGATTGCCACTACTCCGACCGACGGCTGGATGAACACGATGCCGAACTATACGCTTTGGTTCCTTCGCGTCGTGCGCGAATGGTATCGCTACACCGGCGACGCCGCCTGGGTGCGCGCGCGAGGCGACTACTTAAAAGCGACCGTCGCGCACGTGCTAGCTAACGTCCGCGGAGAGACGGCTGCATACGGCAATGGTTCCGGTTCCAACGTGTTTCTCGACTGGCCAACGCAGCACAACAAGCCCGCCGTCCATGCCGGAACGCGCGGACTTCTCGCGCTCACGCTTGACGACGCGGCGGAGCTGATGGACGTTACGGGCGACTCTGCGCTTGCCGCGAAATGCCGCGATGAGGCCGCGAAGGTGCGCACGGAAAGACCCGATCCAGCTGGGGCGAAGTCCGCCGCCGCGCTTCTTGCGCTTAGCGGTCTTTCGGACGCGAAGGAAATGTTCCGCGACGTCATAGGGAAGAACGGCAACGACGGAGTTTCCACCTTCTATGGCTATTACATGCTGGAGGCGATGAGCGCGGCCGGAGAGAATCAGCGCGCTATTGACACCGTGCGCGACTACTGGGGCGGCATGCTCGACATGGGCGCTACAAGCTTCTGGGAGGACTTTAGTCTTTCGTGGACAAACAACGCCACTCGTCTCGATGAAATGCCGGTCCAGGGCAAGAAGGACATCCACGGCGATTTCGGCGAGTTCTGCTATCCCGGCTATCGCCATTCCTTCTGCCACGGATGGAGCGCGGGGCCTGCGGCGTGGTGCATTGCGCACGTCCTTGGGTTGGAGGCGATGGACGCCGGTGGAAAAACCGTTCGCGTTAGACCGTTCCTTGGAGATCTCGATTGGGCGGAAGGTGCGCTACCGACGGCGCACGGCGTCGTGCGCGTTCGCCACAAGAAGCGTCCTGATGGATCTATCGATACCAAGATTGACGCCCCGCAGGGCGTTACGATAGTTAGGTAGCTGCCTAAAAGCTCTTCAAGACAATTGGCGCGACTTTGTCGCAGTAGCCGCATTGCGCGCATTCTCCGTCGCAGGTTGATGTGCGCTCGAACCAATCAGGCGGAAATGCCGCATTGTCGATGAACTGCGGGAAGATCGCGGGCGAGAACCCCGGTTCGAAGAGGTCGAGAAGGTTGCCCTCGAACTCGCCGCGTTCGTATGCGGAGATCACCATGCCTGGATTCGCGTGCTGTCTGGTCGCAAGCTTCACGACATCGACAAGGCCTTCGTATTGGCGAATATCCTCGGGACGTATCCATGTCGACTTCAGTATCTCCGCGAAGTTTTTCCTTTCACGGTAAAGCGTCCAGCAAAGATGCGGATTCCACCCCTTGGCGTTCGACGTCTTCATCGCCTCGTCAGAATGCGCAATGAGATTGTCGTGGTACGTCTGCCACGGACAATGCCTAAGGCATCCTGAGTTGGCGAGAATGCAGAGTTTCTTTCCGTTCTCCCTGCACCACGTGGAAAACCGTTCCACCGTCTTTAGGTTGCGATGGACATCGCGTCCGAGGTAGTAGGAATCGAAAAGCGGTGCGAGATACGCGAACGCCCGCAAAGTCGTAAGCCGCATATTCACTGACGCACGAACTTCGACTTCCGGCGCAATTGTCTTGAGCGTCCTTGCCACGAACGGCGACGCGGTGGTGCAGATTTCCGGGCGGCACCCCCAGGCATCGAGCGTCTCCAAGATGGACGCGATGCGTTTCTCGAGCGCGACGCTCATCGCTTCTGCGCCGTAGCAGTTGGAGTTCAGCAGAAGATCGAGCTTCACGCCTGCGCCTCGCAGTCGAAGAAGGTCGCGCTTCAACGCCGCTGCGAGTTCGTCAGGGTCGTTCTCCTCCTCAAAACCGAGTTTCGGTCGTCCAGAAGGTTCTCCGACCCACGGGAAGTAGACTTCCTTCACGGAAGGGTGGCGCAAGGCGATTTCCGCGAACGGCGCTCCGTCCGCGAAATGCTGGTATCCTGCGGCAAGTGCAATCATTGTCCGTCGTCCATTAGTCGTTGAGCGGGCTAAAGGGATCTTCGTCCGACTCGACTTTGCCCGCAAGATCCTCTATGCGCCCGATGTACTCCTTGGCGATTTCCGGCGGAATCTCGTAGGGCTTCGTGTGGTCGATCTTCCATTGCATCCAGCCGGGTTTGCGGAAGGGGTTGCGGAACGTCTTCGTCAGCTTGTTGCGCTGCTCGAGATGGATCATGCAGGCGCGGATGCATCCACACGCGCCCTCGACGGCCCTGCCGTATCCGTATTGCCTAGGAAACTCGCCGTCGAACGGTGAAAGCGAGCGATCCATTCCGCCGTGGATTCCCTCTTCGCAGGCGAGCTCGTCGAGTTTCCCCCATTCGACTTCGTGCCCTGCAAGCGTAACCTTGACCGATTCGGTCATGGATATGGCGTGTCCCGCGCAGTTCTTGACGCAGAGCTTGCAGCGGTCGCAGATGTGCCCCTCGTAGATCGGATCGTATTCGTCGAACTCCGCATCGGTGAAAAGCATTGCAAAGCGGACGCGCGGTCCAAACTCTGGCGTAAGGAACATCTTCGACCAGCCAAACTCGCCTAGCCCCGCCAAGTATGCGGCAACGCGGAAGTGGACGAGGACATCCGGCGCAGGGCGACCTTCCGCCACGTGGCGGCTCAGTCCCGCGCGGAACTTGCCTGTCACGGGATTCACGGCGTCGCCGCCGTTCGCGTTCTGTAACGGAAAAACCTCGTAGCCGCGCTCCTCTAAATAGCGGTTCAGTTTCCATAGCACCATAGGTCCGTGCACCTGGTTGATCGATGCGTAGCCCATGCCGGGATAGTCGAGAAAGCGCGTGCCTTCCTCTATGCCGCGGAGAAGTCCGCGCGGAATGCGAAAGCCGAGCACGACCATCGATTTCGCGCCAGGGAAAATGTAGCGCGGATCGTTTTGCTTAGGAGCGCCTTCCCAGCGGCTCATGGGAGCGATGCCTACGCAGTCCGCGCCCACGCGCTTTGCGAGCTCCTTTATCTCGGCGCTCGTGACGTTCGGAAAATTCTCCGTCATCAAGCAACTCCTCCGCTCGAAGAATTGTCCTGCACGAGTCCTGCGGCGGCCTTCGTGCCGTAGTTGGACTTGATATTGTAGTTCGTGTAGGCGTCGTGCGACTCGATATTGCCTTCGTACTCCTTGAGGATTTCTGCCGGGATTTCGTAGGGCTTCGAGTGGTCTATCTCCCACTGCTTCCAGCCCGGCTTGCGGAACGGTTCGCGGAAGCCGTGCGTGAGCTTGCGTCGCTCCTCGAGGTGGACCATGCACGCTCGAATGCAGCCGCAGCTTCCTTCGTGCGCGAGGCCGTAGCCGTATTTGCGCGGATAATTGCCGTCGAACGGCGAAAGCTCGCGGTTGAGTCCGCCCTCGCGGAATGCCTTGGAGCATGCCATCTCGTCGCGCTTCGCCCATTCGACATCAACGCCACAGATGTTCTTCTTGACGGTCTCGGTAGGCGAGATGCACTTGCCGTGGCAGTTCTTGACGCACTCCATGCAGCGATCGCAGATCTTTCCGGTGTAGATTGGGTCGGGATCGAGTTCGGCATCTGTAAGCATGATGGCGAAACGCTGCCGTGGGCCAAACTCCGGGGTGAGGAACGCGCGCGAGTAGCCGAACTCCCCGAGCCCCGCGAGAAACGCGGCCATTCTGAAATCGACGGCGACATCTGGCGCCGGGAGCCCTGGACGGACGGGTCGGCTCCAGCCCTTGCGGAAGTTCCCAGTGAGGGGATTGACGGCCTCGCCTCCGCCGACGTTCGCCATTGGCACTGCCTCATAGCCGTGGTCTTCCATGTAGCGGTTCATTTCCCATAGGACCATCGGCCCATATATGGAGTTGAGCGCGGCATAGCCCATCGTAGCGTAGTTGAGGTAGTGCGTGCCTTCCTCGACACCGCGGAGAGATCCGCGCGGAATGCGAAAGCCGAAGACGATCATCGACTTCGCATCAGGGAAAATGTAGCGCGGATCGTGCTGCTTGTCTGTGACGCCTTCCCATCGGGACATTGGCGCGATGCCAACGATGTCGGCGCCGCATTCGAGCGCCTTTGCCTTTACTTCGGCTGATGATAGTTCTTTTTCGTAGGACATTGTTAGTGGCTAGTGACTAGTGATTAGTGGTTAGTGGGCGTCCGGAGTCGTTAAGTTGTTTCATCACGGGAACGAGCAGAAGCCCGGAAACTGCGGCGACAGCCGCGAGAACCGCTGCCCGAAGCGCTTTGCCGTATATAAGGCATCCGACCGCGAACATGAGCGCGTAGATTGCCGCGCTCGCGATGGACATCGCCAGCATTCCCCAGGCGATGTCGTGCCCGCCGGCGTGGATTCTGTTTTGGAACTCAGCCCGTTTCGCGGCATCGGTCTGCGGCGTTAGGAAAGTGGCGGCTACCCAGGCCGCGGTCGTTATGGTCATGACGATCAGCAACCGATGCCACGAGGCGAGGGCGGGGCCTCCGAGATGAGGATAGACGAGTTGCAGGAAGATTGCCACGAGGAACGAAACCGCCATCGCCGTTATTTCACTCCATGCGTTTATGCGCATCCAGAACCATCTGAGAAGATAGATGAGACCCGTTCCGGCGCCTACCTGAAGAACGAGGTTGAATACTGCTCCCGCCGAGACGAGGAAGGGCGATATGACGGCAGTGGCAACCATAAGGACGACTGCGGTGACGCGCCCTACGACGATCAGCTCGCGTTCGCCTGCCTCGGGGCGCACGAATCGCTTCCAGAAATCGTTCGCAATGTAGTTGGAACCCATTGAGAGATGAGCGGCAACCGTAGAGAAGAGGGCGCCCATCATAGAAGCCGCGACGACGCCGAGCCAGCCGTTCGGCACGAACGTCAGCATCGCAGGATACGCGAGGTCGCCTTTCACAAGCGCGGGGTTCACGTTAGGGAATGCCTTCTGGAGCGACGTGAGGTCCGGGAAGACGATAAGCGACGCGAATGCCGTCAGATACCATGGCCACGGACGGATCGCGTAGTTGACGACCTGATAGAGGATCGATCCACCAACGCAGTGTCCCTCGCTCTTCGCGGAAAGCATGCGCTGGACAATGTATCCACCTCCGCCGGGTTCAGATCCCGGATACCACACGTTCCACCACTGTATCGCTATGGGAATTACGAACACAGCGACGAAGAGCTCCGAGTTAGAGGGGTCCGGGAAGAAAGATAGATGGCTTTGCACAGCGGGGTGCGACATCATTGCCGAAAATCCACCGACGGCGGGATGGTTGATCGCGTAGTGCATGCCAACGAACGCGCCCAGCATGATGACGACGAAGAGGAAGAAGTCGGTGTAGATCGCACCGCGGAAGCCGCCGAGCGCCGAATAGACGATTGAGGCGATGGCCGTGACGGCAATGACGGTCCACTGCCCGACGCCGAACAGCGTCTGCCCGATCTTTATCGCGGCGAGCATGACGAGTCCTGTCGTTATGATATTGAAGACGAGCCCTAAGTATATTGAACGGAAGCCGCGCAGAAACGCGGCGGCCTTGCCGGAGTACCTAAGTTCGTAGAATTCGATGTCGCTTTTCGCGCCGGAGCGCACCCACAGGCGCGAATAGACGAACACGGTGAGCATTCCAGTAAGGAGAAACGCCCACCATTTCCAGTTTTCGCCGAGCGAGGAATTGCGGATGAACTCGGTGAACATGTTGGCTGAGTTGGTCGAGGTCGATGCCGCGCACATCGAAACGCCAATGAGCCACCACGGCATTGATCGTCCGGAGAGAAAGAAGTCCTTCGCGTCTTTCCCCGCGCGTCGCGAGCACATGGCCGCGATGCCGAAGAGCACTACGAAGAAGGCGGCTATCGCGATATAGTCAAGCCAGTTCATTTCCCTTGCTCATTTGACGGTCACAAGCAGATATTCGGTGAAAGCGGGGAGCGTGCCGTCCGCAGGGAGCTTGTGGACGAACGCGTCCGGCTCAAAGGGCGCTTCGACCGTTGCGCTCCGTCCGGACGGCAGTATGATCCGCGCACCACGGATCGGATGGGCGGGATCGTAATTTACGAGATGCACCGCAAGAGCGCCCGACGACATGCGGCGGTATTCTGCGAAGACGTGCGGCGGCAATCCCTCGAAACGCACGGGAGGCGTCCAGCCCGTTGACAGCAAGTCGGCCATCAACGCCTTGCCGCCGTCCTTGGGCGGAGGGACAACATAGCTCCAGTCGAGCTTTGCGCCGGCGATACGGTCGCCAGGCGCGCGCATGACGACATTGGCGAGGCCCTTGAGCCGCGGCAGGAATTCGTTCACGCGCCGCTGGGCGTTCCAATCGTCGTAGCGCCCCGAGTCGCCGGTCACGACGAGTTTCCCGCCTTTCTTCGCCCAACCAACAAGCGCGTCGATCTGTGCGTTTGAGAGAGTGACAAGTTCAGGAACTACAATTACCTCGGTTCCATCGGGAACGGAGAAGGGGTCGTCAGGATACGAGACGAGATAGCCGTACGGCACACGGTTGCGCAGGAAAATCTCCTCTGCCGCCACGACGCCCTGGTGGGTTGGTTCGGAA